>ERZ773111.1181-NODE-1181-length-13088-cov-2.886135_pt1 | contig 13088 bp, 11 predicted proteins | sample MGYA00580567_ERZ773111 | MGnify/ENA primary metagenome ERZ773111 (study PRJEB29015, sample SAMEA2737875) | human gut metagenome | biome: human gut; feature: human-associated habitat; material: faeces | place: China | collected 2012 ...
ATGGAAGAGTTGAAATCGTTTACCACCAGATCGGTTTCCTTCTGGAAACGTCCTGCCCATAATTTTGCCATAGTGCTGTTACCTCTCAAAACACCCGTAGGGCGGCACATTTCGGACATGCCGCCCTACGATCTTAAATTAACTTACTTATCAACGGACGGGAAGTGCTCGCCGGTCTTAGCGAACAGCATCTGATCGTTCAGCGCGCGTACCTTGAGCGGCAGGCCGAACAGATTGATGAAGCCTGCGGAGTCTGCCTGATCGTAGCAGTCATCCTCGTTAAAGGTTGCCATATCCTCGGAGTACAGGCTGTACGGAGAGGTTACGGAAGCCGGGATGATGTTGCCCTTGTACAGCTTCAGCTTAACATCGCCGGTAACGGTCTCCTGGGTGGAGTCAACAAATGCAGAGAGCGCCTTGCGCAGCGGCGTATACCACTGGCCGTTGTAGACCAGCTCGCCGAACTTGAGGCCGACCTGCGTCTTGTAGTGCGAGGTCTCCTTGTCGAGGGTGATCTCCTCCAGCTTTGCATGTGCTGCGTACAGGATCGCACCGCCCGGAGTCTCATAAACACCGCGGGATTTCATGCCGACGACACGGTTCTCTACGATATCAATAATACCGATACCATGTTTTCCACCGAGTGTATTTAATTCACGGATGATATCAGAAACTTTCATCTTCTTGCCGTTAACAGATGTAGGAACACCCTTTTCAAATGTCATTGTGACATATTCACCCTCGTCCGGAGCTTTCTCAGGTGGAGTAGTCAAAACTAAAAGATGTTCGTAATTTGGCTCTAAGGATGGATCTTCCAACTCAAGACCTTCATGGCTGATGTGCCATAAGTTACGGTCACGGCTGTAGCTGGAATCTACAGAGAATGGAAGATGGATGCCATGTGCCGTACAGAAATCGATCTCATCCTGACGGGACTGTAATTTCCAGTTGCTGTCACGCCATGGGGCGATGATCTTTAAGTCCGGAGCAAGTGCTTTGATACTTAACTCGAAACGGATCTGGTCGTTACCTTTTCCGGTAGCACCGTGGCAGATCGCTGTAGCACCTTCTTTTCTTGCAATCTCAACTAATTTCTTGGCGATTCCCGGACGGGCCATGGAAGTACCTAATAAATATTTGTTTTCGTATACAGCGTTTGCCTGTACGCATGGAACAATGTAATCATCACAGAATTCATCTACGATGTCCTCAATGTATAATTTGGAAGCACCGCTTAATTTGGCTCTTTCGTCAAGTCCGTTTAATTCTTCTTCCTGTCCGCAGTCTACGCAGCAGCAGATAACTTCATAACCATAAGTTTCTTTTAACCATGGGATAATGGCTGTGGTATCAAGACCACCGGAGTACGCTAAAATAACTTTTTCTTTCATGAGAGTGAATCCTTTCTGTCGTATATTCTTTTTATCATGTAAACCGTTCTTTCATGCATGACAATGAGTCTGCCACGAAACGATTTCTTCTGAAACCTAATATATACTATGTGGACAGGAAATGCAAGTGAAAAAATATACATAATTTAATAATAAAAATGCATAAAAGTATGCAATAACAACAGAAGTTTATACAGTAACATTTGTATAAATTAAGGTAAGAAAATTGTAAAATCAAGAAAAATAAGAAAAAACACTAAAAATAGTGTTGCATAAAAATGATAATGAATGTATAATTATGCAATAGCAATTGAAAACCGGGAAACAAAAAATACTTTACTATCCTAAAGAGCTGTACTATGATAGAAACGAATTAGAGTGGTAAAGTGTAAAAAGAGAAAACCCTTCGGGGAGATTGGAGAATAGATTATGGTAAAAGTTGGGATTATTGGAGCGACCGGCTATGCAGGAAACGAACTTGTCCGGTTATTGATGGGACACAAAGATGTAGAGATCATGTGGTACGGTTCCAGAAACTACATAGATAAGAAATATGCAGAAGTTTATCAGAATATGTTTGAAATCGTAGAGGATACCTGTCTCGATGATAATATGGAAGAACTTGCTTCCAAGGTGGACGTGATCTTTACCGCAACGCCACAGGGATTTCTGGCAGGTGTCCTGACAGAGGAGATCTTATCCAGAGTAAAAATTATCGATCTGAGTGCGGATTTCCGTATAAAAGATGTCAGGACTTATGAGAAATGGTACAAGATCGAACACAGGAGCCCACAATTTATTGAGGAAGCTGTGTATGGACTCTGCGAACTCAACCGTGACAAGATAAAAGGTGCAAGACTGATCGCAAACCCGGGATGCTACACAACCTGTTCCATTTTAACAGCATATCCACTCGTAAAAGAGGGACTGATCGATCCGGACACCCTGATCATTGATGCAAAATCAGGAACATCCGGAGCCGGAAGAGGTGCAAAACTTCCTAATCTGTTTTGCGAGGTGAATGAGAATATGAAAGCTTACGGCGTGACGAATCACAGACACACACCGGAGATCGAAGAACAGCTTGGCTATGCGGCAGGAAAAGAGATCGTGGTCAATTTTACCCCACATCTCGTACCGATGAACCGCGGTATCCTTGCAACAGAATATGCAACGTTAAATAAGAAAGCAGACGGCACGCTTCCAACATACGAGGAAGTGAAAGCTGTTTACGATAAATATTATAAGAACGAAAAATTTGTCCGTGTACTGGAAAAAGATATCTGCCCGGAAACAAAATGGGTAGAGGGAAGCAATTACGTGGATGTGAACTTCAAAATTGATGAGAGAACCGGAAGAATCGTCATGATGGGAGCACTCGATAACCTTGTAAAAGGTGCAGCCGGTCAGGCAGTGCAGAACATGAACCTCTTATTCGGCTTCGATGAGGCGGAAGGATTAAATCTTGTTCCGATGTTCCCGTAAGAGGCTGCGAAGCAGCTATTCGGTCAGGATGCACAGCATGAGAAGCCGTTTTATAGAAAACTGCCCCGGAGAGGCAGACAGCAAGGAAGATGAAAATAACATGAATGATACAAATTTAACAATCCGTCCCATGACAATAGATGATTTTGAGCAGGTACACAGCCTCTGGATGGAGATCCACGGTTTCGGTATCCGCAGTATCGATGATTCGAAAGAGGGTGTGGAGCGTTTTATCCGAAGAAATCCGACTACGAGCATGGTGGCAGTGTGTGATGGAAAAATCGTCGGCGCGATCCTCTGCGGGCATGACGGCAGAAGAGCAGGACTTTATCATGTCTGTGTACAGGAAAATTACAGAAAACACGGAATCGGGCAGAAACTCGTGGAGCGGTGTCTCGAAGCATTGAAAGCAGAAAAAATTTCCAAAGTCAATCTGATCGCATTTAAGCAGAACGAGATCGGCAACCGCTTCTGGCAGAGCCTCGGCTGGAAATACTGCGACAACGTGAATTATTATGAGTATGTATTGAATGAAGAGAATATTACCGTGTTTAATCCGTAGAAAGAATTAATATAGACAATTGCCTAAATAACGAATTAGATAATTGCGAAACTCTAATTCAGATTATGAAGATTGTGAAGAATTAACAAAAGTTTCGAAGACACGCTCTCGCTACGTGTCGCTCGCAACGGTACTAGCATGCCAGCCACAGCAAATGCTATGTCTGCCAAGCAAGAACCGGCGGCTCCCCAGTGTCTTCTCAACCTTTTGTCAATTTTTCACAATTTAATCTACTGTATCTATGAGTTTCGCAATTGTCTAAATAACGAATAATTATAAGGAGATAAATCATGAAACAGATCACAGGCGGTGTGACCGCAGCAAAAGGTTTTCAGGCAGCAAGTACAGAAGCAGGAATCAAATACAAAGACAGAAAAGATATGGCAATGATCTACAGTGAAGTTCCATGTAAGGCAGCAGGAACCTTTACGACTAATATCGTAAAGGCAGCTCCGGTCAAATGGGATCACAATGTGGTATACAACAGCAAAGCAGCACAGGCGGTTGTCATCAATGCAGGAATTGCCAATGCCTGCACCGGAGAGGAAGGCATGGGCTACTGCAGGCAGACAGCTGAGAAAGTAGAAAAAGTATTAGGCATTGCAGCAGACGAGGTGTTGGTTGCATCTACCGGAGTTATTGGCATGCAGCTCCCAATCGACCGTATCTGTAATGGGATCGATGCTATGGTGCCACAGTTAAAAGGAGATACCGGGAGCGGAACCGAGGCTTCCAAAGCGATCATGACCACAGACACAAAAAATAAAGAGGTGGCAGTGACCATCGAACTTGGTGGAAAAATGGTAACGATCGGAGGCATGTGCAAAGGCTCCGGCATGATCCATCCGAATATGTGTACGATGCTTAGCTTTGTCACAACAGATGCGGCAATCTCCAAAGAGTTATTGCAGGAGGCATTGAGCGCTGATGTGCAGGACACCTACAATATGATTTCTGTTGACGGTGACACTTCCACGAATGATACCTGTCTGTTACTTGCAAACGGGCTGGCAGAAAACCCGGAGATCACAGAGAAAAATGCAGATTATGAGGAATTCTGCAAGGCACTGAACTTTGTCAATGAGACGCTGGCAAAGAAAATGGCAGGCGACGGCGAGGGTGCGACCGCATTATTTGAAGTGAAGATTATCGGTGCCGAGAGCAAAGAACAGGCGAAAGTTTTAAGTAAGTCTGTCATCACCTCAAGTCTCACCAAAGCAGCGATTTACGGACATGACGCAAACTGGGGACGGATCCTCTGCGCTATGGGGTATTCCGGTGCAGCGTTTAACCCGGAAAAAGTCGATTTATTCTTTGAGAGTGCCGCAGGAAAAATGCAGATCATCAAAAACGGTGTTGCGGTGGATTACAGCGAGGAGGAGGCAACCAGAATCCTGTCTGAACCTGCCGTTACTGCGATCGCAGATATCAAGATGGGCAATGCATCCGCTACCGCATGGGGCTGTGACCTGACCTATGACTATGTAAAAATCAATGCGGATTACCGTTCTTAGGGGGATAGAAAAATGGAAGAAAAAAACATGAACGAACTTTTGAAAAAAGCGGAGGTGCTGATCGAGGCACTTCCATATATCCAGCGCTTTAACCGTAAGATCATCGTTGTCAAATACGGCGGAAGTGCCATGGTGGACGAGGAATTAAAGCAGCACGTCATTCAGGATGTCACTTTATTAAAACTGGTAGGTTTCAAGCCAATCATCGTGCACGGCGGCGGCAAAGAGATCAGCAGATGGGTAGAGAAAGCCGGCATGGAACCGGAGTTTGTCAACGGACTGCGCAAGACAGACGAGGCGACGATGGAAATTGCGGAGATGGTATTAAATAAAGTGAACAAATCTCTTGTAAAACTGGTGCAGGAGCTGGGTGTAAATGCTGTCGGTATCAGCGGAAAAGACGGCGGAATGTTAAAGGTGGAGAAAAAATATTCCAACGGACAGGATATCGGTTACGTCGGCGAGATCACACAGGTCAACCCACAGATTTTATATGATCTTCTGGAAAAAGATTTTCTTCCGATCGTCTGCCCAATCGGCATGGATGAAAACTATGACAGCTACAACATCAATGCAGATGATGCAGCCTGTGCGATTGCGAGAGCAGTCTACGCAGAAAAATTAGCTTTCTTAACTGATATTGAGGGTGTATACAAAGATCCGAAAGATCCGTCCACACTGATCTCGGAACTGCCGATCTCAGAGGCAAAAAAACTGATCGAAGACGGATACATCGGCGGCGGAATGCTTCCGAAATTAAACAACTGTATTGATGCGATCGAAAACGGAGTTTCCAGAGTGCATATTTTAGACGGACGTATCGCACACTGCCTGCTGTTGGAGATCTTTACAAACAGAGGAATCGGAACTGCAATCTTGGGGGATAAGGAGACAAAGTATTATCATGAATAAACAGGATTACATTGATGGAGCAGAGAGTGCGCTCCTTCATACATATAATCGTTTTCCACTGGTCATTGATCATGGGGATGGTGTGTACCTTTATGATACAGACGGAAAAGAATATCTGGATTTTGCAGCAGGAATCGCCGTGCAGGCATTTGGCTACAACAACAAAGAGTATAACGACGCACTGAAAGCACAGATCGATAAAGTGATGCACACATCCAATCTGTACTATAATGTCCCGATCATGAATGCGGCAAAAAGGGTATTAAAAGCAAGCCAGATGAATCGTGTTTTCTTTACCAACAGCGGTACAGAGGCGATCGAGGGTGCAATCAAAGCGGCAAAAAAATATGCTTACACCAGAGACGGACATGCAGGACATGAGATCATTGCAATGAACCATTCCTTTCATGGAAGAAGTATCGGAGCATTGTCTGTGACAGGCAATAAACATTATCAGGAACCGTTTGAACCACTGCTTCCCGGAGTAAAATTTGCAGATTTTAATGATCTTGACAGCGTAAAAGCTTTGATTAATGACAAAACCTGTGCTATTATTTTTGAGACAGTACAAGGTGAAGGTGGAATTTACCCTGCAACAGAAGCATTTATAAAGGGTGTGCGTGCACTTTGCGATGAGCATGACATTCTTTTAATTTTAGATGAGATCCAGTGCGGTATGGGAAGAACCGGAGAAATGTTCGCATGGCAGCATTATGGTGTGAAGCCGGATATTATGACGAGTGCCAAGGCACTTGGCTGTGGTGTCCCGGTCGGCGCTTTCCTTATGACAGAGAGAGTCGCAGAGAAATCTCTGGCACCGGGAGATCACGGTACGACCTATGGAGGCAATCCATTTGTGGGAGCCGCTGTAGATAAAGTACTTGAGATGATGGAGCGCGACCATATCACAGAGCATGTGAAAAAGGTCGCACCGTATCTGGAGAAAAAATTAGATGAACTGGTTGCAAAGTATGATTTCCTGACCGAGCGAAGAGGTATGGGACTCATGCAGGGTGTTGTCTGTGAAAAACCGGTAGGCCAGATTGCAGCAAAAGCATTGGAGGCAGGACTGATCGTGATCACAGCAGGTTCGAATGTACTTCGTTTTGTACCGCCACTTATCATTGAAGAAAAAGATGTGGATGAGATGATATCCAGGCTGGAGAGTATTTTATAATGAAAGTAGTACAGAAGAGAATGATCGCAGCGGGCTGTATCGGCGTGCTGGTGATCGGAGGTGCCGTTGTTGTATCCAGACACAGCACTTATGAACAGAAAGAAAATGAAACAGAAAATGGAACAGAGACAGCATCAGTTAGCAGGGTGGTAAAACAGCCTGCTGATTTGATGTTCTGGTATAGCGATAAAAGCTATCAGAAGTTTTTTGAGAAGGCGGCAGAAGAATATTATGAGGATACCGGTATTGTTGTGGATGTAGAGTATCAGGACAGCATGGATTACATGGATGCAGTATACACGGCAACGATGCAGGGAGAAACATTTCCGGATATTTACATGATCGGAAGCGATGAGTTAGAGGAAGCATATCTTTACGGACTTGCAGCAGAAAACACGGCATCTGATATTTATGAGAGCACCGTGGCGTCGAATGCAGTGACAGCGTCCACTTACAAAGAGAAAATGTATGCGTATCCATTAAGTTATAATACCTGTCTGTTTGTCTATAAAAATGGTTATTTTGAGACAGAACCGGAGACATTGCAGGCAATCATTGATTATTCCATCGACAATGAGCCACCGGAAAATGTGCAGTATCTGTTAGAGTGGGATGTGAATGATGCGTTTTATGATTTTCCATTTATATCGAACAGTGTCAGCTTTGTAAAAGATGAAGTGGAAACGATGCAGGTGAATTATGATGAGGATCTGTATAACGAAGATCTGGAGTTCTTTTCACAGAGTCTGGAGTCGTTTTCCATTGATGCTTCGACGGTTACGGAAGCGAGTGTGATCTCAGATTTTAATGATGGAAAAACACTCTGTGCAATCATTGATTCAGATTCTGTTGCCGGTCTCACAGGAACTGATTATGAGATCCGGGAGCTTCTGGCATTGAATGACACGTTGCAGACATCTTCCGCAGCGTTGACAGATCTTGTGGTTGTGAATGATTTCTCGGAGAAAAAGGAAAAAGCGGCTGATTTTGCAGAGTATGTAACACTTACCATGTCAGGAGAACTTCATGGACTTGGCGGTCATTATTCCGTAAAATTATCAGAGGACGCAGACGAGAAGGAACAGATTGCCTATCAGGCATACGAAAATGCGATCCCGGTACCGGATTCACAGGATGCAAAAGAATTTTGGGTAACATTAAAAGAAACAATATCTCAATATTTTTAAAAAAATGGATATAATATATTTAATAGTCTTGTCATATTTGTAAAATTTCGTTAAAATATATACATCAGGCGTTGAGGGCTCTTTCATCCATCTGTGATGATGCATTCGGTGGAGAAGGAGAATGCTATGAATCGAAAGAGGAAAGTATTCCTGGTAATCATATTCTGCATGGGAGTGCTCTGTGGATGTGGTTCCAGGAATAATGTGTATTTGGAGAAAATACAGACAGAGACAAGTGAAGTTCCGCAGACAGAGGAGAAAGACTGCCAGGAAGAGATGGGCAGTTGTATGGTGTATGTCTGCGGGGCAGTAGAAAATCCGGGAGTGTATGAGCTGCCGGAGAACAGCCGTGTTTATGAAGCAGTAGCGATGGCTGGCGGGATGACAGAGGATGCCGGGATGGAAGCGGTAAATCAGGCAGAGTTTGTCACGGACGGACAGATGTTAAGAATTCCGACCATGGAAGAAGTGGCGGCTGCACAGGAAGAATCCGAGAGCAATGTGGATGATGGCTTACTGGACATTAACCGGGCAAGTGTTGCAGATTTTATGACGCTTCCGGGAATCGGGCAGTCAAAAGCAGAGGCATTGTTTCAGTACCGGGAAGCACACGGCAGATTTTCTTCTATTGAGGAGATCATGAATGTGGATGGAATCAAAGAAGGAGTTTTTAACAAAATAAAGGATAGTATAAAGGTGTAAAAATGGCAAAAAAGGTTCTTGTTGTTGATGATGAAAAATTGATCGTAAAAGGTATCCGTTTCAGTTTAGAGCAGGATGGAATGGAAGTGGACTGTGCATATGACGGGGAAGAGGCACTGAAAATGGCAACAGAGAATCATTATGATATGATTCTTTTGGATATCATGCTTCCGAAGATGGATGGATTTGAAGTATGCCAGCACATCCGCGAATTCTCTGATATGCCAATCGTGATGCTGACTGCAAAAGGCGATGACATGGATAAGATCCTCGGTCTGGAATACGGAGCAGATGATTATATCACAAAGCCGTTCAACATCCTGGAAGTCAAAGCAAGAATCAAGGCAATTATGCGGAGAACCGCAGGAAGCCAGCCGAAGAAAGAGGATTCCAAGGTCATTGAAGCGGGGGATCTTCGTCTGGATTGCGAGAGCAGAAGATTGTTTATCCTGAATAAAGAAGTGAATCTGACTGCAAAAGAGTTTGATCTCTTAGAACTTTTGGTCAATAATCCGAATAAAGTATACAGCAGGGAGAATCTGCTCAATCTTGTATGGGGTTACGAGTATCCGGGGGATGTCAGAACTGTGGATGTGCATGTCAGACGTCTTAGAGAGAAGATCGAAAAGAATCCAAGCGAGCCAAAGTATGTTCATACCAAGTGGGGTGTGGGATACTACTATTACCAGAATTAGTCAGGGTGCGAAAGAATGTCCAGATTTAAAAATGTTATTAATTTTTTTAAAAGTCTGAAATTCAGACTGATACTTTTCTTAATCCTTTTTGGAATTGTACCGGGAATCGTTTTAAAAGTTGGAATTGTAAAGACATATGAGGACCGGTCTGTTTCAATCAAGACAAGTGAGATCTTAAGCCAGGCAAAAATCCTGGCGAATCAGATTGTTTCCAATGATTATCTGAATTATCCAAACTCAACGATTATCAATGCAGAATTAGATCAGTTATCGAATATTTATGATGGCCGTGTCATGGTGATCGATAATGAGTTTCACATTATCAAGGATACGTATGATCTTGACACGAATAAGACGATCATTTCCAAAGAGGTAATTGAGAGTTATTACGGCCAGGAGATCAAAAAATATGACGCGGAAAACCGCTATATTGAACTGACCGTTCCATTGAGCAGACCGGTGGAACAGACCGGGGCAACAGAGGTTTTAGGTGTTATGTTAGTCAGTGTGTCGACGGACAGTATTAACCTCAATATGGAGTATCTGGCGAGAAACGCCTATGTGATCCAGTTGATCTGTGCTGTGGCGGCAGTTTTCCTTGCAGTGATCTTAAGTATCCAGTTGGTAAAGCCTTTCCATAAGATGTCAAAGTCTATCGATGAGATCAAAACCGGATATGGGGAAGATGCGCTGTCTGTGAATGATTACACGGAAACAATTGAAATCTGTAAAAAGTTTAATGAGATGTTAGGCAGAATGAAAGTGCTGGATGATTCCAGACAGGAATTTGTATCCAATGTGTCTCATGAGTTAAAAACACCGCTGACATCCATGAAAGTTCTGGCAGATTCTCTTAACAGCATGGAAGATGCGCCAATCGAACTTTACAAAGAGTTTATGGGCGATATCGGAAATGAGATCGACCGTGAGACGAAGATCATCAACGACCTTCTATCTCTGGTGAAAATGGATAAATCCGCGGCAGACTTAAATGTTACCAATATGAACATCAATGAGCTGCTGGAGCAGATTTTGAAGCGGTTAAACCCGATTGCGGAGAAACAGAATGTGGAACTTGTGTTAGAAAGCTTCCGCCCGGTGTCCGCGGATGTGGATGAGGTGAAGATCACACTTGCATTTACGAATCTGATCGAGAATGCGATCAAATATAATAAACCGGGTGGATGGGTGCATGTCACACTGAACGCGGATCACCAGTATTTCTATCTGAAGGTCGAGGATTCGGGTATCGGTATTCCGGAGGACTCCTTAGAGCATATTTATGAACGTTTTTACCGCGTGGACAAGTCCCACTCAAGAGAGATCGGTGGAACCGGTCTTGGGCTTGCAATCACCCGCAATGCAGTGCTGATGCACCGCGGTGCGATCAAAGTGTTCAGTACAGAGGGAGAGGGAACCATTTTCAATGTCCGTATTCCTTTGAATTACATCGCATAGTGCGATATGTGACAGCAGATTTTTGGTAATGGAGCAAAAAAGTAATGAGAAAAAAAATAGTCTTTCTTCTGGCATTTCTGTGCATGCTTTTACTGGCGGGGTGCTCGAATGGAAAAGAGACAAGTAAATACAACATCGAATATCTGAATAAAGATAAAACTGGGATTGCCGAGATGCCTTATGATGCGTCCGCAACAACGACAGATGCGTTGATCGAAGAATTTTTTGCAGCCTTAAGTTCTGATCCGGATAATGTGGAATACCGTAAACCGATCCCAAATGATGTGGAGATCACAAAGTATTCGCTGGACGGAGCACTTCTCACTATCTATTTTGATGTAGATTATCTGAATATGAAAGAAGTGGAAGAGGTTTTGTGCAGGGCGGCAGTGGTACGCACGATGACACAGATTTCCGGAATCGACTGTGTGTCCTTTTATGTGGATGAAAAGCCGCTGACGGACGTGAACGGTAAAATGGTCGGAACGATGTACGCAGAAAGTTTTGTGGAGAATCCCGGAGAACAGATCAATACGATCCAGAATACGAATCTCACACTTTATTTTTCCAATCAGGCGGGAGACGGACTCGTGAAAGAGACAAGACGGGTTCACTATAGCAGTAATATCTCATTGGAAAAACTGATCATGGAGCAGCTTCTCGAAGGGCCGGAATCGAAGAATGCCAGGTCTGCAATTCCTTCGGGAACCAAATTAATGAGCGTATCGCTTGTGGATGGGGTATGCTATGTCAGCTTTGATGAGAACTTTAAGAATCAGGATTATTCAGTGAATGAAGCCATTGTGATTTATTCTATTGTGGATTCATTGTCAGAGTTATCCTCCATCAGTAAAGTGCAGATTTCCGTGAATGGCGATACAAGCGGTGTATATCGGGACAGTTTCAAACTTGCAGATATGTATGACAGGAATCTGGATTATATCGCCAAAACAACGGAATCGGATACAGAGGTTGTGGAGGAGACAGAAACGGAGGAACAGTAATTATTGTTTAAACGGCCATTATGTGAAATGGCATCTGGATTGATTCTTGGAATTTTGTTTATGAGATATCAAAAATGGTATCTGGCAGCAGTTGCTGCCGGAATACTGTTTGGAATTGTATGGAATTTATGGCACAATACGATCCGTAACTGTAGTGAGAAAGACAGTATGGCAAATGCCAGAGCGTGGATATACCCAGCCTTTCGTGTGGGATGTTTCCTTATATTCTTTTTGGCAGGGGCATTTCATTATGCACAGAATGAATCATTTCGTGACGCATACATGATGAAACTACAGGATGGAATGAATGTGACTGTGCAGGGAAAACTATGCAGCAAACAGTTAAAAAACGGACAATATTCCTATTATTTAGATCATTGTTATCTATCTATCGGGCAGGAGATACTGCCATGCAATCAAATTCTTTTTTATCAGACTTCCGATGATGATTCCATCGGGCAAACCCTTATTGTAACAGGAACGGTTGAATTGTGGAAAAGTGCATCCAATGATGGTAATTTTGACGCAAAAGCATTTTATGAATCCAAAAAGATCGATTTTCAACTGAAGGAAGCTATTGTGAAAAATGTTTACGGAGCAGAGGATGGATTCGGGGAGAAAATTTACAGGCTGCGCCGGAAGATAAGCGGTGTATACGAAAGCTGTATGAGCACATCAGATGCTGGTGTGCTTTCCACGATGACGCTCGGAGAGAAAAATCTTCTGGACGCAGAGGTGAAGCAGATGTATCAGAAAGCAGGAATTTCCCATGTGCTGGCGATTTCCGGACTGCATATTTCTGTGATTGGGATGGGACTTTATAAATTGCTTCGGAAAATAAAATGCTCCTTTTTGACTTCCGGTGTTATTGCAGGCACGGTCATCGGCGGCTATGGGATGATGTCTGGACTTGGGACATCGACCATACGCGCGGTGCTCATGTTTTTCGTTTTATTGTTCGGACAGTGGATTGGAAGAAGCTATGATTCGCTGTCTGCTCT
>ERZ773111.1185-NODE-1185-length-13080-cov-14.388868_pt1 | contig 13080 bp, 10 predicted proteins | sample MGYA00580567_ERZ773111 | MGnify/ENA primary metagenome ERZ773111 (study PRJEB29015, sample SAMEA2737875) | human gut metagenome | biome: human gut; feature: human-associated habitat; material: faeces | place: China | collected 2012 ...
AACACAACCCGCTACGGGGGAGACTTACCCGAAATCTGATTTATTCAACAAAGCCAATGGAGTATCTCATCAGATACTCCTTCTTTATCTATTTTGTAAGAGCCAAAATAGATAAATTATGTTACGCATAACCAGCTCATTTAAACTATCTGGTCTGTTTCCTCCGGTTCTACAAAAATAGATAGGGGTGCACCTACGTTACCAATACTGGCATCATGGCTACATACGGCGGTCAGTTTACGCTTACGATCTGGCAGCCTGAGTTCACAGATAAAACAATCTCCAGGAAACCCGGGGCGGTTCACTACTGTCTCCATTCCTGTCAACACAACCACTTTGCCTGAGACAGCGTCGATGTTTTGGACTGGCCCATTCTAAATGGCTTAGTCACTATGTAGCTAACACATCACTTGCCCACATCATCCTCTCACCACGTTTTGCCATTATCCGGTATGGCACAACCCATAATTTTAAAGTCTCTGAAAAAGCAAAGTGCTGCGGTATCGGTTGGCTAAAGTCATCATGCGCAGGGTAAATCAGGTACATTTCGCCTGTTCCGCCAAGGTATTTTTGGCCGTAGGCAAACATTTGATAGAAGTCGGATTGCGCTAGCCCATAAAGTGATTTTTTTTGCTGGCTGCTATTCACCTGCTTCCATTTTGTATCCATCACCATTTTGGTTTGAATCGGTTGCCGAGATTGAATCAGCAAGTCTGGGCGAAGCTTAAAGCAATCTTTGAGTCCATGCTTTACCAAAGAATACGTTGCTGCTTGAGAAAAAACTTTTAGGTGAGAAGGTAATTCGTAGGGTAGGGTCTGTGCCACAAAGGATTCAAATACCGCTTCCATAGGAAACAAAAGTGATATCGCTTTGGTGTTTCCTTGCAATGCACTTGGGCTCATTCCTCTCAGGATCAACTGCGCCCAAGCTATTGGCTCGCTGTAATGAGTCATACCACGCTCAATGCGTAAGCTGTTCAGATCGCTCTCTATATCCCTACTAAGTGGAATACCGTCAAAAGCAAAGCACAGTTCGTAAAGCCAGCGTTGATTCTCTGATGACAGCTTCAGACTAAGTAACTTATCCAGTGTGGAGTGTAAGAGCCGATTGGCAGCACAATCAGGCATATACTCATCATAATCGACACAAAACTTATGGCGATTCACCGCGTTATGTCGCAGTTGTGCAGAGAGCATCAGTTTGCCCTTCATAAAAGCCAGATTACCTTTCTCACTCACATAGTCGGAGCGTAAACCTTGTTTAAGCAATTGGCTGACGCTTTGCAAAAATTGGCTGATAAAAATCTCGAGCAAAGGCATGCGTTGCGCCTGAAGAGTGGCCTGCTGGGTTTGAATGTGTCGAAACCTAGGTAGGTGACTTAGCATCGTAATGAATGTTTCTCGCGCACTCGCAAGCGTGAGGTTTTTACCAATCTTGGGCAGTATCTCAAGCTGCAAACCGTGAGGTGTAGAAAGCATCCCCGCGTAGTTTTGTACCTGCAGCAATTTGAAACCTGAACGAGAGGTGAGTTTGAGAAACTGGCTTCCTTGCTCACTTGTTAGGCTAAGTGTTTCTAAATAATCAAAGACCTGTTGAGGCACCAACTTTGCGCCAACTGAAGCCGCTTTTCCACTCCCCAACAGGTCATATTCAAAAATTGAGATAACTTCACTCATGGTTTACGACCTGCTCATCAGGAGTGGTCCGCTGTGGCTGATAAATTGAACGATAAGCCTTTGGCATATTCCAGACCCCTTGATCGAGATCTTTGAGCTCGTAAGTTGTTGATTGCTGATCATGGCGTCGTAAACCATGGTTGTTACCAAAAAGCGTATCGAGATCGTCAGTTTTCTCAATCACGAATTGCTGGTTGTCGTCTTGCTTTTGATTGTCTGCCAGCACCAACCGGATCTTGTTCCAGTCATCGAAAAAGTATTCCTGTAAAAGCGGAATGATCTTTTTCTGAAATGCGATCTTCAATTGTTTAAACGCAGTTTCTTCATCACCGGTATCGAGAGCATTTTTTACCGGCATAAAGAATGCATGTCCTAGTGTATGCTCACGATCGTAAAGAGCTTCGATGCGGCTATTGAGTTTTTCTAACAACGACTCAAGCTCTATGCCTTTCACCTTAGCTCCACTCAGTAAAGAAAGATCTGGCATCATTTCGACAAAGTCAAAGCGACGGCGCAAAGCCGTGTCCAGCAGAGCTAAAGAACGGTCTGCTGTATTCATGGCTCCGATGATGTCGACATTGGCGGGCACGCTAAAGTAATCACCGCTATAAGACAGTTGCAGACTCATTGCATTGGACATACCCGCACGCTTGTCTACTTCAATGAGTGAGATTAGTTCGCCAAAGATCTTGGATATGTTTCCGCGATTGATCTCATCAATGAAAATGGCGTAGCGATGTGCTGGATCGGCATTAGCACGTTGGCAAAGGCGCATAAAAATACCCGGCTCAATGGGATAAGATATATTGCCACTCTCGTCAGAGCGTGCACGCATACCTTCAATAAATTCTTCATAGCCGTAAGATTGGTGGAACGTAACAACCGCAAAACGCTGGATGGCTTCGGCAGATTTTGGACCACGTTTAAGTTCGGCGTAGAGCGCTAACAAATCCTCCACTTGCTCGAGCTGTGAATCAACTAGAAACCATTCGCTGTTATCCGTTTTGTCAAATACGGCAGGCTCACGCCGATTTTTATAATCAACAGTTAACGATTCGGGAATTGTATAGGCTTGCAAAGCCTTCCAGGCAGTATTCGATAGATTGCCATTACGACCGTTTAATAATGCCTTACGTTGAAACCACATATGTTCAATAATTTGGCGAACTTTGGCTAGTTTCCCAAGATCGAGCAGCACCAGTGTTATAACCTGCATCCAGTTCAACGATTCAAGACGAGAATCCAGCCAGGCTTCACGATCAGCAGGAACTGCATGAGAAGTATACTCTTTCATTTTTTGCTGCAACCTGAAGGTCTTGCCAGTGCCTGGAGGGCCAAAGAAGATCACGTTAGTTGGTGAATGTGGAATAGTCTTGTTCTCGATGGGCTCACTGCTTGCTACTTTCTCTTGCTTCTGTTCATTATCGCGCTCACGGAGCAATTCATAGATATGCCAGATAGCCATATTCACGTAATAGGGATCTGTGTCAGGAGATTGGGCGTGTATGGCTTGTTTCAATTCATAGTTTTTCTGTAACCAATTTCCAGTCAGTACCAAACCGAGATGGAAGCGTTGATTTAGGAATTCTGCTGTTTTATTGAAAGCATTCTCATCCACAGTACTGGTGTAGTTTTCTGGCGAGAACGCGGCAAAGACACGATTTCTTAAACTCCAATACATGCGTTTAAGCTGTCCGATCTTTTTGGCCTGCTGCAGTGCAGTGCCTACGTATTGGTAGGTAACTTCATTTGGTTGTTGACGAACACGTTCGGTGAGTTCTCTAAGCAATGGGAGGCTTTGCTGATATTCTGCTAATGATGGAACGCCCTGACGAATACTGGCAATACCGTTATCACGTTCATACCAGAGCCTCTTGACTAAATCATCCGTTTCAGGCTCAGCAAAAGTTGAGGTTTGTTGTAGCAAGGTCGTAAATTCCCGGTATCGCTGCTCCCACTTGGAAGCTGTGTAATTTTTATCTTTCACCAGGGCATCAATCAATTCTCTGATCGTCAGCTTGCCTGCTTCGACACTATCTACAAGATCCATCGTGATATTTCCTCAGCTATTACATTACTTACTAGGCAGCTAGTCTGCTGTTTTATAATCTATATTACCAAGCATGCAATTGTAGCCAAGCGCCATAAGTAAGATTTTCGATGTACAATACATGTTTTTCATAAAAATGATTTTGTACTCTCGAACGGATTTTGGGCGCATTCACCTTCAGTCGCACTTCTTGCATTTCACAATGAGATAACGGGATTCCTGATTGCGTACACCACGACGAGCGCAGGAAAAATCACTGACGCTCTTTGAATCTATCTTCGCTGTCAACTCACCAATGAACCCCAGGGGCTTCTGGTACTGCGTGCTTCGTCCGGTGACACAAAGCGCTTACATTGCCCATGGCATCCATCATCAACTGATCCAGAACAGGAGTGTCGAAATACACCTTTCGGGTACACTACAACACGTTATATTCCGGCATATCGGGAGCAGGTCAGAAGTGACGGTCATCAGATCGGGCAAGCTATCTATCATTGCAGCCACCGGGGTTCATCCTCCTGAGGCAGGAAAAGGCTGAGACGACGCACGCGTGTGGTTGATTGACACCACAGTGCGAATTCGGTGAATGCGAGATCACGGTACAATTCCGCACCACACTACACAATCAATACCCCGGGTTTTATTCAGGTAAGCAGGATTGCGGATATCCGGTGTCGCGCCTTTGTGTCACGAACGGGGTAGGTGCGAAACACCGGATAAAATGCAGGCTGGCAATACCTCTGAACGCCCTGCGCAGAGCGGATAGTTTGGATTAAGTACTCGCACCTCCGCAGTCCTGAAACAAGTCTGGCTGGTAGCTGTAAACAGACTTCGTACATGTTGCTCTGGAATAGATCCCCGTGCCACAGGCTTCGCAGAACTTTTTCCCGGGAAAATGCTGCCCGCACATCACACAATGCCACTCCAGCACGACCGGTAATGGCGATAGAAACATCGCCATATCCTCAATGTAAGGGTGGGACTTTTCCGGATTCAGCACCACGCAGGCCGCCTTCTGTTGCGCGCTCAGGGCATGTAAATCATGCTCAAACCACGCCCCCTGAGCATCTGTCTGCAAAATCAACCGGCCACGACAGGAAAGGCAGAAACACTGCCGGATATTTCTGCTGAGCGCAGAGTCGGCACTGATAATGTGTTCACCCGGCGTCATCCCCAGCCCCGTTTTTATACCGTTCATTCAGCCACTCCCTCCTCACTGAAGTGCCCTGTATGGCAGTGAGTGCAGTACCGCTCCCCATAATAATCGTGATGACATTGTCTGCAGTGCCAGCTGGCTTTACGCACCACGGGTAAGGCATCCGGTACGAATTGCTGCAGACGTTTAATCAACTGTATTTCTCTGCGCTCCGGCCTGACATAAGGGCACTGTTGACCGTGCTCTGTCAGTCTGTCGTCAGTGTGTTCAAACCAGGGAAGTTCAGTTTCGTATTGCGGATGGTATCTGAGTGCACTGCCACACAAGTGGCAGGTGTAGTTAGCATAAGGTGCGGCCTGTGCAGTACGGGCACCGGTCAGGCGTCCGTTGCCATCGAATGCGAGAAAAGATTTTGCGTACATCGTCATATTCCTCAGCCGCCAGACGACACGCAGGCAACAGCCGTCCCGGTACGGGCAGTGTGGTCAGGTGTGAATGGCGGTTCAGTTAAAAATCTGGAATGGGGGTGAGGTAAAACAGGCAGGCTGCTGTTACAGCACTGTGGTTGTCACACAATGGCCCACCGACGTAAAAAACTGTCTGCAAGCAGAGATGGACATCAGAGAATGTGCTGTATCGGTTGCCGGAAGGACTGGTAAAGAATGTGCCATGGTTAAATCTCCGTATGGTTCATACGGAATAGCCATGTCGTAAAAAATGTGCAGTGCCGCTGAAGTGGCCTCCGGAACCGACTGCAAAGATTAGAGCCAGTCCGCAGTTCTTGCTCAGAACCTTATACCTGAGAACATATCCCCGGCAGGGTGCTGTCCAGTCGCGGTCGGCCGCGGTTACTTTTTTCGGGAAGCCTGCTACGGCCCAGAATAATACCGTGTTCTTTCTGATCCTGTTTAGCCAGGTAGCTGAGGGCGTAACGTAAGTCGTCTACTGCGGACTTATCACTATAGTGAATCACGTGATCGATACGCACCGGGTATTTATCTTTAGCCCGGCAAAGGTGAAAATAACCCTCCCCTTCCGTGATCCGCCTCCAGATATCCCCCAGTTGCCTGGATATCTGATAAGAGTTCTTGTGACGTTGCCCATCCAGATAGCCGATAAAATGAATATGAAGCCCTTTGTCTGGTGTATATTCCATAACCCAGTAATATCCTGCCAACATCGTCTGGGTTTCGCTAAGTAAACGGTATATTTCCATACACATACTGTGCTTACAGGAATGCCCGAAACTGGGCGTGTCTTTCCTGTAGGCAAAATCAATTCTGAAAGGTAACAGTTTAGAAAAACGTTGAAACAATCCCTCCATGTGTTCATTCACATCTTTCAGAATCGCGAAATTCATTTCGTAATTGGGATTGGCATTATACATTTTATAGTCCTTAATTTATAAAACTCACAGGAAGAGGAAATTATGTAAATACTGAGAGAACATAAACGCCGTAGTACGGCATTAATAAACGAAGTAAACCAGCAGCACAGACACCCTGATAAAACTGTTTTGTATTACCGCATCGCTGTAACAAGGTAATACTTCAGAATTCAGTGAGGCTCTCTTAAACAGAGGACCAGTAAGAATTACAATGGTAAAAACACACCCATAGAATTGAGTTTAAGAAAACACCATTCACTCAACCTGACATTCACAAAAGTCAGTACCAGGTGGCCTCAGGTAACATCGCTATTAATATTGTCCTGCCATTAAGTAAAAACAGAAACTCTGTGAGGAAGCCTCACCAATATTTGACCAGTAGCATAAAGAATAACGATATGAGAGATACGCCCACACCAGAGATGATTACCCCATACAAAAAGATAATATTTATTAATACCACCGCACCTCAATAGACTAATAACACACTAATAGCGTTTTGGTACACACTTAACACTAACTATGCACCAGACACATACTCAGGATTAACATTCCCAACATTTATGGTACTCTCAAAGAGTATAATTCACCACACAGGTAAACTCTCACACCAGTAGTATGGAGATAATGCTGTACACATACTTACAGAGTAAAGTGTACAGTTAGCATATAGTGGCGAGCAGACATTACAACATAAAGACATAAGATAACATAATAAGAACATAACAAAACTCCCACTAATAATACTAATTAACCTTAATTCTTTTTTGAACAGGAAATCAACATTGCTCCAGACCTCTTCAGGTCATACACTTTTGTATTGGATGTTCAATGTGTACTTCTGCACAAACAAAAAAATAAAACCCGCAAAATAAAATATCAGCCCCAAAAATACAGCGTGAAACACCACGTTATGGATATGTTTTCATATCACCAGAAGCATATTTCACACATACAATACAGAAACAATTCATCATATAATCAGGATTACTGTTCACTCCTCTCGGTTATCCGCGAGACGATAAAACATGACACTAATCACAAAAACGAGAGATAGTATTTGCGAAATATAAACAACATAAAAATCAATGCGTTGCGATTTTTTATTTTTTCAGACATGCATGCCCCCTCTGCTATTGTTGCTAGCCGGCTAGCAACAATAGCAGGGATATACAAACATCGGATGCCAAAAACACGTTCCGATAATATCATCGAGGATCTGACTGGTTGTTTTTAGTATCATCACCACAAATGATGGTTAATGCGTTGTAGATCAGTCTGCGTCTGTTCTTGTTTTCAGCATTATTTCCATACAACATCATGACGTTTTTAATATCATCAACCGGTGATATTACATAATCAACCAATACGCCAAGCTTCTCAATACATTGCAGTAAAGTATATTTGTGTCTGCCCGTAAATAATCCTATCAGGTTTTCTTTACTTTCACGACTGGATAATATTTTGTTCTCTGTAATTAATTCAGCCAACGTTTCACCATCGTAAACACGTTCTTTATCTATCAGAATATTTATCTTATCTAACGCCCTCTCTACATTATCAAGAAGACCTGTAATATACGGAGGCTGAATATCTGACTTTGTACTAATATTTGCAAGCATCGAATTATACATTTTAATGACACGCATCAGAGTAAAATTATTCGCATCATATTGTATTTCATCTTCATTATACGCAGGATCCGTCACGACCCTTAAGTCCATAAATGCATCCTGATAAGCTTTTACATAATCAAGTAATTCGAACAGTGAGCCATGCTTTATTTTCTCCCTGTTTAATTTGATCTCCAGCGCTATCCTGAGAACTGAAAAAGCGCCGGGAAGATACCCAGAAGGTAACTCGTATTTTGGGGATTCATCATAAAACCGAAGAGCTTTGTGGAGTTTGTTCCGCCGAATCAGATAAATAAGGACGGCCAGTAACATGTAGCACCTGGTCACATAACCACGGGCATTCTGCAACTGTTCAAAATAATTAATAATGTTTTCCAGATATACATCATCATAACTTTTCTTATCAGAAAGATTAAACACCATATCTTTTAAAGATTCGATATATTCTTGTGATTTATCATCAAGTGACACAATATAACGAGTTAATGCTCCTTTGGGGCCACTCTCAAACTCATGAAACCGTTCAAGTAATGCTCTTGCATAAGGCGTTGTGTCAAAAATATTAAAATCATAAAGATAGCGTGCAGCGTAGCCATACAACCCATGTACCCAAAGCCCTTCTCTTATCAGCACTCTGAGATAATATGCAATACTGTCAAGTATCTTTACCTTCCGTTGCATATCAAGCAAAATACTTAATGAATAAAATGCATAATAGAACTTGTCAATGTTGTTGAGTATTCTGTCCAGCTCACTCTTATCAAGCTTCTTCTCTCTGTAATCCTTCTTGTATTCATTCTTACAGGCCTTTATATATTGTTTCATAAGGCTCTTCCTTTTACCGTACCCTTTTCGAATAGTTCCCTGGTATTTTCCCAGCTCATACATTTTTCCGTTTTCCCGAAAATCTTCTCTGTTAAATCCCAGTTCAGCAAGATACTCCCGGAGATAACGTTTAACGGCAGCCTCATCGCTTTCTGTACCAGAGTAATCCAGGCAGGGACAATATGATTTTTGCAAAAAATTATAGATATGATAATAAAACCCTGTTTCATTCTCCGGACGATATGTGTTATATATATCCAGCACAATAAAAACAACTCCAAAGCTTTTCAGAAAATAGTTACGGATATATTCGGACTTTAATGTTGAATACACAGGGTAAGAATTCATCATGTAATAAAAATATTCATACCGGGAAAATATAATTCGCCGTTGTTCCAGACTATACACCCCTTCAGCATCAATAATGTGACTGAGCTCATTATAACGTTGATCCCAGAATCTTTGATGCGCTCCAAAATCAGTACTCTTCCGCTTATCTCTCGGACTCTCTCCTTCCTTAAACAACTCAAAAACTGTACAAATATCATACAAAAGATTTGTAAACATGCGCATCTGCTCTGATCTCCGGTTGGTTTCCGTTTTATCACAGGGGACATTCTGGCCTTAACGTAGCAAATTAATGACATAGCCTTCAACTCACATGGAGAACAATATGTCAACCCAGACCGGACATTTTTATACCCCCTCACGCATCCTGCGTATGGCTGAACTTACCCGACTCCTTGGTATATCAAGATCGACCATCTACGAAAAAATGAATCCGGCATCAAAATACTACGATGCCACCTTTCCCCGGCCTGTCCGGCTTGGGAGTTCGGCTGTAGGCTGGCGGGCATCTGCCATTGATGAGTGGTTAACTTTACATACAACACCAACCAGATCCGTAACTAAGGATAAATAAGGAAAACTGTACGCCATGACAAAATTATCCCCCCCTGAACTTGACATAACTAAACTGCCTGACAGGTGCCAGGCATTACTTGATGAAATGCATGAAGAAACGGGAATAAGCCGTGAAATACTGCTGTCTGTTATGCTGACGGTCAAGGCTGCCTCGGTCCAGGATACGCATGAAGTTGAACTTTCTGGAGGGCAGCGTACCAGTCTTCAGATATATATGTGTCTTTCATCAGCATCAGGCAGTGGAAAAACCTCTGCCTGCACAAAATTAATCGCCCCTGTTCATGAAACAGAAGAAGAACTACATCAGGCATATATCGACGATAAAAAAAACTATGATCGCATGATGGAAATGTGGACAACAGATAAAAAAATCCTGGAACGGAGATATAAAAAAGAAATGGAAAGATCCCCGGAAAATGCTGCTGCTGCACGAGCAGCGCTTGAAAAGTGTATAGCAAATAAACCCGTACCTCCCGTACAACAGGTTCTCATCGTGAATGACGCGACACCAGAAGGGATAGCTTTGAAACTCAGCCAGTCACCTTCTCTTCTGTTGCTGTCTGATGAAGGAGGAACTATTCTGGATAAGCGTTTCGAACGCAAATCGGCGCTGTACAACACATTATGGAGTGGGCAACCAGTCACCGTAGAACGGGCATCCAGACCCGGGTTCCGGGTAAAGGATTCCCGTCTCACTATGCTTATACTGACTCAACCGGTAATATTTGATAAGTTTTTTACTCTCACTGGCGACCAGATCCGGGGCAATGGCTTTCTGGCCCGGGTGCTATTTTGCGAACCCGGAGCAAATAAAATAATGACGACAGAACCGCATACTGCCACTCCTGTTGTAACGCAGCAATGTGCAACCTGTTTTCATGAGAAAAGTTTTGGCAGTCAGATCAGAGACTCTCTGAGAGCGTCCCGGGAAAGGCGTGCAAAAGGTGAGCAACGCATCCGCATGACATTATCACACGCAGCATCCCACGATCTGGAAATCTTTCACGAAGAAAATATGAGTGCTGTCAGGCAGAACCCACGTATGACCACTTTCGAAGACATTATCGTCAGGAAAAGAGAACAGGCTGTTCGAATAGCCGCACTTCTGGAGCTGGAGAACAATCCACATGGTACAGTAATAACACGAGAAAGTATCAATAGTGCTATTTATCTCGTTGATTTTTATTTTCAGCATCTTATATCCAAACTGGAATCACTTCGGGAAATATCTCCTGCAGAAAAACTGGATAAATGGCTCAGAGAAAATATCATCCGGGTAAAAGGATACGAATATCAAAAAAGCCATATACTACAATATGGTCCATATGCTCTCAGGAATAAATGTGTTCTTGATGAAGCACTTGATATACTTGCAGAACAGAAAAAAATCGTAATTGATTATTCAATCGGCCAAAAAATCATTTATATCGGTGACGCGATTACACCTTGTGAATTAGCAAATGAGGCAAACATCCCGATAATGGAGCGTGGAATGTTTATAGTCTGTTGGGACCATAAGCTGAATAAGTACAGAAATGAAGAACAGACTAAAATATGGAACATAACTACAAAAAATTAAAGTTCCCGTCTTTTATCATTCAGTTACCAACCTGAATATCTGAAACAATGCCAGACATCGGTTACAAACTGGCATTGTTTTTATCATTCAATTTATAAACTACAATATTACGTATTATTTTTACATTTATGTCATTGCAAATATCAGACAAACAAGCATTATAACTCAATAAGTATATTTTTCGTGATTACAGACGACATCTGCAAATCTGTGAGATGTGATTTCATCGCTGGTTTTCCATAATCTGAGACATCACATAATCCGCCCATGCCTGCATCATCGGTATACGCTGATCCAGCAGATCAGTCCGGTGATATGCCGCCTCAACCTTATTTTTCAGCGTATGGGCAAGCGCCCTTTCCGCCAAATCCCGCGAATATCCCTGTTCGCTACACCAGTCCCTGAATGTTGAACGAAAACCATGTGCTGTAGCCACTCGTCCGGGTATATCACTGATGGCCTTCTTTTTACGCAGAAAACTCGTCAACACCATATCTGAAAGGATCTGCTGCTTTCTGGGAGAAGGAAACACCAGTTCGTCATGCAGACCACGTATATTTTCCAGAACGTGAATGGCCTGTCGGGATAAAGGAACACGATGCTGTATCCTGGCTTTCATTCTTTCTGCGGGTATCGTCCATATCCGCTTATGAAAATCAATTTCAGCCCAGCGCATTCCCCTTGCTTCGCCCGAGCGGGTTGCTGTCAGTATCACCATTAATAACAGTGCCCGGGTAACATTATAAGGTTCATCTGTATACACACTGGTCGCCACAAAAAGCGGTAACTGCCTCCAGGGCATTGCCGGCTGGTGTTCATCACGTCCTCTTGATTGCTGTGGAAGCAAATGATCAACCACATCAACAGGATTCGCCACACAAAAACCATGCGCCCAGCCCCACTGCATAACAACATGAATGCGCTGTTTAACCCGGCTTGCCGTTTCTGATAAGGTCAACCAGACTGGACGCAGTGTCTCTGCCACGTCCGCAGCCGTAATCGTATCCAGCGTTTTTGCTCCCAGTTGAGGAAACACGTAATTTTCAAGCGTCGACAACCACTGCCTGACATGCTTTGGGTTTTCCCATCCCGGTGACAATTCTGCATGTACACGCCGGGCTGCATCGGCAAATGTTGGGATAACAACTTTTTCAGCTTCAGCCTTTTTAATCTCCAGAGGATCATCACCTGCAGCAAGTTGCTCTCGCATTATCCGGGCAGTACGTGCAGCTTCAGCAATACTGACCTCAGGGTAAGTTCCCAATCCAGCATTACGCCTTTTTTGTGTCACCGGACTTACATAACGAAAAACCCATTTACCCCGCCCCTTTACTGAAGAAGGATGAAGAGTCAGTCCTGTAATTCCCCCATGGGGCAATGGTTTGTCATCAGGTTTGATATGCCTTGCTTTAGTATCCGTCAATACTGCCATACGCTAATTCCTGTTACTCTGGTATGCCATCCAGTATGCCATTAGTCTCTCACTTCACTAAGAATACATTAGATAACATCGGACAGCAAAAATTGTAATGCATTGTTTATAATGAGGTTATATAACACTCCCGGATTAAGTCAGATTTATTTCAGGCGGTCCCCCTCACCGCCATATTTAAAGAAGAGCTCGTACGAAAGTACGGGCTTTTTTTTCGTATATTGCACACACCGGGGGGATGAGAAGCCCCGACCGGGGTTCGACAACTGGCGACAGCCAGTTGGACAGACCGTGAACGCAGTGAGCGGGCTGCCCGCAGGGCGAGCGAAGCGAGTCAATCCCCCCCTCACCGCCATATTTAAAGAAGAGCTCGTACGAAAGTACGGGCTTTTTTTTCGTATATTGCACACACCGGG
>ERZ773111.1203-NODE-1203-length-12886-cov-2.944977_pt1 | contig 12886 bp, 8 predicted proteins | sample MGYA00580567_ERZ773111 | MGnify/ENA primary metagenome ERZ773111 (study PRJEB29015, sample SAMEA2737875) | human gut metagenome | biome: human gut; feature: human-associated habitat; material: faeces | place: China | collected 2012 ...
CATTGCTGTGATGAAGGCGCTGCAGGACGCCGGCATTACCCTGGAGAACACGGAAGTGGGCGTGATCCTGTCCGGTTCCGAGGAGGCCGGTCTGCGGGGCGCTAAGGCATGGTGTGAGCAGCACAAGGGCGAGTTTGACGATGTGCCCACCTTCATTTTCTCTTACGACACCATTCACGATCCCAAGTTCCTGATGACCAATTATCGGGATCTGAACGGCACCGTGAAGGCAGATAAAGATGTGTCCGACCTGTTTATGGAGGCAGCCGCCGCCATTCATGTGCCTTGTAAGAAGGGCTGGGTGCCCCCGCTGGGCGGCGCTACCGACTCTGCGGCCTTTGCCCAGGCCGGGTTCCGTGCCACCGGCGTAACCGGTCTGAACCACAAGCTGGAGGACTACTATCATACCCGCCGGGACACCTACGACAATATGAACAAAGAGGGTCTGGCCGGCTGCTTTGCCGCCAGTGTTAAAGCGCTGGAGATGTTTGATAACGGTGCCAAGCAGTAAGTCTATACATATCATATAAGAGAGAACGCCTGTTCCGTTTGGTGCAGGCGTTTCCTTTTTTCTTTGTCAAAGTTCATTCTTGACAAGGGCAATTGAATTTGCTAAAACAAGCACCATCGAGTAGCAAAAAAGCGTAAGTCCGGATCGGACTTGCGCTTTTTTTGTTTGTCGATTTTGGCAAAGGAGGTAATGATTTATGCCAAAAACAAAGGGACAGGGTTTGGTGTTTGGAATTTTGATGTCCGTAACCATGGCCTACGGGATGGAAGTGTACAATGTAGCGCTGAAAAGCGGCGTTTTGCAGCATGTTGGCGGCTTCAGCGATATGCGCAATACCGTGTTTCTGGACGCGCTGAAAGAGGCGGCTTATATGTGGGTGATCGTGCTGGTGATCTCTACGCTATGGGGTAATCGGCTGGGTGCCAAGCTGGCTGCCCGGTTGGTCAGCGAGCAGGACAGCCCGTTTTTGCAAATGCTGGCCCGTTCCTGCTGTACGGTACTGGTTATGTGCCCTACAATGAGCCTTGTGGCGGCTGTGTTATTTCAAGTCATTTTGGGCCATCAACCGGTGGTGCAGCTGCCGGCCATGTGGGTAGGTACTGTGTTGAAGAACTTTCCCATGGCGCTGCTCTGGAATCTGTTTGCAGCCGGACCGGTAAGTCGTGCGCTGTTTCGGCAGATTTTTCATAAGCATGGGGAGGCAGAGTAATGGAAGACAAAGAAAAGCTGTGGACCAAAGATTTTGTTTTGGTTATCATTATCAATTTTTTGGTGTTTTTGAATCACTTGATGATCCTGTCAACCTTTCCGTTTTTTATTGAGCGTTTGGGATATTCGGACACGGTATCCGGCGCCTGCGCTACGGCATTTTCGCTGGTTGCCGTGTTGGCACGGCCGTTTGTGGGGTGGCTGCTGGACACCGGCCGCCGCCGGGTGCTGCTGGGTGTGGGGCTGATTGGTATGGCACTGATGCCTATGGGGTATCTGGTGATTTATACGGCATTGGCTTCCCTTGCTTTGGCAATTCTGCTGCGTATGGTGCATGGGCTGTCGCTGGCGTGTGCGAATACCTCTACCTCTACGATGGCCACGGATATTTTGCCTCGCTCCCGCTTTTCGGAGGGTATGGGTATGTTTGGTATGGCTACGGCGTTGGCCACTGCCTGCGCACCGGCTATCGGTGAAGCGCTGATGAAGCGGGGATTTGGCGCGCTGTTCGGCGTGGCTGCCGGCTGTATGGTGCTGTCTTTGGTGTTGCTGTTCTGTTTGCGTACCAAGCCGCTGCCGCGGGTAAAAAAACCGCTGCGCCCGGGCGATTTAGTAGAACCGTCGGCTTTGCCGGCGTCTGTGGTTGTGTTGATTTTTTTGTTGACTTATGGTGCGCTGGAAAATTATATTTTGAAGTTTGCTGCCGCACAGCCCGGAATTACCGTGTCCGGCGGACTGTTCTTTACAGTTATGGCGGTACTGCTGTTTCTCTCTCGTGTGACAATCGGCAAATTGGCGGACAAACGGGGCGAGGCGCTGTTTGTGTATAGCTGTAACGGGCTGATGCTGGCGGCGTTGCTGCTGTTGGCACTGGTGCCGGGGAATGTTACCTTTTTAATAGCGGCGGCGCTGTCCGGCTATGCCTTTGGCGGCATTGAACCGGCGCTTCAATCTATGGCGGTACATACGGCACCGCCGCAACGGCGAGGCGCTGCCAACTCCACCTTCCTGTGTGCCTATGATATCGGAATCGGCCTCGGCGGCGGTTTGGCCGGCTTGCTGATTGACCGGGTGGGCTATGGCTCTATGTTTGGCGTAATCGCCGTGGCCAATGTGCTGTCTGTGGCGGTATATGTACTGTGGGGGCGGCGGCATGCGTCCTCTATGACCCGTGCCATCTGTGCCGGCGAGAAAAAGTAAGCGAATACAAACAAAAAACCGGTCGGGACCTGATGGTCTCGGCCGGTTTGTGATTTAGGTATTATTCCTGGGTGGGCTTTTCTTTACCGGGGGCGCCGCAGCACTTTTTGTACTTCTTGCCGCTGCCGCAGGGGCAGGGATCGTTGGGGCCTACCTTCTTGCCCTTACGCACGGTGGTGTGGGTGGCGGTATCGTCCCCACCGGCAGAGGTGGCAGTGACCTTAGCCACGGCCTTGCGCTCTACATCTTCCCGGCGACGGGGCACCAGGGTCAGCAGCATACGCACGGTGTTCTCCCGAATGGCGGCGGTCATTTCGTCAAACATATCGTAGCTCTGCAAACGGAATTCCACTACCGGGTCACGCTGGGCGTAAGCCCGCAGGTGAATGCCCTGCTTCAGGTCGTCCATGGCGTCAATGTGGTCCATCCACAGCACATCTACATTGCGCAGCAGCACCATGCGCTGGAACTCGGTGAACATCTCGTCGCCGATCAGCTCCCGTTTTTCTTCCAGCCGCTTCAGACCCCGCTGGGTCAAGGTGTTTACCACATCGTCCACGGTCAGCTCATCCACATTCTGGAAATCCTCGTCGGTGGTGAGCCAGCCCTTGTACTTCTCTTTCAGTCCGGCGATATTCCAGTCTGCCTGGGTCTCGCCGGAGCAGTAGTTGCCCACATTCTCGGCAATGTTGGTTTCCAGCATACCGCGGATCTTCTCCGTCAGGTCAATGCCGTCCAGCACCTGGTCGCGCTGCTTGTAGATCAGCTCACGCTGGCGGTTCATTACATCGTCGTACTGCAAGGTGTTCTTACGAATACCAAAGTTGCGGCCCTCTACCTTCTTCTGGGAGGACTCTACGGTGCGGGAGATCATCTTGGACTCAATGGGCATATCCTCATCGTCGGTGAGCCGGCTCATCATGGCCTGCATACGCTCGCCGCCAAAGAGACGCATCAAATCGTCCTCCAAGGACAGGTAGAACTGGCTCTCACCGGGATCGCCCTGACGACCGGAACGGCCGCGCAGCTGGTTGTCAATACGGCGGGAGTCGTGGCGCTCGGTGCCCAAAATGTACAGGCCGCCGGCTTCACGCACTTTGTCCGCTTCTTCCTGAATTTCTTCTTTATACTTCTTTTCCAGATCCTGGAAAGTCTTGCGGGCGTTCAGGATCTCCTGATTGTCCGTCTCGGCAAAGCCGGTAGCCTCTGCAATCAGCTCATCGCTGAACTGCATCCGCTTCATCTCTGCCTTGGCCAGGAACTCGGCGTTACCGCCCAGCATAATATCCGTACCACGACCGGCCATATTGGTGGAGATGGTCACTGCGCCGAATTTACCGGCCTGGGCAATAATCTCTGCCTCGCGCTCGTGGTTCTTGGCGTTAAGCACATTGTGCTGGATATGCTCTTTCTTCAGCAGCTTGGACAGCTGTTCACTCTTCTCAATGCTAATGGTACCCACCAGCACCGGCTGGCCCTTTTCGTGGCAGGCCTTGATCTGCTTGATTACGGCCCGGAACTTGCCCGCCTCGGTCTGGAAGATCACATCCGGATGGTCCACACGGATCAGCGGCTTGTTGGTGGGGATCTCCACCACATCCAGCTTGTAGATTTCGCTGAACTCGGCAGACTCGGTGGAGGCCGTACCGGTCATACCGGACAGCTTCTCGTACAGACGGAAGTAGTTTTGGAAGGTAATGGTGGCAAGAGTCTTGCTCTCGTGCTCCACCTTAACACCCTCTTTGGCCTCAATAGCCTGGTGCAGACCCTCGTTATAGCGACGGCCCAGCATAATACGGCCGGTGAATTCGTCTACGATCAGCACCTGACCGTCTTTGACCACATAGTCAATATCCCGGCGCATGACGCCGATGGCCTTGATGGCCTGGTCAATATGGTGCAGCAGGGTGGTGTTCTCAATATCCATCAGGTTGTCCACATGGAAGTAGGCCTCTGCCTTCTTTACGCCGTCCTGGGTCAGGGTGGCGGTACGGGCCTTCTCGTCTACGATAAAGTCGCCGTCATAGGTGGCCTCCGTGTCCTGCTTCTCGTCCATTTTGGCAACCTTCACCATCTTCAAGGTGCGGGCAAAGGCGTTGGCCTGGCGATACAGGTCGGTGGACTGCTCGCCCTTACCGCTGATGATCAGGGGGGTACGGGCCTCATCGATCAAGATGGAGTCTACCTCATCTACGATGGCAAACACATGGCCGCGCTGCACTTTTTGCTCCTTGTACTGGACCATATTGTCTCGCAGGTAGTCAAAGCCCATCTCGTTGTTGGTGCCGTAGGTGATGTCGCAGTTGTAGGCCTCCTGGCGCTCCTCATTGGTCTTTTCGTGAATAATCAGACCTACGCTCAGCCCCAAGAACCGGTACAGCTTGCCCATCCACTCGGAGTCACGCTTGGCCAGGTAGTCGTTGACGGTGACAATGTGTACGCCGCGGCCGGTCAACGCGTTCAGATAAGCGGGCAGGGTCGCCACAAGGGTTTTACCTTCACCTGTTTTCATTTCCGCGATACGGCCCTGGTGCAGTACAATGCCGCCGACGATCTGGACGGGGAAGTGCTTCATACCCAGCACACGCCAGGCAGCCTCACGGCAGACGGCAAATGCGTCCGGCAAAATGTCGTCCAAAGTCTCGCCGTCCGCCAACCGGGTTTTTAAGACGGCGGTCTGTGCGGTCAGTTCTTTGTCGTCCATGGCCTGGTACTTCTCCTCCAGGTCCAGCACTTTCTGCTTGGTTTTGCCCAGGCGCTTGACTTCCTTTTTGGAGTAGTCGCCAAACAGGGCAGTAATGAATTTGTTTGCCATTTATTTTTCCACCTTATTGTGTATTTTCCAAAAATGATTTTGAAACGGTGCCTGATTTTTGCAGGCGTTAACAATCATTGTACCACAATTTGGCAAGATTGTCACTAAAAATATTATTTTTATATAATAATTACGGCGCCAAGGGTCAGTTGCTTGTGCTCTCTGTGGTGCTCTTGCTGCCGGTGAGCCCGGAGGTCAGGGACTTGACCGCTTGCAGCGCACCGCCGGAGACGGCGTTCTCCGCTGTGTCATCAAAGCCCAGCATCAGGTTCTTTTTGCCGGCGGTAACGGTCAGGGTCACACTTACCGGGGCGGACTGCATCTTAGCAATGGCAATGCTGTCCGTCAGGCTATTTAGGGAGGTGTTCAGCCAGGCCTCGTTATTCAGCAGACTCAGCATTTGCAGCGCAGAATACTTGCTTACCAGCGCCTTGGTAAATGCCGACGCAGTGTCTTTCAAGTCCTTGTTGCGTACGCTGACGGTGACGGTCTTGGCGTTCAGGTCTATGCTCTCGATGTTATATTCCAGGTTCTTGAACAGAGCCTTGCCCAGGTCCGCAAATTGGTCGTGCTTGTTGGCATAAGTGATGATCACGGACAGGGTCTTAGAGTCTACATATTTTTCCAGCTTCTTGGTGTCAAAACGCTTTAGGGCGTCAAAAGCGCTGTCCACGGTGGCGGTCACATTGGCCTCGGTCATGGCGGTGGAACCGGAGCAGCCGGCAAAGGAGAGAGCCAGCAGCAGCGCCAGCACCAGGGAAAGTAATTTTTTCATGGCGATGTTCCTTTCAAATTGCTTATAATATTATACAGATTACCGCCGCTTTTTGCAAGAGCCGGAGCGCAGTGTTTACACCTCGTTCAAACACCGGCAAAAGTCGAGAATGGGAACTTTAACGCAAATATTGCATATTGGAAGCATATATGGTATAATCTACAAATAAATATACTCCATGTTGCGCACCGGGGTGTCTTTTCTCCGATTGCGGCGCGGATTTTAATCATCAAAGTGAGAGCGGATCTTATGGATAAAAAAAGCAATAAAAAGTGGTTTGGTCCCACCAAGATCAAGCGGCTGTTTGATATTTGCGCCTCTTTTTTGGCGCTGGTGGTGCTGTCGCCGCTGTTTTTGGTGATCTGTATTGTAAACTTGTTTACCCCGGAGTGCTCTGTGTTCTTTAGTCATGAGCGGCGGGGACGGCGAGGCAAGCCCTTTACCATTTACAAGTTCCAGACCATGAAGAACAACACCCCCAACTGCGCCACCGGCGAGTTGGAGAACCCGGAACAGTACATTACAAAATTCGGCAAATTCCTGCGCAAGACCAGCCTGGACGAGCTGCCCCAGCTGTGGAATATCCTCAAAGGGGATATGAGTTTTGTGGGACCGCGGCCGCTGATCTCCAGCGAAATGCGCGCCCACCGGCTGCGACTGGAATACGGGGTGTATCGCTTTCGGCCCGGGCTCACCGGCTGGGCCCAGATCAACGGGCGTGACAGCATTTCCCTGCTGCGCAAGATGAAACTGGACAAGGAATACTGCGACAACTGGAGTCTGAAACTGGACCTGATCATTTTGCTGCGCTCCGTGGGCGCAGTGGTTAAGCAAGAGGGGTTCCACGAGGGCACCTATCATCGCCGATAAGGCAAAGAAAGTACGAATATTCCAGGAGCGGAGATACGGATATGGAAAGAAATTTTGTTGACGGTTATGTAGAGTGGCAGGCCAACCCGGAGATCACCGGGGTAAACCGGCTGCCCCAGCACGCTACCTTTATGCCCTACGCCAGCTTTGAGGAGGCCCAAAAGGCAGAACGCTATGCCTCCTCTCGGTGCAAGGTGCTAAACGGCAAGTGGAAGTTTAAGCTCTATAAAAACTATGCGTACCGGCCGTCGGACTTTGCCCAGGTGCATTACGACACCCACAACTGGGACACGGTGCAAGTGCCCGGCTCCTGGCAAATGCAGGGCTACGACCAAAGCCAGTATTGCAATGTGCGTTATCCCTGGGAGGGGCACGAGGATATTTGCCCTCCGGCAGCCCCCACCAAGCACAACCCGGTGGGCTGCTATGTTAAGCGTATCCATGTAGGCGCCGATCTGCTGCAAAAGCGGGTAGTGCTGTGCTTTGAGGGTGTGGAGAGCGCTTTTTATCTCTATGTTAACGGCCAGCGGGTGGGCTACAGTGAGTCCAGCTTTAATCGGGCAGAGTTTGATGTGACCCGCTATCTGCAAGAGGGATCCAATGTGATCGGCGTGGAGGTGTACCGTTGGTGCACCGGCTCCTGGCTGGAGTGCCAGGATATGTGGCGCCTGGGCGGTATCTTTCGGGATGTGTATCTTTATACCACCGAGCGGGAGTACATTCGGGACTTTGTGCTGAAAGCCCAGCCGGACGGCGAGATGAAAGACGGCTTTGTGGAGGTGCTGGTGAAGACCAACGGCGCCTACGAGGGGCTGTCGCTGGATATGAGCGTGCTGGACGCAGCGGGCAACACTGTGGCGCTGGATTGCCAGTACGCCAATGAGGATCACCGCACGGTGCTGCGGGCCATTGTGGCCGGGGCAGACTTGTGGAGCAGCGAGCACCCGGCGCTTTACACCCTGGTGCTGACCTTAAAGAACAACGGCGCGCCTATTGAATATATTTCTACCAAATTCGGCTTTCGCAAGGTGGAGATCCTGGACGGCGTGATCCGTATTAACGACCGGCGGGTGGTGTTTAAGGGCACCAATCGCCACGAGTTTGACTGCCACACCGGTCGGTATATCACCGAGGAAGTGATGCGGGATGATCTGGAGAAGATGAAGCGGGCCAATATGAACGCGGTGCGCACTTCTCATTATCCCAACTGCCCCCGGTGGATGGAGCTGTGCGACGAGTACGGCATTTATGTGATCGATGAGAACAATATGGAAAGCCACGGCACCAACCGCTCCACCATCATTGGCTGCCCCCAAATTCCGGACTCCCGACCGGAGTGGGAAAAGGCGTGTATGGATCGGATTCAAGCACTGTATGAGCGGGACAAGAACTGCACCTGCGTGGTGTGCTGGTCCATGGGCAATGAGAGCCTGGGCGGCGAGACGCCTAAGAAAATGTACCGCTATTTGAAAAATGTGGATGACACCCGCTTTGTGCACTTTGAGTGCCACGGCGACCCGGAGGAGCAGAGCCTGTCCGATGTGCAGAGCAAAATGTATGCCAAACCCCAGGAATGTGAAGAATATGCTCTGACCCGGCGGGACGGTCGGCCGTACTTGCTTTGCGAGTACACCCACGCCATGGGCAATTCTTGTGGTTCTACGGACGAATATACCACCCTGTGGGATAAATATCCCTGCCTGCAAGGCGGCTTTGTGTGGGACTGGGTGGATCAGAGCATTCTCACCAAGGACGACCAGGGACGGGAATACCTGGCCTACGGCGGCGATTTTGGGGACGAGCCCAACGACGGCCATTTCTGCGGCAACGGACTGCTGTTCGGTGATCGGCGGATCACCCCCAAGTATTACGAAATTCAAAAGCTGTATCAATATGTGGACTTCTGTGCCGTGGACCCGGTGCGGGGCCAAGTGGAGATCAAAAATAAATACCTGTTTACGGATTTGGCTGATTTTGAACTGTACTGGTGTCAGTGCAGTGATAAAGGCGTGTTCCGGGACGGGGTTGTGGAAGTGCAGCTTGCGCCCGGTGAGAAGAAGGTGCTGGACCTGGAACTGGGTCGCCCCTGCAACACGGAATTCTATTTGAATTTGGAGCTGCGCACCAAGGAAAAGACCCTGTGGTGCCCGGCGGGCTTTGCGGTGGCCAAGGAGCAGTTTGTCATTGACGCCTTTGCCAACACATACGATGAATTGGTGGCGGACGCACCGCTGCTGGTGGACGATACCTACGGCTCTCTGCGGGTGATGAGCGATGATGTAAACATTCGCTTTGAGCGCCGGGAGCGCAACCAGCTGGTGAGTATTAAGGTAGGCGGCGAGGAGCTGCTGCAAGGACCTATGCGTTTTAACTTCTGGCGGGCGCTGACGGATAATGACCGAGGCACCCGAGCCGGCTCTCGGCTGGGCTGCTGGCGAGACGCCGGCGACACCCCCGGAATTTACAACAACACCAAGTGGTCTATTGAGAATTACAAAATTTTGGACGGCGGCAAAAAGGTGGTTGTGGTCAGCGGCGCTACTGTGTGCACCCAGCCGGAGTGCAAGGGCCAGGTGGTCTACACCATTACCTCCAAGGGTATGGAAGTGGATATGCAATTCTTCCCCAACGACGCTTTGCCGGAGATCCCGGAGGTGGGGCTGCTGTTTGAGCTGCCGCCGGATTTTGAAAATCTGACTTACCTGGGTGCCGGACCGGAAGAAAATTACATTGATCGGTGCAACGCGGCGCAGATTGGGCTGTACAACACCACGGTTACCGACCTTTATACCGATTATTTGAAACCCCAGGAGTGCGGCAATCGCACCGGTGTGCGCTACGCCACCCTGGTGGGGCAGAAGAAGGTGTTTAGCCTGGTGGCGGAGCCGGTGATGGAGCTGAATGTAAGCCACTGGCTGCCCAAGGAGATTGAGAATACCTGGCACGGCAAGGATCTGCCACCGGTGACCAAGACCGTGGTACGCTGCATTGCCCGGCAGCAGGGCGTAGGCGGCTACGACAGCTGGGGCGCCCACTGCAATGAGAAATACAAGAACAAGACGGATAAGACCTATCGCTTAAAGTTCCAGATCCGGTTTTAATCACCGGTAATCGGCCGATTCTAAAGAAAAAATAAAGTTTTACAGGACATTACGCCCTTTATTAAACTTAGGCTTGACTTTTTGATTCCTTAGTATTATATTTGATACACAGAATTTGACTGAAATTGCAGGAACTGCTGCCTTTCGGCGGCATACTGCGTATAGAGAGGTTAAGTATTATGGCTTTCAAAGAAACAGTGACGGCTGTTGTCGTAAAAAACGCGATCAAGTATGCGCGTAAGGATTTTGATAAGAACGCACCCCGCATTCTCAGCCTGATGGAGATGGCAGATGTAAAGAAGGTTAACCGTTCCACCTATGCCGGTTTGCACAAGGTGCTGGATGACCCGAATAACAACTGGATGCGCTTTGCCAGAGATTTGGTTTGCAATACAGATGAGCATGTGCTCAATCAGCTGGTTCAGCCGCTGATGAATGTAGCCATTAACAGCTACACCAAGCGTATGGCTGCCATTGAGAAGTACGGCTGCAATGTGCCGTGGGCGATCCTGATGGATCCCACCGCTGCCTGCAACCTGAAGTGCACCGGCTGCTGGGCTGCCGAGTACGGCCATACCAGCTCTCTGTCTTACGACGACCTGACCCGTATTATCACCCAGGGCAAGGAGCTGGGTACATATATGTATCTGTACACCGGCGGTGAGCCGACCATGCGCCGCAAGGATCTGATGCGTATTTGCAGAGAGAACCCGGATTGCGCATTCCTGAGCTTTACCAACGGCACGCTGATCGACGACAGCTTTGCTGATGAGATCCGCGAAGTAGGCAACTTCTACCCGGCCTTCTCTATTGAGGGCTACGAGGAGGAGAACGACTTCCGTCGCGGCGCCGGCACTTTCCAAAAGTGCACGGCTGCCATGAAGCGGCTGAAGGATCGGGGCGTGCCCTTTGGCGCCTCCTTGTGCTACACCAGCAAAAACACCGATGTGCTGGCCTCTGACGAGTATATGGACTGGCTCATCGACCAGGGCGTTAAGTTTGCCTGGTTCTTTACCTATATGCCCACCGGCAACGGCGCGGTAACCGATCTGATGGTTAGCCCGGAGCAGCGTGCGCTGATGTATAAGAAGATGCACGAGTGGCGCCACACCAAGCCCATTTTTGCGCTGGACTTTTGGAACGACGGCGAGTATGTGCAGGGCTGTATTGCCGGCGGCCGCCACTACTTCCACATTAACTCCAACGGCGACTGCGAGCCTTGCGCCTTTGTGCATTACTCCAATGTGAATATTAAGGAATGCTCCGTGTTGGACGCGCTGCAAAGTCCGCTGTTTATGGCGTACAAGCGCAACCAGCCTTTCTCCAACAATATGCTGCGCCCCTGCCCGGTGCTGGATAACCCCGGCGCCATCAGCAAAATGGTGGCAGAGACCGGTGCTTATTCCACCGAGATGCAGCACCCGGAGTCGGCCAACGAGCTGTACGACAAGACCATCGGCGCTGCCAAGGCCTGGAAGGTGAAGGCAGACGAGCTGTTTGACCGTGACAAGTTCATTGCCAAGCATGTGAAGGACGAGAATATGTACAACTTCGAGAAATCCGACGACGAGCGGGAATTCCAGGAGTTTGAAAAAACCGAGGCATAATCAGAACGGGCGCGACGCACGCTGTACTGTAGAGGTACGGTGGCGGCGTGCCCGATTTTTGCCATAAGAAGATAGGAAGAGTATGCTTTTTTCAAGAAAAAAAGAGTTTGGCGGCACCTATTCGTATTTGATTGTAGGGCTGGGCAATCCCGGACCTAAGTACGAGATGACTCGCCACAACGCGGGCTTTTTGGCGGTGGATCTGCTGGCGCTCCAGGAGCATGTGGATATTAAGAAATTAAAGTTCCACGCCCTGGTGGGCGATGTGCGCTTGGGCGGAGAGCGGTGCTTGCTGATGAAGCCGCAAACCATGATGAACCTAAGCGGCGACGCAGTGGCTGAGGCGGCGAATTTTTATAAAATCCCGCCGGAGCGGGTGCTGGTGCTGTTTGACGACATCAGTTTGGATGTGGGTCGTACCCGGGTGCGCCGTAAGGGCAGCGCCGGGGGACACAACGGCATAAAGAGTATTATTGCCCGGTTGGGCAGCCAGGACTTCCCCCGGGTGAAGATCGGCGTGGGGCAAAAACCCACCCCGGCGTATGACTTGGCGGACTGGGTGCTGGGCCGTTTTCCCAAAGAGCAGGAGCCGGCGCTGAAGACGGCGCTGGAGCACGCCACGGCGGCGGTGCGGCTGCTGGTGGAGGGCAAAACGGATGAGGCCATGAACTTGTATAACCGCTGATAGCAAAAGCCCTGCGGGGCAGAATAGGAATGAAAGAATGTCTTGCTTTTCAGGTGTACTGAATCAAAGTGATGCGTTTGCCAGCCTCAATCGGGCGTGGACCACCGGGTCCCGACCAGTTGGGGCCGTTGGTCTTTCGGAGACCGGCAAAGCGCTGGTGCTCCACGCACTGTATGAACAACAAAAAAAGCCCCTACTGGTGCTCACGCCAGACGAGGCCTCTGCCGTTAAATTGACGGAGGATCTGCGCACCCTGCAAGGGGATGTGTTGTTGTACCCGGCGCGGGAGATGAACTTTGTGCAGGTGGCGGGTGCCAGCCATGAGTACGAGCTGCTGCGGCTGGATGTGCTGTCCCGCATGGCTGCGGGGGCGTACACGGCCGTGGTGGCGCCGGTGGCAGCTGCCTGCCAGCTGACCATGCCCCCGGCGGAGCTGCTGGGGCGCACCCGCACGGTAAGGGTGGGGGATGATGTGCCCCCCGGTGAGCTGGTACAGGCGTTGGTGGCAGCGGGTTATGTCCGGTACGACCAGGTGGACGGCACCAGCCAGTTTGCCCTGCGTGGCGGTATTTTGGACATTTTTCCACCCGGGCGCACAGAACCGGTGCGGCTAG
>ERZ773111.1204-NODE-1204-length-12880-cov-4.538324_pt1 | contig 12880 bp, 16 predicted proteins | sample MGYA00580567_ERZ773111 | MGnify/ENA primary metagenome ERZ773111 (study PRJEB29015, sample SAMEA2737875) | human gut metagenome | biome: human gut; feature: human-associated habitat; material: faeces | place: China | collected 2012 ...
AGCCTTCCATCCGGGAGCGGCTGGAGGACGCGAAACGGGAGTGCGAGGAACGGAAAGACCCGGACAAGTCTGCCCCGCAGAAGAAGCCCCCGGAGCTGGGCGACTTATGAGCCGGAGCAAGAAATGGCGTCTGGAATGGGCGTTCTTCCTGGGCGAGAACGGCAGACGCCAGTATAACAAACTATGCAAGGGCTGTGTCCATCCCTGCAAGCAGAGTTTCCGGGCGATGGTGTTGTCCTGCCCGCACTATCTTTCCCGCCGTTCTAAAAAGTGCAGGAATTAAGGTTCAAAATGGGGAGAAAAATCGCTTATGGAGGATTTTTCGTGTAGGAGCAGTATAATTTCCTATGTGGAGTGGCAAGGCGCTTCTGCATAGGGAAACCGCCAAATTTTTAATCTTTAAGCAAAATGGGAGCGCCACCATCGGATACTGTTCGGTGGTGGCGCTCTCTTTTTGCGCCTTATATATAATTTATGTGATACTTATTGTCTGTCGACTTATTGTATTCAAAATGTATGATAAAAAGGGGTGGTTTTCTTGGATATTGTAAAAGTTTTTGGCACGAATTTAAGGTATTATCGTACACTACAAGGTAAATCACAAGAGGAATTTGCTGAATCCTGCGGGATGCATAGAACATATATTAGTGCTATCGAGTGCTTTCGGCGTAGCATTTCATTAGAAAATATCCAAAGGATTGCGGATGCATTAGGGATAGATGCTTATTTGCTTTTAGTTGACAACGAACGAACTACAGGCCCAGATGTCCAGAAGGAGGATTAGTTTCTATGCTGCATAGAATAGCACAAGAGTATAATAACATGAAGTTATTGTTTTCCCGTTCCGCTCTTTCTGATGATGTAACCCGAAAGTTCATATCCATTAATGAGCTGTGTAAAACTGAAATTGCTAGAATGCATGTTCTTCCCATTACTAGCGGATCAACGGCAGTCGGAAAAAACTATATGGTTTTTAGTTTGACGGGAAATATCGTTGATAAGCACTCTCGACCGGTTAATTCCGACTTATATAATGCTGGCAACCAACTTGATGCCACTGGAAAAACAAAAGTTGATATTTTTTTTGAAAACCTACTTAGAAACCAAATCCCGTTACAATCAGCGCAGGATATTACCGAGGCATTGTATGTTATATCCATGAATTACTGTTGTTGTGCCGATTTAGTTGACGGTGTGAAATCAAATGGTGGTGACTACTTTGAAAAATTTATTGGTCACTTGTATGCTCGGCACCTAAACCGTGAGCCAAGCACACTTATGACCGCCTGTGAATTAGATGATGAAACCATCCAGATTCCTACTGACTATATTTTTAACCTTGGCCCTAATCTTCCCAAATTTCATGTCCCGGTAAAAACATCAACCCGCGAGCGGTGCGTAGAAGTATGGGCACAGCAAAGAATCCTTGATGGTGCATATGGTGTTGGAAGATTCATTTGCTTGTTAACGTGCTTAGCAGAGACCAATTATGTCAGTAGAAACCACTCTGTTGATATTGTCTGTGTTCCAAATCAGTGGATAAACTACCAGCTTTTTATATCTCAAGTTAAACGTGCATACTACCTTGATATGCCTGCGCGTTATGAAGCGTTAAATCGCCGGTTTCCTCGCATTCATGTCAAACAATTTGGAGAATTTTTTCACGAAACTACAAATTTAACAGACTAAATAAAGGACTGCCACTACAATGCAGTGGCAGTCCTTTATTAATCTTTTAAAATCGATGCTATTTTCATGCCCCAAGCATAGGCGAGCAGTGGAGGTATCGCATCTCCTATTTGCTCATATTTATCTTGCTCCTCTCTATTATCGTGAGCGGTTAGATAAGCCCCTCCAACAAAATCATAAGAATCGGGAAATGATTGTAATCTAGCACATTCTCTAACAGTCAGAGCCCGAGCTTGCTCAGGATGTACAAACTCATCAAGGCAGTGGCTCGTTACAGTAGGCGAAGCCTCATCCCATCTGAGTCGATAATTCCTTTTAACATAAATTGTTTTAGGCACTACTTTGCGGGCTTGATATTCTTTTAATTCTTGAGGACTCAATCGTGAAAAAAGACCCTTTAATCCTTCGCCTTGCTTAAGAATGGTGAACCGTTCTATAATATTTTTTCGGTGATTCATAGGAAGGTGATTCAACAGTCTGTGATCGTGAGTTTTTCTCTTCCAAAAATCGTCATCCTTCATGAGCCTTGTATAGTCTGAGTCCTTGTTTAAGTATATAGGATTCTCTTTTGAGGTATTTGCAATAACTTCTGGAATGTCAATAAAGGCTTCTTGTACAGTAATCTCCTTATCAGGCGTAGTCTCTATAGGTGGCTCACTAGTGTCTAGTAGTGGATCTCGGCTTGCAAGAATAAAAAATCTTCGGCGCCGTTGAGGAACACCATATTTACTAGCATCCAAGATAAATTCATGAAAGTTTCCGTACCCTGCGTCAACAAGTTCTTTTTTGAGACAATCTATTACAAGAACTTTAGAATCTTTTGCAATTCGCTTATTTTGAATATTGGGAACATTTTCAAAGAGAATTAACTTTGCTTTGGCTATTTTAGCAATCCTGATGCCTTCTCTAAATAGAAATTGACGATCGTCATATGCAGCTCTAGATGAATTTCCTGCGGTAGAAAAAGTTTCACATGGCATACCTGAAGTAACTAAATCTACCCCTTCTTTGGGAATATAGGGTAAAATTTGATCCGATGTAACATTTCTAATATCTGACTTGATTACATGTACTTCAGGATGGTTGGCTGAATATGTATCTACACAACTCTGGATGTATTCTATAGCAACTTTAGTTTCAAATCCTGCAGCATGAAGTCCCGTGCAAAAGCCTCCTGGCCCACTGAAGCAGTCTATATGGGTAAACGGCATTATTAATGGTCTCCTTTATTAATGCAACTATTTATATTCATTATCTTTTTGAGATTCGTGAAGGGATGGATCTCTTATTATAATATCCTTAGTAGTTGCATTGAAGTATATTTCTAAACGAGTTTTTCCGGGAACTCCATTGATGTTTACCAATAATGATTTTGGTAATCTGATTCGCATATCTTGCTGAAGCAATACGGAATCTAAAAATACTAGGTCATCATTCATACTATTTTCTCCAATCAGCCAGAATACAGATCGTCTTTAGACTGATTTTAGACTAAAAATAGTTCCATGTCAATGCTTGCTTGGGGTGTTTCCTCATCACATTAACTGGTTGTACTCGTCAGTCCTATAGTTCATTATCAAAATCTTGACCAGGTGGCTTCCGAACATTTTTTATTGTTTTTTCAAGCAATATCCTTATATTTTTCTGTAGTGTGCCATACTTCTTCTCTTCCTGCTGTATCTTCCGCAGTTCCGCTTGCAGGGCAGCCTTGCGGGCGGAGAGTCCGTCCAGTTCTGCTTTCAGCTTCTCGGCGGAAGGAAGTTTGGCGAGTCTGGCCTTCTTGATCTCCCTGGCAGCCGCCTCAAATAAGATGACCTCACTCTCAAACCCACGCAGAAATTTTTCTTTGTCCTTTGATGCCTTATATCGGTCATAGATGGGCTTCAGTTTTCGGTAGGTGTCAATCTGTTTGCCCAGGAGGGCAAGGTCGGCGATCCGCTGCTCCGTATCCCGTAGGCTCTCCCTAGTACGGATGGAGGCAGCGGCAACGGCGTCGCACCGTTCCTCCAATTCCTCATAGCTGCCGATACCGTGTTCGGTGAGAAAGTTCATGGTAGCGGCTGCCCGTTTCAGATTCTCAATGGTCGCCCACCGCTGGTATCCGGCGCTCTGCTGGGCCTTGATATTGTTCTGAATGTCAATGAGCAGGCTGACCTTCCCGCTGCGCTGTCGGGGCTGTCTGGAGGGCATGGAGCCTCCGGCGATCTGGGAGGCAACGGCATCTTCCGTGTAATCGGCGCCCAGGGTTTTGAGCCGGGTGAACCGCTCCTGGTCCGGCGCCCTGGCGGAGATATACTTTTCCCTCTTGATCTCGTATCCTTCCCGCTGCAATCGGACAAGCAAATCTTCCAGGCTGGAGGACACGGGGATCAGCCGGTCGATGGTGGTTTTCAGCTTTGCCTTGTAGCTGGTGCCGTTCTGTGCGGCCTGATGCTCAATGTAGCTCTTGCCCTTGTCCCGGCCGGGGACGATGACGGACAGGCCGTGTTCTCTGCACAGCCGGTCGCTGGCCCGGCGTATCTCGTGATAGCTGCGCTTATTGGAATGGTAGTGTTTGTGGTCGGTGAAGCTGACCGCATTGAAAATCAGATGGTTGTGAATATGTCCCTTGTCAATATGGGTGGTGAGGACAAATTCATATTTGCCGCCCAGGACCTCCCGTGCCAGTTCCATGCCGATCCGGTGGGCTTCCTCTGGCATGACCTCCCCAGGTTCAAAGGCTTGGATCAGGTGACGGCCCAGGTGTGTGCCCTTGTCGATGGAATGGCGGCGTGTCCATTCAAATTCAATGTCGGAGGTTTCAGCAGCACAACCAAAAGAGGATACCAGCAATTTTCCATCTGTCTTATCGGGATTACAGATATAGTCAATAGCTGTTTTCAGCGTTGACTTAATAGGATGCGTCTTTGTAACTGCCATATCTGATCCAGCCTTTCCCGGATTTCCTCCATGTCAGCCTGATAGGTGGGACCTCCGGCATTGATCCGTTTGGCAATTTGGTTGATATTCCGGCCAATGGCGGACAGGAGCTTGTTCATCTCCTTGATGTCCCTGGTGTCCACATAGATGATGTATCCGTCGATCGCCATCTTCCGCAGGTAGGCACCGATCCTTTTTGTTTGGAGCTGGGCCATTTTCTGCTCGATTAGGGTGCGTTCTTCCGCTGTTACCGGGCAGCGCAGGATGATGGGGCGTTTTCGATTTACCATAGGGCGACACCGTCCTTTCTGCATAAGGGTTTGGGAGTATCCCAACAAGCAATTTTGTGTTTAGGGGCAAGGGGTTCCCTAAAGCAAAAAATTCGCAAGTGTGGCCACACTTGCTGTGCTTGCTCTACGCTCCTCCCCCCGTAAATACAATGCCGGAAATACCTTCGCCTACCCGCAAAATCCCGGATTTTTCAAAAAAAAGGGCGGCAGAGCCGCCCTAGGAAAACGAAAACAGAGGGTGCTCACACACCCTCCGTTTCTTTCGCTGATTGTTTAATTTTCAGCGCTCCGTCGATTGCGCCCTCAATGACTGGTAAATAGTGCTCCGGACAAAGCTTCAGTTTGTGGCTGACACGCTGCCGCTGTGCGCTTTCCTCCCGCATGACCTCTGGATTAAAGTATCGTTCCACGGGAAGTCCGCACACTTTGATAAGCTGTATGATAACCGGCAGAGCGGGAATCGTATCCTCGTTCTCGATATTTGCGAGATACCGGGAGTCGATGTCGATGATTTCCGCCAATGCCCTGCGCGACAGATGCTTTGCGTTCCGTGCGGCTTTTACATCGGCACCGAAAGTTTCAAAACCGGGGCAATCTTCAATGTTCGCCATATAGCATCACCCACTTACATTGTATATTTCATACTTTGCCCGTGGAATGTTGCAATATGCTATATATCTACATTTTATAATTCATAATCTGGGATTGCGCACCTAGTTTATCAGATACCAAGCAGCTTTCAACAGTTGGTCATTACAATATTGCATGAATCAAACTCTCAGTACCTGCAATTTCTGCTTCAACAATATATTTAGTTCGTTCAATATTAGCTTTTGCAATGGAAGGTATGTCGTCTTTTATGACTGTTATCTGCTGCTCAATTCCCTCAAGATAGCTATTTAATATTTTCAAACGCTGTGAAAGCAGACTTTGCGGATCATCTAACGCATCAATAAAAAATGCAGCAATCGAGAAAATGTTGGTATCATAGTCGAAGGACAAAATTGATTGCTGTAATGTTGCCACAAATTCTTGTTTCCCTTTGTCTGTAAGCGAGTAAATCGTCTTGTCGGGCATATTTCCATCCTTTTCAACGCTGCCATAAATATATTCTTTTTTCTCTAAGACTTTTAGTGTAGCGTAGACTGTCGAATTGGCGATGTTGTACCAACGATGAACATTCATGATTTGTAGTTGCTTGATAATTTCATATGGATTAAGCGGTCTTTGATTGATCAGACCCAATAACATAGTAGCAGATTTCGAGAGCATAACGCATACCCCTTGACTTTAGTTTTAAGTTGTAGTACTCTATATACAGAGTACTACAACATTATATTATAACTGTACCACAGATATAATCAAAATACAAGGGGGAGTAAAATGCCGCAACTAAATAAGGGTGGAAAATATGTATTTGGACTTTCCGCCATCAGCAATAGGCGAGAAATACTTTTTCCGGCAGAGACTCTTGAACAATATCCCGTTCAAAAAGAAGGACGCATTATTATTTTCACGGGGAGCAAAATCACGGGCGGATTTTGCGTGACCAGCAAACAATTACTTGGGCAATCAAAATTGAAGCATATATTAGATGATTGTCCCGCATTGTCACAGTACACGATTGATGAAGGAGAATTCGTTCGCTATAAAGGACGAGGCTATACTTGGCTGCATATTTCTCAAAACGGTGTTGTGAGGCTGCCCGAAAACACGATGCGATATTTGAATCTTTCCTGTGGGGATATTCTCATGTCGATTAAAAGCAGTGACATCGCATTTACAATGGGAGCAAGAGGACCGCTTATGGACAAAGTACATTCTTACCCCGGTCATATCAAGGAATATCGGGTTACTTGCTGCGGGCAATAAGGATATGAGTCATATTGAGTGGGTATTATGTCCTGTCTGCGGCAGTAAAACACGATTAAGAATCCGCAGCGATACCATTCTTGAAAATTTCCCATTGTTTTGTCCCAAATGCAAGCATGAAACTTTAATCGCAGTTCGACAACTAAATCTATCCACCGTGCAAGAGCCAGACGCTAAGACGCAGAGCCGATAACACAGAGAAAAAACTCCGATGTTATCGGCTCTGTTTTCACTTTTTCTGTGATTCCCTCGGTGGAAGAAAAGGAAAATGTTACGGGGTAGATGGCTTAATAAGAGGGCCAACGAAAAAAGTTTTGAAGTTCATTTTTGGTCAGTTGCCTTGACTTTTGCTATCATTAATAGTACTATTGATAATAGTAAAAGTGGAGGTGTCGTTATGTCATCAATCGATTTAGTTATACTTGGCATTGTTTTGGAGAAACCCCAAAGCGCCTATGACATTCAAAAGGATGTGGAGTACCACCATCTTTCTCGCTGGACAAAAATAAGTGTACCTTCTATTTATAGAAAAGTACTCCAGCTGAGCGATAAGGGCTATCTTCAAAGCGATATTGTCAAGGGCGATAAGTTTGCGGATAAGGCCATTTATTCCATTACCGATCAGGGCAGAGCGTATTTCAAGGAGCTGATGGCCTCTTGTGCCGCTGGCACAGTACCCTTGCTATTCGATTTCAATGTGGTCATTACCAATTTGAACAAAATGGACAAAGCCGAAGCGTTGGAGCTGGTTTCGACTTTGCGCCGGAGCATACAGTCCTCGGCTGAAGCGAACGAGGGCTATGCGCGGGAATTTGCAGACATTCCTTTGGTTGGGAAAACGATTTTTGAGCAGCAGCAGCTTCTCTATCGAGCCCTTCTGGAATGGCTGGATCACTTTGAAGGGCAGTTCTTAGAAGAATGAGTACAGGCCCCCAAAGCAGTTTGACCATCCTGTTCGAAGCTCCGTTTTGGATCGGTCTATATGAAAGAACGGATAACGGTAAGTACGAGGTATGCAAAATCACTTTTGGCTCAGAGCCCAAAGATTACGAGGTCTATGAGTTTCTGCTGAAGAATTGGCACAAGTTGAAATTTAGTCCCCCAATCCAGGCCGAAGTAGCCATGGAGCGAAAAATCAATCCCAAACGTATGCAGCGCGAAATTCAAAGCCAACTGCAGGATAAAGGCATTGGAACAAAGGCACAGCAGGCGTTGAAACTCCAGCATGAGCAATGTAAGCTGGAACGACAAACCAAGAGTCGTGAGCAGAAAGATGCGGAGAAAGACCGCCAGTTTGCCATACGGCAGGAAAAAAAGAAAGCCAAGCACAGAGGAAGATAACATGAAGATAGAATGGATTTTATGCCCCTTTTGCGGCAGCAAAACGCGATTGAAAATCCGCGATGATACAGTCCTGGAAAACTTTCCGCTGTATTGCCCCAAGTGTAAACACGAAACCTTGATTGCGGTAAGACAACTGAATCTGTCCATCATCCAAGAGCCAGACGCTAAGACGCAGAGCCGATAACACTGAGGGAAAACCTCGTAGGTTATCGGCTCTGTTTTTATATCCTCTATGATCTGCCCGGCGGCAGAAAAGAAAAAAACCGCCGCGGGGCAGATGGCTTTCTGTGCGCAAAAGCACTTTCTTCACGGCGGTTCGATTCGAGCCGCCGTTTTTCTTTGTCTTGGCAGCTTCCACGGCGGCATAGAAGGAGGATGTCGCCATGCTGCGCCGGATACTATCCCCGCCTGATCTGACAAGGGCTAGCCGCTCAAAAAAAGCCCGTTCCATTTGGAAGAGAGGTTCGGTCATGAATATGAACTATACCATGTAAATAAACTTCATATTACTTGCTATTGCGCCCGGTGGGTCTGTGACCTGCCGGGCGCTTTTTGTCGTTTCCTGCGGTCGGGATGGCTGGCCGTTGCTTTTCTCAAATTTTTTTCAAGAAGGAGGCGTTTGGCGGGCAGAACACGCTCCCGCAGGATTGGTAGTAGCGGAAAGGAAGAAAACCACCTGATCCCCCCATGGAAAGGGGGTGAAACTGATGGAATCTAACCCCCGCGACTATGGCGAGCAATGCCGGTTCGATGCTTTTTGCAAGAAGGTATTGCGAAACGAGGCCAGGGCCTACCTGCGGAATATGAAACGCCAAAGAGAGCGTGAAGCCTTCTTTAGCGACTTGTCCCAGGCGGAACTGGACAAGCTCTGCGTCATGGATCGTTACCCCAGCGACAGCATTGTGTTCTCGTCGCATGGCTACGATCTACATATTGACAACGAGCTTGTGGCCGAGGCTTTCTCTACTTTGCCGCAGATGGAGCAGAGCATTTTGATTTTGCACTGCACTCTGGACCTGGCAGACAGTGAGATCGGCAATCTCGTTGGGATGTCCCGGAGCGCCGTTCAGCGGCACCGGACGAAGGCGTTGCAGGAGTTGCGCGAAGCGTTGTCGGCGCTGATGCCGAAAGGAGGCTGAGGAAGATGACAGAGCCCATCCACAAGGGAAAGGACCTGCCGCCCGTTTGGGTGATCCACGCGGCCTCCGGCGGTGACAGCGAGGCCATGGAGCAAGTGCTGCGGTATTACGACGACTATATGAGCCGTCTGTGTACCCGTACCCTCTATGACAAGGACGGAGCCCCTCATGTGTGCGTGGATACCCACATGAAACGCTGCCTGGAAATTCGACTGATCCGGGCCGTGATGCGCGCCTGATCCTTTCAGCCCTGGCAGAAGGCAATCGACTTACCCTTTCCTCCTTTGCCGATGCCGGGGACTGCCCCCACCTTGACAAAGAAAGCCTTCGGGCAGCATAAGGCAGACGGATACGATCTGTCTGTGTGGAGCCGGTCGGCCGGTGCGCCATGACCCTGTTGCAAGTCCGCAGGACGGGACCCCTACCAAACAGGTGAGCGACAAAACTAGGCCGCGAAACAGGTGTGGCAGCCTGTGGGCGAGGATGCACAGACAGGACAATGAGACTCCCGCGTTGAACGCCCTCAAAGCATTGCGCGGCGCACCCATCAGCATGGGCCGGGGTGAGATTCCCGTGGAGCTGCGGCCAGCAGCCGTCCGTTTTTTGCCTCTTTTATTTTCAGATAAATCTCCTGCTTTTCTGTTTACGGATAATTCGTAAACTTTCCATTAGCAGCAGACAAACCCGAAACGGCGCGGTACAATGAGGGTGGAAGTTATGAATGAACACCCTTTTGCGTGCCGTTTCTGACTGGAAAGGAGGCTGCTGTGTCAGAGATTCAGAACGGTACGGAGAAAAGGCCTTTGGAGTGCCGCACCTATACGGTCAATGACATTGCCGTGATCTTAGGTGTCAGCCAGGCACGGGCATATAGCCTTGTGCGGGAGGACCTTTTCAAAAGCGTACGAATTGGCAACGCCATACGGATTTCCAAGCGGTCGTTCGACCACTGGCTGGAGTCACTTGACCTGTGACACAAGAAAGGAAGATTCGTTATGGCATCCATTATCAAAAGAAAGAAAAACTATTCCATCGTCTACACCTATGTGGACGAGAACGGCGAGACCAAGCAGAAATGGGAAACCCGCACTTCCTACCAGGAGGCATTGAAGCGCAAGGCAGAGATTGAGAGTCAGAAAAGCTCCAACTCCTTCCTTCCGCCCACCAATCAGAATATTGCGGAGTTCCTGTCGGACTTCGTCTCCCTCTATGGCGAAAAGCGGTGGGGCGTGTCTATGTACGACAGCCAAAACTCGCTGATTGCCAACTACATCAACCCCATCATTGGGGATATGAAGGTGCAGGACATCACCACGCGGGTAGTGGATAAGTACATCCAGACTTTGCAGAAAACCCCTGCGGTGAACACCAGGACGCACCACGCCAAAACGGAGTTTGTCACCAACGCTACCATCGAAAAGATCATCAAACTTCTCCGCTGTGCCTTCAAGCAGGCGGTTCGTTGGGAGCTGGTTGCCAAGAACCCCTTTGACAATGTGGTGCTGCCCAAAGTGGAATACAAAAAGCGGGACATCTGGACTGCCGATATGATCCGCACCGCCCTGGACCAGTGTACGGACAGCAAACTCTATGTAGCAATGAACCTGGCCTTTGCCTGTTCGCTGCGCATGGGCGAGATTCTGGGGCTGACCTGGAGCAATGTCCACATCTCCGATGAAGATATTGCCGATGACAACGCCTATGTCTACATCGACAAGGAGTTGGCGCGGGCCTCCAAGCGGGCTATTGAAATGCTGGGGCAAAAGGACATCTACCATGTGTTCACGCCGCTGTTTCCCAACACCAGCACCAGGATCATCCTGAAGAAGCCCAAGACCGATTCCAGCATCCGCAAGGTGTGGCTGCCCAAGACCCTGGCTTATATCCTGCGGGAATGGAAATCCGCGCAGGACGAGCTGCGGGCGCTGCTCCGTGACGAGTATCAGGACTACGGTCTGGTGGTGGCGCTGGCCAATGGCCGCCCCTGTGAGGACCGTATCATCCTGAAGTCATTTGAGAAGCTGCGGGAGAAGGCAGGGTTACCTAAAGTGGTCTTTCACTCCCTCCGCCATTCCAGCACCACCTATAAGCTGAAGCTGAACCACGGCGACCTGAAGGCCACTCAGGGCGATACTGGACACGCTCAGATCGACATGATCACCAGCGTGTATGCCCACATTCTGGACGAGGATCGGAAGATCAACGCCCAGAAGTTTGAGAGCGCCTTCTATGCCAATCCTGATCTGCGTTCGGTTCGCCCCCCGGAAGAACCAAAGGAATCGGCTCCCGCTACATTGGATTTGGAGGCCCTGGTGGAACAGCTTCGCAAGTCGCCAGAACTGGCCAACACACTGGCTGCATTGCTGGTGTCGGCCCCATCCGAAAAATAGGGCGGGAAAATCGTATTAGCAAATCGGCGTTTTTTATTAGCAAGGCCGGAAAAATAGTTCGAAGCCAATTAGCAGGCATACAGCGGAAAATGTATAAAATCGTTCCGGCGAAGCGGCAAAAATGCCACAATGAAACGATAACAAAAAACCGCTGTAAACCATCGAAAAACGGCTTACAGCGGGCGTTTTTGGCACCCCCGGCTGGGTTCGAACCAGTGGCCTGTCGCTTAGGAGGCGACCGCTCTATCCAACTGAGCTACGGGGGCTTATACAGAAAATATTCACTTTTACAGGGCTCCAGGATTCGAACGATTCGATTTTTAGGAGGCGTGTGCTCTATCCAGCTGAGCTACTGAGACATTTATAAGTTTTATGCAATTTTCAAGGCTCGAAGGAATCGAACCATCTGCCGCTTAGGAGGCGGACGCTCTATCCAGCTGAGCTACGGAGACAACTATGAATTTTCCTTGATTTTACGCGGCTTTTCGCGTTCCGGTCAAGGTCCCGGTTTATATTCAGAGGCGAAAATCCATTAGAAAAATGGCCTTTTTTCTAATGGATTTTCGGCCTTTGAAGGCTGTTTTTGAAAAATTGTTCATGCCACCAATATTAGAAAAACGCTTAAATCACGATGCCATTCGAACCAAAGTTCAGATTTTTAAAAATCATTTGGCGCGTGATATCCTTTTTCTTAGGAGGCGTGTGCTCTATCCAGCTGAGCTACTGAGGCAGGTAACAGTTGCTATTATACCTGTTTTCCGTCCGGATTGCAAGTGCCCGCTGCAATTCTGTGCCCGGTTTCTGATTTTACAGGATGGGCATGAACCACTCCACGGTCTCCGGCTACGGCACCTCGCTCGCCGTATCGGCACTTAGAATTATGCGGTATTGCCTTAACATTCTGAAAGCAGCAGAAAAGGTTGGCAACAAAAAAATCCAACCGCCCGGAAGCAGTTGGACATCTCTATAAAACGCACTTTGAAAATCGGTCATCGCCTTTGCCGGTTTTGTGCGATACAGCAAAGAAAAAAAGCCGCGGCAATATCTTTGCCGCGGCTTTTTGGTGGGAGCTGGTGGATTCGCAAGCCGCGGTCTAAAAAACAGTCCGCAGGACTGTTTTTTGCCGTCTGCGGACGGCCGACCTGTTCGAATCCACCAGCTCCAGCACAAAAAAGAACCCGCAACCTAAGTTGCGGGTCCCTTTTGGTGGGAGCTGGTGGATTCGAACCACCGAAGC
>ERZ773111.1222-NODE-1222-length-12774-cov-3.292319_pt1 | contig 12774 bp, 9 predicted proteins | sample MGYA00580567_ERZ773111 | MGnify/ENA primary metagenome ERZ773111 (study PRJEB29015, sample SAMEA2737875) | human gut metagenome | biome: human gut; feature: human-associated habitat; material: faeces | place: China | collected 2012 ...
CCCAACGATTTTATCAACCTTTGGAATTTCCTTTGTTCCGTATGCCAAAGCAGCAATTGCCTGTGCACCGCCAGACAGGAAAATCCGGTCAACACCGCACAAAGCAGCTGCAATCAAAATATCTGGATTTGGTGTACCGTCTTTTCTCGGCGGTGTTACCATGATAATTTCTTTTACGCCAGCAATTTTTGCAGGAACAGCATTCATGATAACGCTGGACGGATAAGCAGCTGTACCGCCTGGTACATACAAACCAACACGTTCCAGACCTCTTACACGCTGTCCTAAAATCACACCGTTTGCCATTGGGTGAATAAAGCCCTGTTCCACCTGACGCTGGTGGAAATCCCGTACATTTTCGATGGCGTTTAACATGGCATCTACAAATGCTTGGTCGGCATCGGTCAAAGCATCATTGATAACCTCTCTCGGTACTTCGTAATATTCCGGCAAGCTGCCATCGAATTTTAAGGTATAATTTTTAACAGCGTCATCGCCGCCAGCTTTTACCGTCTTCAGAATTTCCTGCACGGTTTCTGTTACACGCTGATTGGTTTCGCCTGTTCTTTCATCCAACAACTGAAAAAATGCTTCCCGTTCTTCTGCAACGCTTGCATTGATTTGCTTCATGGTAATCATGCTTATAATACCTCCTCGATTTTTTGAATCAACGATTCAATTTCCTGCTGCCGCATTTTCAGGCTGACAACATTTGCAATCAGTCTTGCAGAAATCGGAACGATTTCTTCGACAACTTCCAGTCCATTTTCTTTCAGGGTCACCCCTGTTTCTACAATATCTACGATTCCGTCTGACAGTTCCAGCAGCGGTGCTAACTCTACAGAACCTTCGATTTTTACAATGTCAACATCCATACCCTTGCTTTCAAAGAATCGGCGTGCAATGTTTGGATACTTAGTTGCAATGCACTTGACACCATATCCGCTGTAAAAATCCGTTCCCTTTTTGGTTGCCAGTGCAAACCGACACTTTCCAAAGCCCAGATCTGCCAGTTCAAAGAACTTGCCAGACATTTCCAGAATGGTATCTTTTCCGACAACGCCCAAATCACAAACGCCATGTTCCACATAGGTGATGACATCGGCAGCCTTGGAAAGTACAACTTCCATATTTCCATCCGGAATCGGCAAAATCAATCGTCTTCCTTTATTATGTACCGCTTCGCAATTATAACCCAGCTTTTCCAGCAAGCCAACGGTATCCTTTTCCAAACGTCCTTTTGTCAACGCAATTCTCAGCGGTTTTGTCATAATACTGTGACCTCCGTAACTTCTTTTTCTACTTGATATAAGATGGAAATCTTCCGATTCTTTGCATAGTCCAATGCTGCTTCTGCGGAGGATACCAGTGCAAATTCTACGGTCAATCCTGCTTCCCGTTTGGTTTCTGCCAGTGCAATGGCAGCTGCTTCATAGCCCGGTGCTGCATAAATGGCAGCATCAGCCGCTTTCTTTGTCCGTGGATTCTTTTTCATGGCAACCTTTGCAACGGCATCTACATTGACGGCAAAGCCGACTGCCGGAACATCATAGCCAAAGCTTGCCAGCAGCTTATTATATCGACCGCCAGACAAAACTTCATCGCCATAGCCTTCCAAATAGCCCTTGAGAATCATGCCCGTGTAATAATCTGCCTTGTTGACAATGCCAAGATCCACGCTCAGCCGTTCTGTTCCAATCAGTGCTGCAATTTCCCGATACAGTTTCCGCAGGTATTGCAACATTTCCTGAATCTGTGGTGTGCAGTAAAGCTGTTCCATCTTATCGAATACTTCTTCTCCACCAAACAAAGACGGCAGTTTCTTCAAAGCATGAATCAGCTGATTATCGCCCAATGTATCCAGTAAGTCATTCAATGCAGAATAGTTCTTTGTTTCAATCAAATACCGGATTTCTTCTTTGGTTGCTGGTGCAGCGTTCAATTCCCGCATCAATTCCTTGAAAATACCGGCATCGCCCAATTCCAGATAATAGCTGGTTTCGTTGCAGCGTTTCAGCACATCAATTGCCATGCTTGCCATTTCCAAATCTGCCATATAGGAATCTGAACCAATCAGTTCCGCACCTGCCTGCATAAATTCATCGCTTCTGCCCTTCAGTGCTGGTTCAAAGCGGTAAGCAGTCTGCATGTAGCACAGCCGCTGTGGCAGCATGGCTTCCCGCAGACGGGTTGCAACAACTCTTGCAATCGGAGCAGTGGATTCCGGACGCAGCACAATCAGCCGTCCCTTGCTGTCGGTCAATTTATACAGCTGTTCTTGCGGATACTGAACGGCTTCTGACTGAAAAACATCAAAAAATTCCAATCCCGGTGTTACCAATTCATCATATCCCTGACTCTGAAAAACAGAACGAATTTTTTCTTCTGTTTCTCGCCGTACGAGGCATTCTTCTAATAATAAATCTTTTGTCCCTTCCGGCGTAATTCGATTATAATTTCTCATGTGTTCCTCCTAAAAGCACTTTACTATGCTACTATGGTAACATAATACCACGCTATCACAATTTTGTCAAGTTAAAAGAGGGTCATTTGACTGGATTTCGGCAAATTGCCGAATGCATTCAACTTTTCCAATGTTTCTATGACTGTTTTCGATGCTCCGCTGCGGTTCTGGAATTCTTCGATAGAGATAAAATCCCGTTTCTGTGCTGCTTCATACAATGCATTGGCAGCTGACAATCCAATGCCGCTGATTGCAGAAAATGGAATCCGGATTTTCTCATCCTCTACCAGATACTGCGAAGCGTGTGAACGATACAAATCAATCGGCAGGAAATCCAATCCCCGACACAGCATTTCATTGATAATATAGAGCAAATCCAACTGGTCAGACTCTTTCTTTGTGCGTTCGTTGCCCTTTTCTCGCAGTTCTTCAATCCGGTTATGAACGGCTTCTTTTCCCTGCATAACCAATTCTACATCAAAGTCATCCCCACGGGTGCTGAAATAAACCGCATAATATGCCAACGGACGATATAATTTAAACCATCCCAATTTAATGGCAGCGGTTACATAAGCAGCTGCATGGGCTTTCGGGAACATGTACTTGATTTTCAAACAGCTGTCAATGTACCAATCCGGAACATTATGGTCTTTCAGCATTTGAATCCGCTCTGGCGTAAAGGTTTTTGGAGCTTTTCCCTTTCGGGTGTCTTCCATAATCTGAAAGGCTTGCTTTGGCTCTACACCCTTATGCAGCAGGTAAGTCATAATACTATCTCTCGTTCCGATTACATCAGAAATGGTACACGTTCCGTTGTCAATCAAATCCTTTGCATTTCCAAGCCATACGTCTGTACCGTGGGACAAGCCAGAAACCTGTAAAAAGTCACTGAACTTCGTTGGATTGGAATCCAGCAGCATTTGAATGGTAAAACCAGTGCCCATTTCCGGAATGCCCAGACTGCCTGTCTTGCAATAAATATCTTTTCCCGATACACCCAGTTCTTCTGCATGGGTACACATCCGAATGACACGAGGGTCTGTCGTGGGAACTTCCCGAATATCCAAACCTGTGATGTTTTCCAAGTGTCGGTACATCGTTGGGACAACGTGCCCCAATTCATCCAGTTTCAAAATCGTATCGTGCAGAGAATGAAAGTCGAAATGCGTTGTAATGACATCCGAATCCGCTGAATCAGCAGGATGCTGCACAGGGGTAAAGTCATATACGTCATAATCATTCGGCACAACGACCATACCGCCCGGATGCTGTCCCGTTGTTCGCTTGATGCCGGTGCAACCAATGGAAAGCCGGTTGATTTCTGTTGGACTGCAAGTAATGCCCCGTTCGTCCAGATATTTTTTCACATAACCATACGCAGTTTTATCTGCCACAGCGGCAATCGTTCCGGCTTTAAACACATTATCTCGCCCGAACAGCTCTTCTGTGTAACGATGGGCAGAAGATTGATATTCACTCGAGAAATTCAAGTCAATATCCGGTGCTTTATCACCATCGAAGCCCAAAAATGTTTCAAATGGAATATCATGCCCATCTCGGTTCATCTCTGTTCCGCACTTCGGGCATTTCTTCGCTGGCAGATCAAACCCAGAACCAACGCTGCCATCTGTAATAAATTCACTGTGCTTGCATTTCGGGCAGACATAATGCGGTGCAAGCGGATTGACTTCTGAAATACCTGCCATAGATGCAACGAAAGAAGAACCAACAGAACCTCTCGAACCAACTTCATAGCCGTGGGCAACGCTGTCCCAAACCAGTTTCTGTGCAATGATATACAGAACGGCAAATCCGTGTTTGATAATCGAACCCAATTCTCGATTCAATCGCTTTTCAACCAGTTCTGGCAACGGATCACCATAGATTTCCTTTGCCTTTTCATTGGTGATTCGTGTCAAGTCCTCTTCTGCTCCGTCAATGTTTGGCGTAAAAGTTCCCTTTGGAATTGGTCGAATGTGTTCGATACAATCCGCAATGCGATTTGTATTCTCCACAACCACTTCATATGCCTTTTCTTTTCCCAGATAAGAAAACTCTTCCAGCATTTCGTCTGTTGTCCGAAAATACAACGGCGGTTGGAATTTGGCATCGTCATAACCTTGTCCAGCCTGCAAAATCTCTCGGAATTTTGCATCATCCGGGTCCATAAAATGCACGTCACAGGTTGCACAAACTGGCATATTTAATTCTTCGCCCAGCTTGACAATGGCACGGTTATAATCTCGCAGTTCTTCTCGATTGGCAGCCGTTCCATTCCGCATCATAAAGGCATTGTTCAAATCCGGCTGAATTTCCAGATAATCATAAAATTTTGCCAGTTCTACGATTTCTTCATGCGGACGGTTTTCCACCAATGCACGGAACAATTCGCCTGCTTCGCAGGCACTGCCGAAAATCAAACCTTCCCGGTGCTCTTGTAAAACAGATTTCGGCAGCAGTGGCTTTCGATAGAAGTATTTCAAATGACCGTACGAAATCAACTTGTACAAATTCTTCAAGCCTGCCTGATTTCGTACCAAAATAATTTGATGGTAAGATTTCAGTTTCTTGACATCGATTTCTTCCGTTTTCGTGTTCAGTTCTGCCAGCGTTTGCAATCCCTTTTCCTGAATCAGCTGCGACACCAACTTGACATAAATTTTCGCCAGCATCTGGGCATCATTGCAGGCACGATGATGGTCAAACTTTCCGAGCTTCAAGGCCTTTGCAACGGAATCTAATTTATGTTTTGCGATGTTCGGCAGCATCACTTGACTTAAAATCAAAGTATCCAATGTTACAAAAGAGAACGAAATATTCTGCCGTTCACAAGCATTCCGGATGAAAGACGTATCAAATCGGGCATTATGTGCCGCCAAAACGGGTTTTTCTGAGCCGCAAAATTCCATGAACTGTTGAATGGCTTCTCGTTCGCCCGGAGCATTCGCAACCATTTGATCTGTGATTCCGGTCAACTCTACGATTTTCGGCGGAATCGGCTTCCCCGGATTCACCATGATGGAAAATGTATCTACAATTTGCAGATTTCGCAGTTTTACTGCACCGATTTCCGTCAAGCGGTCTTTCGTATAACTCAAACCTGTTGTTTCTACGTCGAAAATAATGATTTCATCTTGCAAACTGCGTGGATCTGATTCATCAATAATCGTTTTCTTTTGCAGGTCGTTGACTACATACGCTTCGCAACCATAGATAATCTTAAAGTTCGGGTCTTTTGTTGCATTCCAAGCATTCATTGCATCCGGAAACGCCTGTGCAATTCCGTGGTCGGTGATGGCAATTGCCGGGTGTCCCCATTCATGTGCCCGATTGACCAGCTTTCCAGCTTCTGTAATTGCATCCATCTGCGACATTGCTGTATGGCAGTGCAATTCCACTCGCTTTTTCTCTGCATGATCTTCTTTTTTCTTACGCTGCACCATCATAATCGAATCCGGTTTCAATACCATTTCACGTGCAAAATTATCGTAATCAATCCGACCCAGCAGCAGCAAGGTACTGCCTTTCTTGATTTCACTCAGTGGAATTTTTTTCAAGTTTTCTGTGGTATCAAACAGCTTGACCAAAACGGAATTTTCATAGTCTGTGACTTGATACGTTGCAACCGTGCGTTCGCCTCGTACTTCTCGCACTTCCATCGCAAATACATCTGCTAAAATAACAGAACGCTGTCCCTCTCGACCCAGAGCCTCTGTAATGGAAATGGGATTGTCCCGAATTGTTCTGCCTTTTATCAAAGTTGCACTGCCCGGCACAACGTTTTCCAATTCTACAGACAAGGCAACTGGCTTTGATTTTGCTGGCTCTGCCTTATCGGATGATTTGGTTGGAGCAGTGGCTTGCAGCTGTTCTGTATGTTTGGAAACGGTCTTTTCTGCGGTTTCCTGCATCTGCTGATAGGATTCCGTAGAAACAGCAGCTTCTCCAAGGATTTCCACCTTGATGGACACGGAAAACAACCGTTGCAGCAAGTTTTGCAACTGTTCTGCTACATGATACCGCTGCACAATTTCATACCCGCCATTTTTCAAGGTAATTGTCCAGTTTTGTCCGTCCTGCTGAATCTGTGCATGGTCAAAAAAGCCGTTTACAACGGGTTGCTCTCGCTTTAAAAGTTGCAGCAACTCTGGAAAATATGCCGTTTGGCAGAGTGTTGCTGCATAGTTGGGAGCAATCCGAACGGTTTCAATTTCTAGTGCTTGCTGTAAGGTTTTTTCCAGAGAAAAAAGGTCGTTTGCCGGAACAAGCTGCGGAAATGTCACATAAAAAGTCAATCGTGTGAGGTTTTCTGCATAGGTCAGCCGGTATAGCATACCATCCTGCATGGAATCCGGCATTGTTTGGATATAGGAGTCTAAAAAATCGGAAAATCGTAAGGTTTCCATGGGATGCACGCCTTTCATTAAAATTTCTCTATTTCCTTCATCAGTTCTGTTACAATTTCTGATTCTGGAATCTTTCGCAGAACTTCTCCCTTTTTAAAGAGGACTGCACAGCCATCTCCGCCAGCAATTCCAATATCTGCTTCTCTTGCTTCGCCTGGGCCGTTTACAACGCAGCCCATAACAGCAACCTTAATATCCTTGTCCACATTTGCCAATGCCGCTTCGACCTCTTTTGCAGTCTGAACCAAATCAATTCTCGTTCTGCCGCAAGTTGGACAAGCAACCAATTCTGGGCCGCCACGCAAACCCATGCACTTTAAAATATCCTTTGCAGCGGTAATTTCCTGTATTGGGTCATCCGTCAGAGATACCCGAATCGTTGCACCAATGCCATCATGCAGCAATGCTCCAATGCCGATTGCCGATTTAATCAGCCCCATATGTGCTGTTCCAGCTTCTGTTACGCCAAGATGCAGCGGATATGCACACTGCTGTGCTGCCAGTCGATACGCATCAATCATGGTGGAGACAGTAGAAGATTTCATGGAAATCACAATATCAGTAAAGTCGCAATCTTCCAGCATTTTGACGTGCCGCATGGCACTTTCCACCAGAGCTTCTGCTGTTGGTGCACCATATTTTGCAAGCAAATCCTTTTCCAGTGAGCCAGAATTGACCCCGATACGAATCGGAATTTGCTTCGACTGACAGGCGGCAACGACTTGCCGCACCCGATCCATTCCGCCAATGTTGCCGGGATTGATTCGAATTTTATCAATCCCGGCTGCAACTGCCTCCAACGCAAGCCGATAATCAAAATGAATATCGGCAACCAGTGGAATCTTTACCGCTTCTTTAATCGCTGGAATCAGCTTCAATGCTTCTTTGTCTGGGATTGCAGCCCGTAAAATTTCACAGCCTGCCTGCTCCAATGCTTTTGCCTGTGCAACACTGCCAGCAATGTCGTCTGAACGGGTATTCAGCATGGATTGAATATAGATGTGCTTGCCATCCAATACACAATCGCCCACTCGTACTGCCTTTTTTTGCATATTTAACACTCCTTTCTATGTTAATGAAAAATTCGTGTGACATCCTGTACTGTCACCACAATCATCAATAAAAACAACGCTGCCATTCCAACCAGATGCACAAGTGCTTCATGTTCTTTTTTCACAGGTTTCCGGCGAATGGCTTCCAGGAACAAGAACCAGAATCGGCTTCCATCCAAGCCCGGAATCGGCAGCAGATTAAAGATACCAACATTGATGGTAATAAAAATCGTCAGATGCAGAACAGAAGAAATCCGTTCCGCAGCAGTTGCTCCTGCGGTTGCTGCATTACTGATGACTTCTACTGTTCCAACTGGCCCAGATAAGTCCTGAATGCCATATTTTCCGGTTACCAGTTCTGTCAACGACATCCAGATGAGTTTTCCCGTTGCAACGGTATCCTTTGCCGCATAGGAAAGTACATGAAAGACGGTTTTTTGCTGTGGCTCTAAAGAAAAGTCCAACCAATCGTTGTTTTCCTGATCCCGAAATGTAACATCCTGCAATTTTACTTTTTTTCCATCCCGTTCTACAACAACTGTAAACGGTTCACCGGATTCATTGCTTAATTTATATTGCAAATCGGTAATGGTGAAAATGTGAGAGCCATTCAGCGAAACAATCGTATCACCTGCCTGTAAACCGCAAGTGTTACTCGTTGCCTGCTCGTGAAATCCATGAATCGTATTGCTGATGAGATAAGGGTCGCTGCAAGTGGTTGCAATCAACAACACAAATCCCAATACCAGATTCATGAAAGCTCCTGCCAGCACGACAATCATTCTTCGCCATACTGGTTTTTGATCAAATGCACGAGCATTTTTACTCTCTGCATCTTCCCCTTCCATCGAACAAAATCCGCCAACCGGAAACAGTCGCAGAGAATACAGCGTTTCTCCCTTTTGAAAACGAAAAATCTTTGGCCCCATACCAATTGCAAATTCATTGACTTGAATGCCGTTTTGCTTTGCTGCTATAAAATGCCCAAATTCATGAATGGCAATGATACAGCCGAAAATCAAAATCGCAAGTAAAATCGACCAGATGGTTGTCATGCGTGGATGCTCCTTTCTTCCCTGTGCAAATTTCTGATTTTAAAACCCCATTTATTTTTGAATCAGATTTTGCACCAGTTCCCGTGCTTTTTGGTCTGTCTTTAAAACATCCGCACAAGTATGCAGTTCTGGTGTTTCCACTGTCCGCATGGCAGTTTCTACATAGTCTGCAATCTCCAAAAATCCAATCTTTCCCTGTAAAAATGCCTGTACGGCAATTTCATTTGCACCATTCATGACGCAAGGCAGCAATCCGCCATCCTGCATGGCTTTCTTTGCAAGTGCCAAGCAACGAAATGTCTGTTCATCTGGTTCAGCAAATGTCAGCGTTGCATACTGTGTCAGGGATAATGGTGCTACTGGGCAAGGCTTCCGCTCCGGATATAAAATGGCATATTGAATCGGCAGCCGCATATCTGGAACGCCCAGCTGTGCAATGACAGAATTATCTGCATACATCACGCCGGAATGCATGACACTTTGCCGATGAACCAGTACGGTGATTTGTTCCGGCTGCAAGTCAAAAAGCCACTTTGCTTCCAAGCACTCCAAGCCCTTATTCATCATGGTTGCAGAGTCAATGGTCACTTTATTGCCCATATTCCAATTCGGATGCTTCAGAGCATCCGCAGCAGTTACGGTTTGCAGCTGTTCTCTGGTATAGCCATAAAAAGGACCACCGGATGCAGTCAGCAGAATTTCCTTCACAGGATTGTGTGCGTTCCCCTGCAAACACTGGAAAATCGCAGAATGTTCACTATCGACTGGCAAGATTGCAACGCCCTTTTCTGCTGCGGCTTTCATCACCAGTTCTCCACCAGCAACCAAAGTTTCTTTATTTGCAAGTGCAACATCAATACCAGCTGCAATTGCTGCCAAAGTCGGCTGTAAACCAACCATTCCAACGACCGAATTTAAAACTAAATTTGCGTGCGTATCCGATGCCAGTTCACACAAGCCATCCATTCCGGTGAGAATTTCCACGGATAAATCTGACAGTGCATCTCGCAATGCTGGATAACAGCTCTCGTCAAAAATACAAACTTTTTTCGGATGAAATTCCCGTACCTGCTGTTCCAGCAAAGAAACATTGTGATAGGCTGCCAACGCATAGATTTCCAAGCCATGCATCCGTACGACATCTAATGTCTGCGTTCCGATAGAACCGGTAGAACCAAGCAGAGTGATGATCTTTTTCATAGGGTTTTGTTCCTCCTATATCGAAACAACACCCCTTCGATTTGGGGAAGGGGTGTGTTCATCGTAATTTTCACTGCTTTTATTTGTGATAAATCGAAAGCAGGGTATTTAAAACATAGAAAACCGGAACAGTAAATAATGCACTGTCAAACCGATCCATTACACCGCCATGTCCCGGCATGATATTTCCGAAATCTTTCATGCTGCATTGCCGTTTTAAAATCGAGGCAGTCAAGTCGCCCAGCACGCTGATAACCGCACAAGCGGCTGCAATCACAATGACCCAGACATACCGCACCTTGACTTCTGCAACGCTGCCATAAATCAAGCTGAATACAAAGAAAACCACAATGGTCGATGCAATTCCGCCCAAGAAACCTTCTATGGTTTTCTTCGGGCTGACTTCTGGACAAAGCTTGTGTTTTCCAAGAAATGTTCCCGTAAAATATGCACCAGTATCGGCAATCCAAGCTGCACACAATGCCAAGATGACGTAAATCAACCCGAATTGTGCATCCGATTGCAACAGTACTTGTAGCAATCCCAGTGATCTTGTTACAAACAGCATGGAAACCATCATGAAGCAAACTTGATCCATTTTTAGGCGTTTATGCTGTACGACACCATCTAAGAATAGAATCATAATGGCAGCAATCATCACTACTTCAATTACCTGTTCCAGATGGAAAAACTGCAAAATCGGTGCAGAGATGGTGTAGAGCAGTGCGGCATAAAAAGAAATCCGATACCGCAGACAGCCCTTTGCCCGAAACAGTTCAAAAATTGCAATCGCACAAATGGCTGCAATACAGAGCGGAAAAACAATGGTCTTATGTAAAAGCAATACGACAACGAGCAGAACAACCGCAACTGCTCCAGAAATGATACGCACTTTCATTGTCAAACACCTCCGAACCGTCTGCCACGCTTTGCATATGCAATCAATGCTTTATTCAACTCTGCCCGTGAGAAATCCGGCCAGAGAACATTGGTGAAATAATACTCTGCATAGGCACATTGCCAGATCAGAAAGTTAGACAATCTTAACTCCCCACTCGGACGAATCAGCAAATCCACATCAGGAACTTCTTTGGTATACAGATGCTGGGAAATGGTATCCTCTGTAATATCGGAGACTTGTAGTTTCCCTGCCTGTACTTCTTCTGCAATCAACTGGGTTGCGTGCTTGATTTCATCTCTGCCGCCGTAATTGATGGCAAGCAGCAGATTCATTTTATGGTACTTCGCAGAGTCTGCTTCCAGTTCCAGCATTCGCTTTTGAATGCGTTCCGGCAGGCGGCTCTTATCTCCAATAAAAATCATACGCACTTCTTGTTCCAGATATTCATCACAGTCATTCAAGTACTGCCAGAGCAAATCCATGATTGCATCGACTTCTTCTTTTGGACGCTTCCAGTTTTCTGTTGAAAATGCATACACTGTAAAATATTTTACGCCTAAATCGTCTACAACCGTCAGCATATCTTCAACAACCTTACTGCCAACCTTATGTCCGTATGTGCGGGGCATGTGTCTTTGCTTTGCCCACCTGCCGTTTCCGTCCAAAATAACGGCAACGTGCTGCGGAATTTTTAATCCCAATGCTTCATTTAATGTATCCATATCTGCCTCATTCCTGCATTTTCCTGCTGCAATATTCATATCTGCCGATAACAAAAGTCTGAAACTGCATTCCACAGATTCTTTTTTTACTCCGTCATCTTCAATAAAAATGGAAATTGCCGCACTAAGGAATCCGATACATTCTTCTATGACCGGAACAATTCATGTATTTACCTTAGTGCGACAGCCTTCCCTGTATTATACTGTAAGAATTTCTTTTGTCTTTTCGTCGATTGCTTTGTCAATCATATCTACATATTTATCTGTCAGCTTCTGAACTTCATCTTCCTTGCCTTTGAGTTCATCATCTGATAATTCCCCACCCTTGTTCATCTTCTTAAATGCATCATTGGCATCACGTCTGATGTTACGGATTGCAACCTTGGCATTATCACCCTTTTTCTTGATATCCTTTGCCAGCTCCTTACGTCTGTCTTCTGTCAGTTCCGGGAAAACCAGGCGAATAACCTTACCATCGTTATTCGGTGTAATACCTAATTCAGATACTAAAATTGCCTTTTCAATGTCCTTAATCAGGCTGGCTTCCCAAGGCTGGATCTGAATCATTCTGGCTTCCGGTACGGAAATGTTGGCAACCTGCTGTAAGGATGTCGGTGTTCCGTAATAATCTACCTTAATCTTATCTAAAATATGCGGATTGGCTCTTCCTGCACGGATCGTTGCGTAATCTTCCTGTAACGCATCTACGGATTTGCCCATTTTTTCTTCGAATTCTTTCATTTCGCTCATAATTACCTCACTGTGTTTTGTATTTTTCTTTCTACTATCTGTTTATCATATCTTTGACAATTAGTCAACTGTTACAACTGTTCCGTTGAATTTTCCTGTCATGGCATTTAAAATGCTGTTGTCCTCATTTAAGCCAAATACCATTAACGGCATCTTATTTTCCATGCACATAACGGATGCGGTCATATCAATAACACCAAGCTGCTTGTCAACAACTTCCTGAA
>ERZ773111.1223-NODE-1223-length-12773-cov-6.278503_pt1 | contig 12773 bp, 20 predicted proteins | sample MGYA00580567_ERZ773111 | MGnify/ENA primary metagenome ERZ773111 (study PRJEB29015, sample SAMEA2737875) | human gut metagenome | biome: human gut; feature: human-associated habitat; material: faeces | place: China | collected 2012 ...
AGAACAACGTGACCGTCTCCAGAAACAAATTGATACTATGAATTTAGTTATTGAACGCTTAAATAAAAAAGTAGATCGTTATGAAGAAATCATTATTCCAGCCGAAAAAAAATTATTGAATAAAAAAAGAGAGTAGTTAATCTACTCTCTTTTTTATTTCTAATATTTTACAGATTCTCACTTGCATCATTCCTAGCTTTTGATAATATTCTTTATATTTATTCTTCCATCTTAAGATACTTCTCTTATACATATTTAATATAGCCAAAACAATATTAAATGTAAATAAAAGCATCTATTTTTTTAAGTATTCTATTGTCTTTGACGAATTTGATATTTCGTTTCAATATTATTAGTTATATAACCTCTTTCTCTTAATCCATTGGTTATTTCTGAATAAATATCATTACCATTTGAGTCTTTGATGGTAATAATTAAAACGAATTCTTGTGATGGTACATACAATCCATTTCGGGGAGTTAAGTCAACTCTAAGTTTCCATCCGTCTTCTAGACTTATTCCTCTACTTAACTTTCTGTAGTAGGATTTTATAGGACTCCATTTGAACCCGTGTTCTACTCGTGCTGCTTCAAATTTTTCATCCCATTTTGATTCAAGAGGAACTTGTCCCTTATAATCAATTTTTCCATCAGCTATATATGAATATGTTCCAAAACTAACATCAATATTAGTTCTACAATATTCACGACCATATTTTGGGTCAAGAGGCGGTAAGTAAGCAAGAGTCATTCCTATTTCACCAATATACTTATTGTTTTTGATAAGAGATTTTGGATATGGGAAATCATACATTTCCAGATGCGATTTCTGAGATATTTTTTGTTTGAAAATAAGTGTTACACAATCTTTACTACATTGTAAAATATCTTGTGTATCAGCAGAAGGGATTCCAAATCCATAATATTTAATATTGTCTGGATGTTCATCCAACAATTCGCGAGAGTTCATCCTTGCAGAATGTATTAACATTGCTTTAGCAAGGAGTAGATCTGGCTCAATCATTTCTTCATATATAGAGGCATATTTCTGCAAAGATCGAGGAGTTGAATAACTTGTGCCATTACCCTCAATTATCCTTCCGCTAGAATCCAATCCTTTTACTCCTAAACCATCAATTTGATATGATGCAGAATAATTACCACCATAATCAACAATGTCAGGCTTAACAATATAATTAGCACCAGGTCCTCTTCGGCTAAAAGGTGAAGGTTCATTAAATTTAACAATCGAATTTGCAGAATCAAATAATGCAACAGAACCTACTGTTATAGCACGAACAGAGTCAGCTGGTGATATAAGGCGATCATGCTCACCAATACCTTTTTGAGGTGGCCAGTTTCTAAGCGGTAGACTATTTACGTTTCCGCTAGAAACAAAGATTTGTACATGATATTTATCTTGTATATAATCTAAAAATATCCCTAAATCAGACATTGAACCATCACAAGGTTTATTTTCAATACCTAAAGATAAATTCCATATTTTAGTAGTAAATGAATATTTCTCCATTACTTCTTCAATAACTTCCATCAAAGTATCTTCTGTAATGGAATCAGTTAATCCAAAATTTTTATCACTATTTGGAATGGCAACAATATCTACAAATTTAAAACGATATGCTGTGGACGCAGAAATACCATTCAAAATATTTCCATATTGTATAGTTGAAGCAATAAATGTAGCATGTTGTGGATTTTGATAAACTCTATTTATATATTCTTCACGTGCAACAATATAAGGTTGTAGAAATGGATTATCATCACTTATTCCGCCATCAATAATTCCGATGGTAACATCGCTATCTCGGTACTCAGAATTTAATAAAGTTTGTAACTCAGTTGCCGAAAAATCATTCTGAGGAAGAGAGTACTCTTGAAAAAAACCAACAGTTTTTACTCCGTTAATAGAAGCCAATTTAATAATATCATTATAAGAAGTAATCTCTATCTTTAAAAATTTAATCTGATCGCCATATGAAATAATTTCATATTTATCTTTAAAATGAAGTGAACATAATTTTCGTATCACATAGTCCCAAATTTGTGCATTATCAAAGTCGTCATCAAAATCAAAGATTTTAAGTTTAATAATTTTTTTAATAGAGTTAAAATCTTCCTGTGCAATAGACTGGAGTGTTGGTGAAATTTTTTCTTCTGGTTTAATAGGTTGAATATCAATTATTGCAGTCATATTGGCTTGGAATTTTTGTGATGGTGGATTTTTTACCATCTCTATTGTTTCCTGAATATTTTTTCTGTTGACTTTAATATATATTTCATCTAAATCTTCGCTACCAATAATTGGGCAATTCTTACACAGAGCAGATGGTTTATGTGATTTTGCAATAGCTTCAGGTTTTACTGTTATTTTTCCTACAGCGGGGATTGCTTCATTTTCATTAAAAACATCTGAATAAAAAGATAATAAAGTTTCAAACTTGTCAGTTATTTCTTTTTTTAATTCCGGAGTTACTTCTCCGAAAAATTTCAACTTTCCACCTCCAGTATTCGGAACAATATCTGTTGCTTTGGGAAGAACCAACTTTATTGGTAAATTGTTTTCACTCATAATTAAACCTCTTTAACAATTTTTTGAATAGTTGTTTTTGAACTACCTAAGATATCAGCAATTGTCTGTAAACTAAAAACTTTTGAATCTTTGCTTCGTAAATATTTTGCCTTTATTTTTAATAGTTCTCGTGAATCATTACAATTTTGAGGAACGATATTTTTGGTAATAAACAGTTCTTCATAAATACTAGATACGCTAAAAGAAGAGTTATGGATAACAGAGTTTCTTATAGCTTTAGTTATAATCTCTTCTATATCAGAACCACTTTGTCCATCAAGTAAAGTTGAAATTTCTAAAATTTCTTTTTGAGTAAATTTACATATACCATTGGAAAATAAGGTGACTAATGCTGCAATAGCGTCTTTATCAGGCAGTTCTATTTCTAATTTATAGTCAAATCTTCTCCATATTGCAGGATCAAGTAACTGCTGATGATTGGTAGCTGCTAAAATTAAGCTGTCTTTGCTCATTGTATCAATATTCTGTAAAAGACTATTAACAACACGTTTCAACTCCCCAAGTTCGTTGTTATCATCTCTAGCCTTAGCAATAGCATCAAATTCATCTAAAAATAATACACAAGGCATTTTTTGTGCAAACTCAAATAGGCTACGAATATTTTTAGCAGTAGTACCAAGGTATGAGGAGATTAGACTATCTAACCTAGCAATAACGAGTGGCAAATTTAATTGTTTAGCAATTAAATAGGCACATTTAGTTTTTCCACATCCAGGCGGTCCATATAACAATAGTGAGTTAGATACATTTATTCCAAGAGAGTTAAGTTTATCAGCATTTTGATAACTTAAAATAAATGAATCTAATTTTTCTTCATTCCGTTTTGAGAGAATAACTTCAATATCATTTTGATATGGGTAAATAATATCAGCAAGGTTCATTCTTGATTCAGTATCTACAGGAATAGCAATAGAATTAGAACTATTCATAGGAGTCAAGGTGGACTCAGTTTGAGCAGATAATAGACGTTGAAATTTAGTTGCAGAGCGAAAATCATTGTCTTTTTCCAACTTTGATACTAATTGTTTTGTATAATTAATAACTTTGACTTGATCGTGCTTTAATGCACCTTCTATAATCTTGCCAATTTCAATAGAATATTTCATCATTACACCTCCTATCCTATTATAAAGGAACGAAATGCAAATGTAAAGAACGAATACCGTTTAAGACGGAACGAATATCAAAATAAAACGCATTATATATTAATTTTTAGGAACTTTTCCAGATTACATTTCAATATATTCTATATAGGTCATGTTTTAGCAGTTATGTGAAATTTATCCTTTTTATATGGTATCGTAGGCTACCTACATACAGATCAGTATGCATAGCTTTTTATCAAATACGAGCATAAAGTCCCTAAATTTATTTATGAAAATATAAACTCGTAAAAAAATAATGACTTGATATCATTATTTACTTTTTTAATAAACAATCAAATTTCTAATAAATTTATAAAAATATAAAAAACCCCCACTACCTAAATTATTTTCTAAGTAATAGGGGCTTTAGCGTACAAAAGAAAACGTTATTTAATTATACTAGGATATAACTCCTTTTTTAAAAATTAATCTGCCACCCAATTGTGGCTGTATCCTTATCTAAATACATCCATGTTTTATCTTTGGATGCATATAAACCTAAACCATTGGAACCACCTCCCACACCGATTATATAAGTTTTATTCTCCTGCTGGTTGCTTTCGTATTTGGTCAATAATTCCTGTGCATTCGTCAATGATTGCGTCAAATTTACTACTTGCTCCTGTAGTTGTGTCGATTGATTCTGCAAGATTTCCGACTGTTTCTGCAATGTCTGTACTTGTGTTTGAGATGTCTGAAGCTGTGTCTGTAATGTCTGATTTTGTGTCTTGAGCGTTGCTAAGTTCTGTTCTAATGTCGTTAGTTGAGACTCCGTTACTAGATACGTTTTCTCTTCCGCTAAACACGTACCAGATAAGAAAACACACAATAATAATACCGCCAACAATAACCATGGTTTTATAGTTACCCATGAAAAAATTCTTAATTTTAGATACGATTTCATTCATAATCATTCCACTTCTAACTTAGTGATGATAGCATTGTTTCTATCTTTATCACCTAGACCATCTAAGAAAAGCATATTGTCATTCATGCTGTGATATCTTGGAAAAACTGCAATTAACGGCTCTTTTGGGTTCTCTGCTGTTTTATAGATGTCTTGAATAATATGTTTTTCTTCGTTGGTTAACTCATATTTAGAAATAATAGTTAAAGTTTTCATACTTTATCCTCCTGTTTAAACTAGTCGAAATCGACCAGTTTTATTTGCTGGTCATTTGCTTGTTATTTTTTAGTCGCTTTTCTTCTTCAATTTGTCTGCGGACTTCCTCAGTAATTTCTTTTTCCTCTTTTTCTATTTCATCTATAAGTTTTTTAACTGCATTTGTACTATTAGTTAATAGTTCTCTTATACATTCTAGTAGTATTTCTACTAAACAATCATCGTCAAAATGTATTTTTTCGTAGACATCTTCTTTATTTAATAGAGTAACGATAACATCTTTAACTGTTATATCTTCAGGTATAAAATTAGCCTCTATTGCATCACTTGGGTCCCAATAGTAATATCTTGCCCAATCTCGTATTTTTGTATCAAAATCTACTTTCGAATATTTTTCAAACATTTCTTTCCAATTATCGCACATTTAGTTTTTATCCTTTACTTTCCATTTACTTTCTAATTACTTTCCAATTATCTATTAATATTGAAATTTTATTTATTAATTAACTTTTACATGCATGAATTGTCATGTGAAAATACTGCAATCTAATTTCATTTATCGGTTGAACATAAAAGTCGATAAATTAATAATAAATATTACAGTCTAATTGCATATCACCTATTTGTTCAGAGTCTGTATATTGCCAAAGACGACATATGCGATTAGGATTTTCAATAGCAAAACTATTTTCATGATATCCATACTGAGCCGTCCAAATAGGTATATAATCTGCGAGTAAATTTAAGTCAATAATATTGGTGAGCCAATTATAGGAACTATATAGACCTACATAATTATAATTTAGTTCATTTAATCGATTAATGAAGTTACCAATCATATAGGCTACATTGATATTATTTTTGAACATGGATTCATCTTCTGCATCATACCAAATACCCAGTTCAGGGTTTTTCCCATTTAAATATGTTTTGATTTGTTTATCTACCCAATTAGCTTCTGCTATAGCTTCGTCAATTGTTGAAGCATGAGCATAATAATATATGCCGTAAGGTAGATTATAAGTTACAGCATTATTTACATGAGTGATAAACATATCATCTAAATGAGTTTTTTCACCTATTTTTATAATAACTCCACCTATACCAATATCTTTTACTGCTTTCCAATCAATATTCTCTTGCCATGCAGAAATATCAATTACTTTCATCATAAAACACCTTCTTTTTTAACTGGTCGAATTCGACCAGTTTTTTATAGGATAACGTTAATCTGTATTTAAAATAGATTAACCGCGTCAAAATTGACACTATGAATTCGATGAGTTTTAATTTATAAATTTTTCCACCAATTTTTTATTTTAGCTATACTATTACTAAAATATTTTGACATATATTTTGCTTCATCCTCATTGGTAGGAACAATGCAATAATGTTCTGCCATCCACATTTTAAGAGCATTATTTTTAATATTTTGAAATAAAATAATCATAACAAGTAATAATACAATAATTAACATAATATATACCTCTATTTAAAATTAAATTCATTTTTTATTGAAGTAATAGTTCCTTTTGTATCTGTCATACATATAGGTAACCATAATGCTTCAACACCACAAATTTTATTGACATCAAACCTTCCATATAACCCCACAGCTTCACCATTTAACAGAAAAACACTGTATGTTATATAACCATTTAATTTAATATTTTCTGCAGTCATTATTGAACTCTTAGTTTGTTCAATATATTCCTCATAAATATATTGAACATTTTCGTTATTTTCGTTAAATACAGTAGATTGTTCAATAATATTTTTATTGCGGTCATAAATAGTTATTCCACTGCCTTCACGACCATATATAGGTTTTTTTATAATCTTATCTGCCGAACTAACATTGAGTATGCCTTCAAAACTTAGACCACTAAATGGAACATATTTTTTTATATAATTAGATTCTCGTTTTGAGTAAAAACAATATTTATCATTTAAATAATGCAACATTGCAGGAATTCGTTTATCCTGCATAATTAAGGCTTCTGGTGGATTAACTAAATAAATTTTCCCTTCATTATGAAGTTCAATCATTTTCATTCCTATAGGATATCCATCGTTAGATTTATCTTTTATTAATAATTCAGTTGGATATAATCTATATAGAATATTTATTTTTTGGTCAGTATTTTTTACATACACACCGTCATCAAATACTTCTAACTCAGATAACGGAATTAATATTGCATATACATTTTGTGGCTTATGTTCCATAAAATTATCATACAGATATTTTGTGTTATACCAGTCTTCTTTATAATTTGGGTCAGATGCAAATGCTATTACATCATCATTGGAACAAAGATTAATAAAAATTTCTGCTAATTGTTTATTAATTTCTTTTTCTTTTAATGATATTTCTTTCGACTTAAATCTAAAATTCCCATAAAAAGTTTCTGGTATAGCACATGGTGTATCTGAATTAATTTCTATTAATCGAAAATCACCATTCATATCTTTTACAAAATCCATTCTAGATAAATTGCTAATACAATCAAATTTAGAGCCAATAAAAGACAAGTTTCCAAACAAATCATTTACATGACGTACTGATTTAACAGTTTTATGCATAGCCCAAAATAAAACATTTGATATATCAAATAAATTTTCTTTTTCTTCGTTTGTAATATTTAATGGGGTTAAACTAGGATAACTATATCTCCAATCATCTTCTTTAATATAAGGTATTTTGTTTCTATCAATATTATCTATCCAACAACTAACTTGCACTACTTCTTCCTCCTGCACTTCCTATACCTGTTTTTCCTGTAGATATACTTGATTTAGTACCTATATTAGATACATTTTTATTTGGTGTTGTAATATTTTTAGCACTTTTGTTACTAATAGAAGATGAAGCCTTATCTTCTATTGGCTTACTATCTTTATTTGTACTACCATTTAAATTACTATCTCTACTGTAACTTCTACTATTATAGCTACCATTGCCTTCATTGTAGTTTCTATTATTATAGGTCCCATTATTCAACCAACTTCCAACAATAGTACCTGCTAAGAAATCACTAAAACTACCACTATCATGATTTACAATAGTAACATCTTCTTTATCACTATCACGATATTGCTCTTGTGGCGGGTCTGCTCCACACCCTGTTAATAAAGATGAACTAATAACTAATGCACTAGAAAAAGCAATTACTTTTTTTAAAGTTTTGTTTTTAGACAACGTCAACTCACCTCATATCTTTTTATTTTAAGTATAAATTTAGGAAATAACCTCTGCATATTAAAAATCTATCTTTTATTATAAAAATAGCCATTTTTGTAAAATCAATAAAACGGTAATTACAAAAATGGCTTATTTTGACATATTTAATTTTTCTAATCTCTCTAAAGCTATATCATGATATACTTTAGTTTTTTCGAACCCCACAAAATTTCTATTATGCATTTTAGCTGCTACAGCAGTTGTACCACTTCCCATAAATGGGTCCAAAATTATAGCACCTTCAGGAACAATTTTTATTAAATCCTCCATTAATGGAGTTGGTTTTCCAGTGAGATGAAATTTATCGGTTTGTTTTACTGTATATTGATAACAACCATCAAAAGGACCTGCATGTAGATTTCTTTTACATTTTCCCTTAGTTGCCCAAACTACATATTCGCACTGATGACGAAAATATCCTTTATGTGGTGCTCTTGCACATCTTCCTTTATCCCATGCTATAATACCTCTCCAAATTAATTCACCAATTTGAACAGCATCTGTAGTAGATGGAAGCTGTCTCCAGTCTGTAAACATTAAAAAATAACCTCCATCTTTTAAAACTCTATGACATTCACTAATCCATAGATTACACCAATGAAGCCAAGAACGTGTATCTTTACTATCTCCTACAAAATCTGGTCTATGCACCATAGTATTTGAACCCTGTTCATATTTTTTACTTGGTGGTAAAGCTTTTTCAGAAGCTGTTCTACCACCACTACAATAAGGCGGATCTGTAATAACTGCATCTATAGAATTAGATGGTAATTGTCTAAGATACTCTAAACTATCCCCTAATAAAATTTTGTTTAAAAAATCATTTAAATTGTTTGTCATTTTCTTATCTCCTTGTTCTATAAATTATTATGAATTATTTTAAAGTAAGTTAATTTATTTTTCTTTATTGGATCTGATAGTTGTTTTTTGTTTAGCATATTGAGCTAAATTATTTTTTAATTTAGTTGGAACGGGAATACCACAATTTGTAGCATTTTCTAATATGCTTATGCTCTCGTTTGCGATGTAAAACATTATGGCGATATCTCGCGTGATAGTTCCTTGATTGAAAACAATATCTGCTGTATGTGCCACCATAATAATAATTACGATAACAGCTTTTTTTGCTAATCCTCGCCAGCCTTTTCTGCTATCTAATTTTTTGCTTGGATTTATCCATGCGGATAAAAGACCTGTTATATAATCTAATACCATTAGTAGCAAAATAGCTTCCCACAAGTTTGACCAACTGCCGAATAAATGACTACATATAGTCCCCACTGTAGCGAAACACGCTCCCCATTCAATTTCCATTCGAACAGGTATAATAGTTCTAATAAATGCCACAATATCTGTTAAAAATTCCTGCATCTAATCACCTACCTTAAAAACTAATATTATATATAAACGGACCTACTAAAGTAGCTCCAATATCACCTCTGTCAAAATTATCATCTACATATTTTTCCTTTACATATGCTAATGCAAGTACAGTAGCAAAAGATTCTAATTTACTAAAGCCTGCATTACGTTCTAATTGATCTGTAAGTATATATCCAACACCAGCATGAGCAAACTTATCCACGCCAATATTATCTTGAATATTATGGACTGGATTAGCACTTGCTGTTGCTGTAGATAAAAAAAAGGCACAACACAACAATGCTAATAATAATTTATGCATTATCTACACCTTCTTTATTTTTTAAGTTAGAAATTATTTTTTCTTGTATACATTTAGGGCATTTAGGATTAGTACATTTACCATTATCATCTAATTTTTTTGCACACAAACTACAGCATTTTACCATTCTTCAACTACCTCTTTCATTTCATTATTGGCATTAGACATAAGTTCTTGATATTCTTGTTTTAACTCTTCTTGTAATTCAATATCATTATTAAGCAAAGCTATTATCATTGCATCTTTCAATTCTTTTGTTTGTAATTCTACAGAATTAGATATTGTATTTACTTCAGCAATTTGTTTTTCTTGCTGTGTTGGTTCTGGCATAACATATATTTTAGGTTTTCCTGTTTCCATATCTCGTACATAAGTATTTGTACCATCACCATTTACATACAAATCATAATCAGAAGCAGAAATTATATCTACAACAGAGAGCTCTTCCTCTGTCATTTTTTTTACTTTCTGTTTAAGCTCTGTTATATATTCTTTGTTATTTTTTTCTATGTCTTTTGTATTTGCAAACGTCCTAACAGACGGTGTCCCATCTATTAAAAAACCCATACAATAATATTTTACATTTGTAGCCATACGTATTCTCTCCTTTTAAAATATATTTGTTAATTTATAAAATTTTTATCAATGAGGTGATATAATGCGTAAACCAAATGGATATGGTAGCATTAAAAAATTAAGTGGTAAAAGGCGGAGACCTTACGTTTTTCTCATCTCTGCCGAAGGTAAGCAAAAACCACTGGCATATTTTGCTACACAGACGGAAGCAGAAATCTATGCAGCAGATTATAACAAAAAACATAATAACAAAATCCTTTCAGGTCATGAATTTACTTTTGCAGAATTATATTATCGCTGGTTGCCATTCCACATAGATAAATACCAACCTAGCAAAAGTACTATAAATAGCTATCGCAATTCTTATAAACATTGTTTACAATTACAGGAAATGCCTTTAAAGAACATTAAATATTATCATCTACAAGCCATAATAGATGATACTAAAAGAAAAGGACTTTCCTACAGTTCATGTAAGAAAATCCGTTCTTTAATTAGCCTTATGTTTAAATACGGCATAATAATGGAATATTGCAATAAGAACTATGCCAATCTATTAAACTTAGGCAAAAACAAAGCTGTACGCCCTCACAAGCCATTTACAAGACAAAAGATAAATAAACTATGGGCTAATCTAAATATTGATGGTGTAGATACCATTCTAATATTAATTTATACAGGAATGAGAGTCGGTGAACTTTTAAACTTAACCAAAGATAATGTTTATATTAGGCAAAAATATATAAAAATAACTAAATCTAAGACTGAATCTGGACTAAGATGCATTCCAATCCATGAAAAAATATTTCCGCTTATAACTAAAAGAATTAATATGCCTGGTAAACATCTAGTTAGTGATAATAACGGAAACCCTTATAATTACAGTAAATATCGTACTTTATGGAATAGATTAATGAAAATAATTAATGCAAAACATAGTACCCATGATTGTCGACACACCTGCGCAACTTTATTAGATAATGCAGAGGCAAACGAAAATGCCAAACGAAGAATACTCGGTCATGCAACAGGAGATGTTACAGATACTGTATATACTCACAAAAATTTAAAACAGCTAAGAAAGGCTATAAATAAGATAAAATAATTTGTTACTAATAAGATACTTTTATTTTTTATAACATCAGTAAAAACAAGGTTCTGTATATATTTATTAGTGTTACTATTGTTACCTATAAAAACAATAAAAATAACATATTTTTAAACTTAAAAACCGTTGCAAAAGCTATCCAGCCTTTAATTGCAACGGTTCATTCTTTCTGTTTGTTTTCATAAATATTTTTAGATTTTATAATTATTTTTATATTAAACAGTTCATTTATTTTGCTATATGTCTTATCAAGTATACATCAATCTTTTAATAATACAGTGGGGATGTGCATATACTGAATTTAGCGAAGATGGCATAATAACTGTTCATCTTCCTATTAGTGCTAAAACATTAGCTATAACAACAAATATATTAAAAAATTCACCATCTACACCTCAAGCAATTTCAAATGCTTTTATTCTTAATTCTAATATAACTAATGAATTTTCTATTTGTCATAATTTAGGAAATCAAAGATATGCTGTTTTATATGCTACCATTTCACAGCTTTAAACAGTGGGGATTTAGTGCTATACTACCTAATCAAAATGCGGTGTCTGTAATGCTTCCAATAGCTATAAATACTAAACTATTTATTACAGCTATAGATATGGTTAATACTAATAATCCTGTTACTTTTGGATACTATCTAAATGAAGAAGATAATAATAAAATAATAAAATTTGTTACAGAAAAAACTACTCCCTCAGAGTCAAATAATACCTTTTTATGGTTTGGATTATTCAGTTAAACAGTGGGGATTAGTTAATATTCTACAAAATCAGCAAACAATAATAAAAGAATTAAATATTTCATGGAGTTATTGTATTGCATGTGCTTGTGTTTTAGAAGAAGCTGGTCAATTTAGTTTGATTAAATGGTTAGATAAACAATCAAATGGACATAGTATAAAATTTATGAGTCAAAATAAAGTTACAGATGAAAATGGTGTTTGGTTTAGCTTCATTGGTATAGGAAAATATTAAAAACCAATATATAAATAAGATACCCATGTAGTTAAAGATACATTGTTTTCAGTTCTAAATATTGCTTTACCTGAATTTTTATTAACTGCTTGGTCATCCCATTTTATAGGAGTAAATAATCCTTGTGTCATTAGTCCTGTAAAACACATCAATCCCCATTTTCCCCAACTTATAGGCATTGTTGTTTCCACTTTATTATTTCCTTCTTGTATATAACAACTTCCCCACTGTGTTTTATCAACCTACAGTGGGGATTAATTGTAGGTAGTGATAAATTAGTAAATATACCGACAAATA
>ERZ773111.1224-NODE-1224-length-12771-cov-5.657361_pt1 | contig 12771 bp, 8 predicted proteins | sample MGYA00580567_ERZ773111 | MGnify/ENA primary metagenome ERZ773111 (study PRJEB29015, sample SAMEA2737875) | human gut metagenome | biome: human gut; feature: human-associated habitat; material: faeces | place: China | collected 2012 ...
TGCACTATGTTCCCTTTACCTACGCAGGAACGGTGAACGCCTACAAGCTCACATCGGAGATGGCAACCACCGAGGAGTATGCACAGCAGTATAAATACGACCACAGCCTGTTTATTGCGGACTACAATGTGACCTTTAATGTAGACTGGAATCAGTTGAACGAAAAACAAATGATTTTCGGCACACCCTATACCAGCTACGGCGTGAACTACACCATGCGGGCGCCGTCGGCAGGGAGTCAGTCTAATAATAATGGCAAAGACGATAGTAGTACGCGAGGCATCCCGAAAAGCAACGAATGGGATGCGATTTTAGATAAGGCAAATCAAGACTGGAAGGATAATACATCTGGGTATATCAAAAACTGGTCAGGTAAGTATTCCTTTGGACAGGACAACTATGCTAATGCGTCGGACCGTGCGGTTCGCGGGTACGGTTCGGCCCGCTACTGGAACAGCCACTACTCTGCTTTGGGCTCCCACCCGAACGTCAGTTTCCGCCCCGTGCTTGAAGTCCTGAACCCTGACACACTGGGCTCTGACGGACTGAAGGTCGTTACCCTTGACCTTGGCGGCGGCAAGCTGGGCGGCAGCTCCGAGGATATTCAAATCATCGTGAAAACCGGCAGCGACTTTACCGCACCTGCGTCCGACGGCATGACCCGCCCGGACGGAGATACAGGCAATTTCTTTATGTGGCGCGGAAGCAACGGTAAATTCTACGTTCCCGGTGCCAGTGTTCCTGCTGATGTGACGACCCTGACGGTGCAGTGGACAGCCCCGACCTATACCGTCACGCTGAACGCGGGCAACGGCACTATCAACAGCGGCAATGTCACCTCCTACACCTACGGCGTGGGCGCAACACTCCCGACAGATGTGACGCGCACCGGGTACACCTTCAAGGGCTGGCATGACAACGAAAATCTGACCGGCTCTCCTGTTACGGCGATCAGCAACACCGAAACAGGCAACAAGGAATACTGGGCGAAGTGGGAGATCAATCAATATACCATCACCTTCGACACCGTAGGTGGTAGTACCGTTGCATCCATTACACAGGACTACGGCACTGCGATTGCCGCCCCTGCCGACCCGACAAGAGAAGGCTACACCTTCATCGGCTGGGATAAGGAAATTCCCTCGACTATGCCTGCCGAAAATATGATTATCACGGCAAAGTGGAAGGTAAATCAATACACAATTACCTTTGACTCCAACGGCGGCAGCGAAATTGCACCCATCACACAGGACTACGGCACGGCAATTACCGCTCCCGCCAACCCGACAAGAAAGGGTTACACCTTTATCGGCTGGGATAAAGCGATTCCCTCGACCATGCCTGCCGAAAATATGATTATCACGGCGAAGTGGCGTGATATTGCAGTGCCTACAGGCGAAATCAAGATTGCCGAAAACGGCTGGAAGTCTTTCCTCAACACCATCACCTTCGATTTGTTCTTTAAGGATACGCAGACGGTAACTGTTACCGCCGCGGACAACAGCGGCAAAGCGGTTAAGATCGAATACCTGCTGAGCGATAAGGCGCTTACCGAATCGGAACTTGCGGGCATGACCTTCACGGCATATTCCGCACCGTTTAGTATCAATCCCGATAACGAGTATGTTATTTATGCAAAACTGACCGATACCAGCGGAAACTTTGCCTACATTAACACAAACGGCATTGTGCTGGACGCAACCATGCCCGGTATCTCCGGCATTGCGGACGGCAAGACCTATTGTGCGGCACAGACGGTGACGGTTACCGAAAAATATATCGGCACCGTGAAGGTGAACGGCACGGAAGTCAGCCTTGATAAAAACAGTCAATTTGCTCTTTCCCCCGCAAGCGGCAAGCAGACGATTGTTGTGACCGACAAGGCAGGCAACGAGACAAGTGTTACCGTGACCGTGAACGACGGCCATACCTATGAGTGGCAGAGCGAAAACGGACAGTATTGGCAGAAGTGCAAATTCTGCAATCACGAAACTGCGAAAAAGGATATTCCGACCATCAACATCAGCGGTGCCGACAAGGTTTGCAGAACGCAGGATTACAAATTCAGCTTTACTTTGCCGGAAGGTGCTACCGGCGCAGCCTACGGATACAAATTTATCGGATTTAGTGACGGTCCTCTTACGCCGACCGTTGAGAATGGTTTGTACAGCGGTATCATAAAAGCATCCACATATCCGGCGAAAGAAAACAGCTTTAAGCTGATCGTGAGTGCAAAGACCGCTGACGGCTTTGCGTTCTCTGCCGAAAAGAAGGTTACCATTCAAAACGAGCACTCCGGCGGCACAGCCACCTGCAAGGACAAGGCGATTTGCGAGGTCTGCGGCGAGAGCTACGGAAAGCTTGACCCGAACAACCATGCCAACCTCAAGCATATAGATGCAAAGGCGGCAACAAAGACTTCTGAGGGCAATATCGAATACTGGTACTGCGACGGCTGCAACAAGTATTACAAGGACGCCAAAGCAACACAGGAAATCACCAAGGCTCAAACCGTAACGGCAAAGCTGCCCCCGAAAATTACGGCCGGTGATGGTGCAACGGTCACACAGGGCGAGAAAAAGGAGCTGTCTTTCACTTCTGACGCATCCTTCGCCGATTTCATTCGTGTAGAGCTTGATGGCACTACGCTGGACGAAAAGAACTATACGAAGAAGGAGGGCAGCACAATAATCACGCTGAACCGTGATTTTGTTGCTACACTTTCCGTGGGTGAGCATACGCTTGCAATCGTTTCTCAAAGCGGTACGGCTACGGCTAAGTTCACCGTCAAGGCAAAGCCGGCTGAAACGGCAACCCCGCAGCCCACTGTGACACCGCAGCCTACGGCGCAGCCCCAGCCGACGGTGCAGCCTGTTTCCCCGCTTCCGCGCACCGGCGACACCGCCAACCCCGCATTGTGGTTTGCGCTGCTGATTGTCAGCGGCTCCGCACTGGCGGCAATTTTCGTACTGCGCAGGAAAGACAATCGCAAGTAAAAAAATTGGTACCGGCCTATATCAGCGCACGGAAACCATATCCATAGGATTCACACGCACGCCATTCTGCATTACCTCAAAATGCAGGTGGTTGCCGGTGCTGTCACCGGTACTGCCTACATAACCTAAGGTTGCAAAAGCTGTCTGTTTCCAACAGAAACAGACAGCTTTTGATTTGCGTTGAAAGCATCTTGCTGTTTTCTCTCGAGCGGGGCGGTCTTCCCACGGACCGCCCCGCGAAGCTGTTACGGCTCGATGATGTTGAAGGGGTTGGTCCCGGTGACCGGGAGCTGGTTCATATTCTCCATCATCAGCGTCAGCAGCTCTGCGCTGCCCTCGACCTTGACGGCCTTTGCAACCGTTTCCTGATTGTTGGTCAGGATCGCAAAGAGCGCGTTTTTCGGGCAGGTGATGGACACGTCCGCATCATCAGACAGGGTATCTGCATAGACCAGCAACACACCGTTCTTCACGCGGAGCATGTGCTGTTCGCCCACGTCAGGCAGGATCACGTTCATGGTGAAGTCGCGGTCAGCCAGCGCCTGCTTGTCCATGACAATGGCCATGTAGTCAAACAGCATGGGTGCGGAGAGAGCTTTGACCATGTCGCCGGTAGACTTGGTGGAGGCGGTAAAATTGGCGTTTCCATGGCGCAGCTCCTGTGCGGCGGTCAGATATTCGTTGCGCCACGGGCCGGACTCCGCCTGATACCCCAGCTGCTCCAGTGCATCGGCGCACAGAAGCCGCGCATCGGTGTTCGTCGGATCGGCAAAGACGATGGTGTTTGTGACCTCGGCGACCCACTGATATTCACCCTTGTCAAAATCCGCCTTTGCCATTTGCAGGACCTTGTCAACATCCCCCAGGTACTCCACCCATTTTTTTGCGCTGTCGCTGGGCATGAGGGGGTTCAGGTTGACAGGGTTGCTGTCATACCAGCCCATGAACTTCTGGTAGACCGCCTTGGCGTTGTGGGCGACCGTCCCGTAGTACTGGCGGGTGTACCAGATCTTGTTGAGTGCTTCCGGCAGCTCGATCATGTTGGAGATCTCGTCGCTGGTGTAGCCCTGATTGATATAGGTCAGGGTCTGGTCGTTGATGTACTTATACACGGCAGCTGTGTTGACCATGTAGTCGTTCACCACGTCATTGCCCCAGTGCGGCCAGTTGTGGGACTGGAAGGTGACCTCCGCCTCCTTGCCGTAAAGGGAGATGGCCTCGGTGATATAGCTTGCCCATGCCGCGCCGTCGCGCACCTCCGCGCCGCGCAGTGTGTAGAGATTGTGGAGTGTGCCGGTGCAGTTTTCCGCCATCCAAAGCGCCTTGTACTGGGGCAGCCATGTGTTCATTTCGGCGGGCGCTTCCGTACCCGGCGTGAGCTGGAACTCCAGCTCCACACCGTCGATCGTCAGCTTTTCGCCGGACTGCGTGATTTCATAACTGGGCGTCATGAACGAGACCGTTCCGGTGGACTGTCCCATGCCGATGCCCTGCGCCAGCTTGCCGGTCACGCCGGGGGTCAGAAGGATGCCATACTGATAATTGCTGCGGCGGCCCATGCCCTTACCGGCGTAGACATTTTCCTTCACGGAGTGCTCCGTGAAGCCCACAGGTGTGATCACGGGGATCTTGCCGCTGGCGAGCTGGTCTTCGATAGAAAGCGTCTCGTCCGCCTTATCCTCTTTCGCCATCACGCCGGCGATGCCGCCAAAATGGTCGGCGTGGGAATGAGAGATGATGACGGCCTTGACCGGGAATTTACCAAGATTCTTTTCGATCAGCTGCATGGCAGCCTGGCTGCACTCCACGCTCATCAGCGTGTCAAAGACGATCCAGCCGGTATCGCCCTTGACAACGGTGAGATTTGCCATGTCATAGCCGCGAACCTGATAGATGCCATCCGTCACTTCAAAAAGGCCATAGGCATGGTTGTTCTTTGTGTTCTCCCAGAGGCTGGGATTTACGCTGTCAGGCGCTTTTTCATAATCGTCCAGGAACGCATAGGCTTCTTGGCTCCAGAGGATCGTCCCATCCTCGTCCTTCAGTTCCAGTGTTTCCGGCGCGTCGATCAGTCCGCGGGTGGCGAATTCATATTCCCGCTTATCATCGAAGTCAAGTTCATCGTAGACGGCGGCATTTGCCTTTGCCGTAAAGTCTGTGGCGGGCTTGACCTCGGCGGTCAGACCCAGGTCTGCCTTTTCCGCGCCCGGCTCTTTGCGCCCATCCTGCGCACAGCCGACGCAGGACAGCAACAGTACCGATGTAAGAAGCATTGCTGCAATACGTTTCATAGCCGTTCTTTTTCCATCTCCTTATTGTTCGCGGATAACAGGTGGCTGCCAGCTATCCAGTGCTGTCATATCCGGTACATAGATCCGCATGAACAGATGAAATTCCCCGTCGGAAACAGGCAGCCAGTTAGAGGTGTCTTCCGGTGCATCCTTGGACAGGATAATATCCAATGTGCCGTCCGCATTCAGCTTGAAGTCGGAGCGGTCGTTGATGCAGTAGCGGTCGATGGAATTGTCAATGAGGAAATCATCCTCTCCGTAGGCGGTCACGGACCAGAAGCCGCCCTCCAGCGTGGGAGGAAGGGTTTCAAAATGGATCGTATACGTCTTTTCTCCGGTCAGCGCTGCGCCGGTTTCATCCACCGCTGTCTTGGGATAGATTGCCACGTCCACGGTGTTGGCGCCAAGCCCCACCAGCGCTACCATCGCGCGGTAGGTGTACTCCGTGCCGAAGTCGCCGATGGGCTTGCCGTAATAGATCCACTGACCGAGTTTCTGCGCATACTTCGCGCCGTCGGCGGCAAGCGTGGCGCGAAGCCCCTGAAGCATCTGCGTCCAGCGCTCGGCAGCTCCTTCGCCCAGGAGAGCGGCGTCGAAGGTCTTACCCGCGCCCACATTGATGGCGGAGAGTTTCTTCAGCAGTTCCTCATCCGCATCGGCGGGCGGGTTGACCTGCATCAGAGCGTTCGCCGTATTGAAAAACTCTGCTGGCGTCATGGAAAGCACTTTGTTTACGGGAACAAAGTCATTTTCCTCTTTATAAGCTCCCTGCGGTGCGGCATACTCGCCTCCCTGTACATAAGCCGAAAGCGGCAGGAGCTGCATCTGCTCCTGAATGGCATAGACATTGGGCAGATCCTCGTTCCCGGACAGCACCGTGCGGGTGATCGACCACACCGTTGCGGTGGGCACGTCCACGCGCGTCACACCGTCGGGCAGTTTGCCCTCCCATCCGGGAAGCGCGATGGCATAAGCACCCGCCTTGTCCAGCACGGCGGCGGTGTTCGTCCACGCATCCAGAAGCTGCACATTGCAGAAGCGATCCGTTTCCGGCAGGACGTAGATCATAGGCTCTGTGCTGATGTCAAGCCATGCCTGCGAATAGACGGTATCGACGTTCGGCGTCACGACGGTGCGGAAAGAGGCGTCCGCCAGCTTTTTTACATGGTTGAACTGATTGATGGGCGCACGGCCAGTCATGGTCCCGTCCGTATTGGTCGATAATGTTTTGGTTGCGTCGGTCAGCACCAGCGGGAACGCATAGATGTATGCCTCGCTGACCGTTTCCCACACGGTTTCAGTATCCGGTGTATCCGGCTGCGTTTTTTCGGCAGAACAGGCGGAAAGAAGCCCGCAGAAAAGCAGCGTAAGCAGCGATAGTAAAATTGCAAGTATCTTTTTCATGTTGTCCTCCTATGATTCTTTTCTGCTTTGGTCATCTCCTCGGAAGGGTTTGTGCGTATGGATTTACTATGAAGTCGTTTGTGATTTTCTCTTTATGGTAAACTATCGATTATTCCGCCCCCTTTCTTTCTGCAAGCCTTGAAAGCTCTTTTTTGACCGCTTCGATTTGTGGGTCAAACAGTGCTCGCTCGGCAAAGATCATATAATTATTGATGGCAAGGATCGACAGATGAACGAACGGCGCAACCTCTTCGTCGGTGCAGCCGAGGATCTCCGCAATCCTGCCCGTGTAATAAGGGTATCTTGCCGCAAGCCGCACAAGGGAAGGCTTTACCTTTTCTCCGTATTCGCGCGACACACATACGCTGACCAGAAAGCGCATGGTAGGCGACATTTTATCCGCCAGCTCACCGAGATGATCCATCATGCTTTTGATGTCACTAATATCTTCAAACACGATGGCAAACGCAGCTTTTTCAATTCGACTGATCGCTTCCTCGGCGCAGGCAAGAACGATTTCCTCTTTGGTGGAGAAGTAATAGTAGATGCCGCCGTTTTGCAGTTTTGCCGCCTTACAGAGGTCCTTTGTCGTGGCAACGGTCAGTCCCTTTTCGACAAAGCAGTCAAGGCAGACGCCTACAAGCTCCTGTCTCTTTTCAGCTTTCTTTTCTTCCCTCAAAACACAATCCCCCATTTCTGTGCATTATCCAATGCTTCTTATAATAGCATATCAGACTTCGCAAAATAAATCAAGTGCTTGCTTGAATAATAATTATGATTTTTTAGGATCACAATGCTTGATCAAACATCACAACAGCCTCACTTGGCAGCTTTGGCTCCGGTATGGTTTCTACGTTGGCACCGTTCATGGCGCTGCCGTCCTGCAGGCTGGCGGTGGTGATGCGCAGGGTGGCGTTGTACTGCCCGGCCTCCAAGGGGCGGGTCAGGGTGATCTCCTCGATCATCTGTCCCGGCGGCACCTGCTTGCTGGTGTACAGCACCTCGTCCGTGTCGGACAGGACCAGCTCAAACGTGAAGTAGCAGGGGTTGCCCTCCGGGTTGAGCAGCGCCACCTGTACGGTTTGCTGGTTGGCCGGCAGGCTGATAGACGGATAGCCGGGAATCTTGATGCCGACTGCCTCGCCGCTGTCGGCGGATTTGTCCGGCAGCTGGTCGCCCGACCATGCGCTGGTGCCCTGCTCCAGATCCGGGGTGAAGGTGTCCTGCTGTTGGCTGCGGGAAAGCTTCATGCCCGCCAGTACCGCTGTCACAATGATCACCACCGCCGCGATAATGCCGATTACAATGTGTTTTTTCTGCAGCACGATGCCGCCCTGTTCCTTTTTGCTCATGGAGTGTCCCTTTCTTTGCTGTATCGGAAGTTGTTATGGTATAGCCCTATTTTTATCATTCTAGCATTTTTGCGGAAACGCGCAATACATCTGGGACGAATAGACATTGCATAATCATACTAACCGGTTCCAAAGCAAAAAAATGCCCGCACAGCGCATTTTTGCGTTGTGCGGGTTGTGCAATATTTTTGTTGTTTCGTCCCAAAGTTGCGTCAAGGTGCGTAAAGCGGCCTTCCGGGGGTTCACTTTTTATTACACGGGGAAAGACGGTTCGGCTTCGCCCTCCACCGGCAGCACCAGGCGGGAGCAATACCGTTTGGTTTCGATTTCGCGCCCGGTGTAGGGCGCAACAATGCCCAGCACACGCGGGTCCCCGGCGGGTGTCAGACCGCGCTCCTTCACCTCGCGGCCAAGACGCAAAAACGCCTCGTCCGCGCCCGCGTAGCTGCCGTAATACAGCACCGACAGGGCGCGGCAGGCAGGCAGAGTCACGGCCTCCTTGGGGGCTTTTTCGGGGCGCACGGGCACGCACACCCAAAACGGATACGGCTCGTCCGTGATATAGCCGTCCAAAAAACCCCGCCGCTGCAAGACGGTAAAGAGCGGCTCGTCAGACAGGCGATACCCCCGCCGTACGCACTCGCCGTAAAAATCATACATGGCGTTGTACTTTTCGGCAATGGTGTGTCCCTCGCACAGACGGCGGCAGCAGGTCACGGCGGGCAGCGTGAACACCTGCACCGACATGCCCGTGTCCGTGCCCACGCGCAGACGCAGCTCCTCGACCCCGCGCGCAACCTCGTGCAGGTGTTCCTCCAGTGCGGCCAGCAAAACAGCCGTCTCGCCGCCGCTGGCAAAGTAGGCAGCTATATCCTCGGTGCCAAGGCCCATGGCTTTCAGCTTTTCGATCTGCAAAATGCGGGCCACGTTGTGGTTGTCGTAATAGCGGCGTCCGCTGTCCGGCGCGGTGTAGGCGGGCGTCAACCCTTTTCCTCTAAGCGCAGCAGCGTGCTGCGGGACAGGCTGCAGGCGCGGGCGGCCTCGGTAATTTGAAACAGCTTTTTCGCATCTTCCGGCATGGCGCAAATCTCCTCAAAAAAAGTGCTTGCTTCGTTCATGGGTGGACGGGTTATACTGCCATTATACGAGATGCAGCGCCGCTGTCAAGACCCTGCGCGGCGCAAGGAAGTGGGGGTTCAATACCTTGACGCGGTGGAAACGGATTTTGTGTGCTGCGCTGTGCCTGTGCGTACTGTGCGGCATTGCGGTAGCGGGCGCTTCGGCGGCGAGCACCCTGCCCATAACATTTTCCACAACGGGTGAGGTCTACCAATACGCTATAAAGGGGAAGGACCCCGACACCGTGACCTATGGAACAAAAACGTCCGCCCCGGTCGAAGGTTCCGTCAGCGCCGCGCCGTCCGGCAGCGGGATAAGCGTCAGCCTTGACACCGGAGATAACCAGAAGTTCAAGCTGTGCTATAAGGAAATTCCCGTCACGGTTACAGTCCCCGCCAACACGACCTACACCGTAACGTTTGATTTTGCGCTGAACGGGACGTACACCCGTGAAAGCAAAAATGCGACCGCGAAGGCTTCTTTTCAGGTAGTGTATCTGGGGGATGTTTCCGCCGCCGAGAAGACGACGGTATTTTATCCGTACAAAACAAGCGGAAATACGATAAAAACGACGATTGGCGGCAGTGATGCAAATACCAATATCGTTCAGATAACGATGGATGACGCCACGACCGTAAGCCGTTCCGCAACCAAAAGCTTCGACTTTGTCAACACCACAAGAAATACAAAGGATATTACCAAATATTTCGGCGTCTGGATAGCGGGCAACTTCGGCAGCAGGTTCCACAATCAGGCAACAGCCAAATGCAAGGTCACGCCCGCGTCTTACCTCGTAACTTTTGATCCCAACGGCGGCAGGGTCAGCCCGACAAGCACAGCGGTGACCATCGGCAAAAAATACGGCCCACTGCCTACACCCAACCGCTATGGCTACGACTTTGACGGCTGGTATACCGAAAAAATCGGCGGCGAAGACAAAAAAGTAACCGAAACCACCACCGTCGGCACAAATCCGCCCACCACACTGTATGCCCACTGGACAGCCAAGAAATGTCTGGTAGCCCTTGATGCCAACGGCGGCAAGATCGACACAACAAGCGGACAAGTCAGCACAAAAAATTACACAGCAACCTACGGCAGCAAATACAATTTCCTGCCCACGCCCACCCGCACAGGGGGCTACAAATTTGTCGGCTGGTATACCGAAGAAACCGGCGGCACCAAGGTAACCAGTGACACCACCGTTACCACCACCCAAACCCATATCCTGTACGCCCATTGGTCTTTGATCCCGGCCACGGCCCCTTACAGTGTCGTATTGACGATGGATAAGACCAGCGACTATGGCGCAGAGTTCTCTTGCCGTGTGAGTACTTCCGGCCCGGGTGCTGATCACACCACGAAAACGACCTGGTATGAATGTGATGAAAACGGCGAAAACGGAAAGCTGCTCACCGATGAAAACGGAAACCCCACTTCCCCCAAAAAACCAACTGCAGGGGTGCATTACTATTATGCGCTGGTCACAGCCACACGCAAAGACAACGGTAAGACGGCCAGCAAAAAAAGCAATGTGGCTTGTATAACGGTGTCAAAGGCCACGCCGACAATCAGCACACCGCCAAAGGCTGCCGAGCTGGACCTGGCCAAGGGCAACACCCTGGCTGCCAGCACCCTGACCGGCGGCGTTGCCAAAAACTACAACATCCGCTCCGGCTCCAACGTGGTGGCGGGCCGCTTTGTGTGGAAGAACGCAGCGGTCACGGTCAAACCGCCCCTCGGTTGGAAGTATTATGACGTTGTTTTTCAGCCGAACGACACCGACAACTACGAAACAACCGAAACCACGGTAAAAGTCAAAGTGATCTGCAAACACGAAGGCGCATGGAGCGCATGGAGCGCCGGAAAGCGCACCTGCACAGCCTGCGGCGAGGTGGAAACACGCGCCAACACCGTCACCATCACATGGGGCGAGCTGGCCTACACCTACACCGACGGGGCGTGGGACCCCGCCACACACGCCTATGACATCGGCGGCGGCTGGGCACCGAACCGCAAAAACGGCGATGTCATCACCGTGCAGAATGAGGGCGCAAACGAAGTCCGCGTGCAGTTCCAATACACAAAAACCGACGCGGCAATCGGCGGCAGCTTTGCCAACAGCGAAGGATACGGCATCTACAGTCCGATTGAACTGAAGATAAACAGGACGCAAACCGTGCGGCTGTGCCTGACAGGCCGCCCCGACAAGGCACTGGACAACACAAAAATCGGGTCGGTAACGGTCCGACTGGAAGGGGGCTATTGATGGAAAACACAGACAAAAACCGCAAAAAGCGGTGGCTGCTGCTCGTGCTTCTTCTGCTGCTGTTGCTTCTGCTGCTTGGCGTGCTGTTCTGCCGCAAAAAGCCGCAAACGGACCCCGCCCCCGCGCCGGAATCCTCGGTATCGACGCCCGCCGGCGGCGGCACGGTGTCGCTGACCTATTCCGATGCGGCAGGCATCGACTTAACCGCCGGGCAGGTCACGCTGCTGTTTGCCAACCCCGAAAAGTCCGGCTGGGACGCCACGGTCTGCCTGGTCGTCGGGGAGCGTGAGGCGGCACGATCCGACCTGCTGGCCCCCGGCGGGCAGGTCACCCAGCTGCCGCTTTTGGACGGTGCCGAAAAAGACCTGACGGCAGGCAGCTGCAGCGGCACGCTGAAGGTATCGTTCTACCACCCGCAAACCGGCGCCAAGGCTATGCTGGACGCCGAAATTCCCGTAACCGTCACCGTAACGGGCTGACCCCCGCACGGACGACATAGGGCAATGCCCGTACAATTTTTCAGGAAGGATGAAAAACAATGATGAAGAAAAAAACAGCTCTGGTACTTACCCTTGCCATGGTGTTCTCTCTGGCACCCCTGTCTGCCTACGCGGACACGATCACCACAGGCGGCGGCACAGCCAGCCACGATGTAAAGGCAACCTATAGGTCAGATTCGTCCGGCAGCGCGGGCGGCAAGGTATACAGCGTGGACATCACCTGGGGCGATATGGCGTTTACCTATACGGCGGAAGCCGGTATTTGGGACCCTTCCACCCACAAAACCACCGACGCCGAAGGCGGTGTCTGGAAGGTAGACAATGAGGGCGGCAACACGATCACCGTGACCAACCACTCCAACACGGGCGTTACGGCAGCGTTCAGCTATGCGGCAGACGCTGGCTTTGAGGGCATCACCGGCACCTTCGACAACGCATCGCTCAATCTGGAAAGCGCCGTCGGCACGACTGTGGAGGCAGCCCCCAAGGCCACGGCCTCACTGTCTCTGGACGGCGCATTGGGCAGCACCACCGCCGACAACACCAAAATCGGCACCATCACCGTGACGCTGAACTGAGCACCGCATTCCTGCGACGGATGTCCCGGACTGCCGCCCCTTGGCCCCCTACACCCTCTTGCCTGTTGCATGTGTAGGGGCGACCATGGGTCGCCCGCCGACTCGGCGCAGCAACGCATTTCCCGGGACAGTTTTCTTGCAAAACAAACGGGCACGGGCGAGCAATGCTCGCCCCTACAATGCACTCTTTCAAAACGCAAAAAGGGATGCCGCATTCGCGGCATCCCTTTGCTTGTAGAAAAAGCCTGTTACCGGAAGATTT
>ERZ773111.1246-NODE-1246-length-12567-cov-2.916800_pt1 | contig 12567 bp, 10 predicted proteins | sample MGYA00580567_ERZ773111 | MGnify/ENA primary metagenome ERZ773111 (study PRJEB29015, sample SAMEA2737875) | human gut metagenome | biome: human gut; feature: human-associated habitat; material: faeces | place: China | collected 2012 ...
AGCCACGCCATCGCCGTTACCCACGGTACAGACCCCCGGGACGGTGTAGATTTTGAAAAGATTATGGAGGATCTGTTATGAATAAGGCGGTAAAAAAGATTTCATTCACGGCGCTGTTCGCCGCTATGGTGTTCGGCCTGACTATGCTGCACATTCCCATCGGTGCCGGCGGCTATATTCATGTGGGCGACGCCATGATTTATCTCAGTGGGCTGCTGCTGGGACCTTGGGCGTTCCTGGCTGCTTCCATCGGCGCTGCGTTTTCTGATCTTGCCAGTGGGTTTGCCACCTATGCCATTCCCTCTGCCATCATCAAATTCCTTATTGCAATTCCCTTTGTTGCATTATATAATAAGAGCAATAAATTGCTGACGGTGTGGACGGCGCTGTGCACCATTCTGTCCGGTGCCATTACTGTTGGCGGCTACTATGTGGCGGATCTGGTGCTGTACCGGGAGGGCGCCATCGCAGATATACCGGCCAATGCCATTCAGGCGGTAGGCAGCGCAGTGGTGTTTATTGTACTGGCGCTGGCGCTGGACAAGGCCGGAATTTACAAAAGATTGAAGGGTTATCTCAATGGCTGATATTGTTTATCGCTATTACGACGGTGTGTATCTGAATATTACAAATCAGTGCCCCTGTAACTGCGCCTTTTGCATTCGCTCTAAGGGCGACGCTGTGGGCGATGCGAAGGAAATGTGGTTTGACACGGAGCCTACCTGGGAGGAAATCAAAGCGGCGATTGACGCTTACGATTTTGCTCACACGGACGAGGCGGTGTTTTGTGGCTACGGCGAGCCCACCAATGCGCTGGACCACCTGCTGCAAGCGGCGGATTATCTGCGCACGGTGAACCCAAAGATTCATCTGCGGCTGAATACCAACGGCCTGTCGGACTTAATCAACGGCAAGCCCACCGCAGAGCTGCTGTGCCGTCATTTTGACAGCATTTCCGTATCTCTCAACGAGCCGACGGCAGAGAAGTACGATAAGATTACCCGCAACTGCTACGGCGGCAAGGCGTTTGACGCCATGCTGCAGTTCACTCGGGAATGTGTGGCGCACTGCCCGGATGTGCGTATGACGGTGGTGGATGTGATTTCGCCGGAGGATATTGAGAAGTCGCGCCAAGTGTGCGAAAGCACCGGCGCCAAATTCCGTGTGCGTAGCTTTGCTGCCGGAAGATAAACAAAGCGAATAATGAGTGCTCCCGAGGGTATTGCCCGCTGTGGTGTGCAAAAGAAGTCAGTAAGGCAGGTTTGCCTTGCTGATTTTTTTATGTCCGGTTTTGTGGCTGCTTTTGCCCGACCCGGCACTGTCCGGCATATATGGTGTGACAATGCGTTGGTACGCCGCCGGTTGCATTGTCCGGTATATACGGCCTGCCGGTGTGTGGATATGCACGCCTGGTTCGCTGCGCACATAGTATAGTCTGACGGCTCCCGGCGACAGCTTCCTATTTTCGCCTTCGAAAAAAAGGGATTGCGTCCGGGACAAAAATTTGATAAACTGTAAGAGGTTAGTCGCAACTAACTTAGAACGCAGAAAAAAGGAGAACACGCAATGACCCCTGTTTTACAGACTGCCGTAGGGCTGGCCATTCCGTTTGTGGGCACGGCGCTGGGCGCAGCCGCAGTGTTTCTTTTCAAATCCAATATTCCGCCCCGGGTGCAAAAGATTTTGTTGGGCTTTGCTTCCGGCGTGATGCTGGCAGCCTCCGTTTGGTCGTTGCTGCTGCCTGCTTTGGAGCTGTCCGGCAGCTGGCTGCCGGTTGTGGTCGGCTTTCTCGTGGGGATCGGGTTTCTTTTGGGACTGGATCAGCTTACGGCGCGGCTGCATTTAGAGCCAAAGCCGGGCACGGCGGGTGCCAATTCTTTTTTGTTGGTGTTGGCGGTGACTTTGCACAATGTGCCGGAGGGTATGGCGGTGGGCGTGGCGTTTGCCGGTATGCTGGCAGGTGACGGGGCCATTACGCCGGCGGACGCCTTTGCCCTTGCTGTCGGAATCGCATTGCAAAATATTCCGGAGGGCACCATTGTGGCGGCGCCGCTGCGCAGCGATGGTTGCTCTCGCAGCCGTTCCTTTGTGTATGGGGTGCTGTCCGGTGCCGTAGAGCCGGTGGGCGCGGTGCTGACCATATTGCTCACCGCCCTGCTGCGTCCGGTGCTGCCGTTTTTGTTAGCTTTTGCTGCCGGGGCGATGGTGTATGTGGTGCTGGAGGAGTTGAACCCCCAGGCCCAAACCGGCCCACACGGTCATACCGGCACCATGGGCGCTGCTGCCGGCTTTGCCTTGATGATGGCCATGGATGTGGCGCTGGGCTGAGTGACCCTGGGGATAAAAAAGGCCGTCCGCTGCTTTGTGCAGCGGGCGGTTTTGCTTTTCTTTACGGTTTAGAACTGGTTTTGCCCCAGCCTTTCGGCAATTTTTTGTCCGGTGGGGGTGGTGGCCAGTCCGGCCTGTGAGGTCTCGCGCAGGCAGGCGGGCAGCTGGCAGCCGATCTCGTACATAGCGTCAATCACCTCGTCCGGGGGGATCACGCTTTGGATCCCTGCCAGGGCCATTTGGGCGGCCACCACCGCATTGGCAGCACCGGCGGCGTTGCGCTTAATGCAGGGGGTCTCTACCAGCCCGGCTACCGGGTCGCACGCCAGTCCCAGCATATTCTTCAGCGCCATAGCGGCGCCCTGGGCAATGGCGTCGTTGTCGCCCCCTGCCAAATATACCAGACCACCGGCGGCCATGGCGGCTGCAGAGCCGATCTCTGCCTGGCAGCCCCCTTGGGCGCCGCTGATGGAGGCGTTCTCGGCGATTACACTACCAATCCCGGCACTGACCAGCAGGGCGCGCAGCAGTTCTCGGCGGGGCAGACCCTGTTGTTTCTGATAGGTGATGAGCACTGCCGGAATTACCCCGCAGCTGCCGGCAGTGGGGGCGGCCACAATGCGCTTCATACAGGCGTTGCTCTCTGCTACCTGCACCGCTGCGGCGATCACCGCGGACAGGTAGTCCCCCAACAGGGTATCGCCCTTTTGGTTATATTCTACCAGCCGAGCGCCGTTTTGGCCGCCCATTTTGCCGGTGGTCACCGCTGTCGGGTCGTACTGGGTGATGGAGTCCTCCATGGCCTTTGCCATTTGGTCCATTTGGTCCAGCACGGCAGTCTCCGGTAATTGGGTTTCCTTGGCCTGGGTGGTGAGCACTACCTGCCAAAAGGGGCACGCCCGGTCCCGGCAGCGGCGCAGGATCTCGTCTATTGAATGGTACGGCATGGCGTTTCCTCCAAACTCAGATAACTGACTTTTTTAATGCCCTCCAGGGCGCGAATGGCGGCAATGGTGGCGGCGGGTATCTCTTGGTCGCATTCGGCAATAAAGGCGGCCCGCTTGCCCCGCCCGGAGCGGTACAGGCGCATTTCCGCAATATTCACCTTTGCCTGTGCCAGTAAGGCGCTGATCTTGGCTACCATACCGGGCACATCGGTGTTGCTGACAATCAGGGTGGGGTAGTCGCCGCTTACATTGGCCTCCAGCCCATCGATCTCTGCAATATTGATGATGGAGCCGCCCAAGGACTGGCCGATCAGGTCCAGCACCTTGCCGCTTTCGCCCACCAAGTGCAGCTGCACGGAGTTGGGGTGGGCGTTCTTCAGCTTGGCCTGCTCCAGCCGAAAGCGCATGCCTCGAGCCTTGGCAACGGCAAAAGCCCGGGGGATCCGGGCGTCGTCCGGGTGCATACCGCACAGCCCGGCGATCAGTGCCAGGGGCGTGCCGTGGCCGCTGCCGGTGAGCCAAAAGGAGCCATACAGTCCCAGGGTGGCGTCCTTAACCGGCTCCCCCAGCAGTTGGCGGGAAATGTAGCCGATCCGCACCGCACCGGCGGTGTGAGAGCTGGACGGCCCCACCATCACCGGGCCTAAAATCTCAAAAATATTCATACACTTCTCCTCCCTTGCGGAGTGGATAAAAAAACAGGCAACGGAGCCTTGTGCACCGTTGCCCTTTCTTATTATAGCCGTCTTTGCCCCAACAGGCAAGCGCTTTTTTTATTCCTCCGTGTGCTTACGCTTGGCGGCGGTCAGCACCAGCAGCGCAGCACCGCACAGCACTGCGCCGGCAGCAGCGCCGGTGTGGCCGGTGGAGGGGGATTTGGCCGTGCTCTTTTTGGCGGCTTTGGCGGATTTTGTAGTGGTCTCCGCCTGTTTGGTGGTGGTCTCTTCCGTCGTAGTAGACTGTGTGGGGTTCACCGGATCGGTGGGCGCCGCGGGGTCCGTAGGCTGTACCGGGTCGGTGGGACCTTCCGGGTCCGTAGGTGGCTGGGGATCAGTGGGGCCTTCCGGATCAGTGGGCGGCTCCGGCTCGCCGGTCCCGGGCGGTGAGGGTCACCGTTTGCAGGCTCTGGTTGTCGCCCAAGGGGCCGGGATCAAAGAGAAAACCGGCTTCTTCCAGTTGGGCGGCGGTGTAAAAGGCCTTGACCGTCAGGGTAACGGTGGTGTCTGCCTTGGCGGGCGTCACGGCGCCGGTGGTGGGGTCGATCACCTCCGGGTGGTCACTGGTCCAGCCGGTGACAATGCCGTAGTAGCTGAAATCGTCGTCGCCGGTGGGCAGGTTTACCGGTGCGGTCACCCGGTCGGCGGCGGTGTTGTCGCCCAGCAGGGTCTGCAGATCGGCAGCCTTTTTGGCAGCCGCATCCAGGCGCTCCTGGCGGCTGTAGGTGTGCATGGGCACCAGCACGGTCACTTCGCTCTCCTTCGTGCTTTGCAGGCAGGTGAGGGTCACGGAGACGGTCAGCTCTGCGCCGGTTTCGTCAAAGTTCAGCATATCCTCGGTAACGGCGTCGTAGTGGATCTTGCCGGTTTTGTCGATCACGGTGTAGTCCTCGTCCCACTCGTCGTTCTCTACCTTGTCCACCGTTACGGTAATGGGGTAGTCGGACTTCACTTTTTTGGCCAGGTACGCTTCAATGGCGTTCTGCACATTTACATCCTGATAATCGGAGTCAATGTCTGCATAATGACCAAAGTCCGGGTCGCTGTGCACGCCGCTGTACTCGATCATCGCCAGTCCGTCGCCGGAGACGCTGAACAGGGCGTTGTCCGCCTGGGTCAGCAGCTTGTCTGCCGGGCTTTCCAGCTTAACGGTGATCACATAGTTGTTGTTCTTCAGCGATGTATCGGTGGCGTTAAAGGTTTTGCTGACGGTGGTGTAGCCCTCGGCGCTGACGGTGTAGCGGTACTGACCGAAGATGATGGTGTAGTACCCCTGTTCGTCCGGCAGGATCGGGTCGCCGTAGGCGCCGGAGTAGCCGTTCTTGTACAGCGCCACCGTGGCGTTTTGCGGGGTGGTGTTGAACCGCACCTTGTATTGGGTGTAGACCAGCTGCACCGGGATCTGGCGGCTTTCGCCGGCCGTGACGGTAAAGCTGCCGCTGGCGGTCTGGCTGCCGCTTTGGTAGGTGGCGGTGTAGGTGTAGTCACCGGCGGGCAGCAGGTAGTCGTAGGTGTCGTAGCCGTACTCGTCCTCCTGGCAGGGCATGGTCTTGCCGTCCTTGTCCAGCACCTTTAGGGTGGCGTAGTCTGTGGTCTTGCCGGTGGCCAGGGTCACGGTAAAGGACACCTGCGCCTGGTCGTCCTGGGCTGCCGGGGTGTAGATGGCGCTGCCCAGGCAAAGCAGCAGGGCCAGCAGGCAGCAAAGGCTGCGGGTGATTTGTTTTTTCATTTTTCTCCTCCTTTTGCGGCACAAAAAAGCCGTGCCGATCTGGCGGCACGGATAGTATGGGTACGCAAAAAGAGCCTTAGAATGATCCCATTCTAAAGCAAAACTGCACTTCCAACCTAAAGCACCGCAAACAACACATCGTGCGCGGCAGGTCTCCTGACTTATGCTTCATTCGCAAAAGCGGCCTTCTCACTCCCGGGGGAGCAATGGCTGCCGTTACCCAAACGGCGGTGCTTTCTTGTCGGCAAATACAGTAGAGGTTCGGGCTGCTCCGGATTCCCACCGGATTCCCTTTTCAGCCTTTGGCGGGGCGCGCAAAGGCACCAAACGCACGCTAAATTGTCTTTATGAGTATAGCATTTGGCGCCGGGCGTGTCAATGCTAATCTACCGGTGTTTCCCAGTGGCGGGCAGCGTGGGCGTCAAAGCACATTTCCACCTGTTCCCAGTTGTTCTTTTCCTCCGCTAGGGGCGGCAGGGCGGTGCGGTCAAAGTAAGCGCTGCCCACGGTCTCTATATTTTCCTGAAAGGCACCGGACAGCACCGTGCAATGGAGAAAAATCTTGCACACCTTGTAGGCGTAGATCTGCTTGTTGTGCTTCTCCCGATCCTGTATGGCGATCACCCGGTCTACTTTGACTTGCAGTCCCGCCTCCTCCAGCACTTCCTTGGCGGCGTTCTCCGTCACAGAGACATTCACATCTACCCATCCGCCGGGCAGGCTCCAGCGGCCGTCGTTCTCCTGCACCAGCAGAATTTGGCCCCGGTCATTAAAGATGGCAGAGCGAGTATCCAGCTTGGGGGTTTGGTAGCCGGTGTCGGTGCAAAAAATGTCTTTCACCTTTTCTACAGACACGCCGGTTTTGGCGCTGAGCATCTCCGCCGTGATTTCCCGTATGCGGGCGTAGCGCTCCTTATCAAAGGGATCCTTGGTGTAAAACAGCCCCGCCTGCGCCAGACTTTGCAGTTCCACTGCCCAGTTCAGCCACTTCTCGTTTTGCTCCATTTCCATCGCTCCTTTTGTGGTTTGTATTTATAGTAACATGCCCCGGTGCGTTTGTAAAGCGGGCGGGGGTTGACAAGGCAGATGGCTTTTGTTTATACTGAACCTGTGATTCAGTAATGAAAAGAGGAAGTCGGATGGATAAGCAGTCAAAAGCACCGGGTGTGTACCGAGTGATCTTATGCGTATTGACTTTGGCGCCGGCGACGGCTGGGGACCTCACGGCCAAAAGATCGGCCAGTTTAATGATGACGCAGCGGCAGACGACTTTTGTGTAGACTATGTAAAGGTGTACCAAAACGAGAATTACCTGCCCGCCGTGCAGCCGGACAGTGACTTTACCGGCAGCTTTGATTTGGATGAAAAGCGATATGCAAAAAGCGCCTTGTAGCAGCAGGGCGCTTTTTGTTGCGTACAGGGGTTTGATTGTGATATAATGAGGATGAGAGATGTTTCAATCGGTTATGCAGAAGCAAAGAAAACGCATTCTCTCCGGGAAGGGGAACACAAAAAGATGAAAACTATACTGAAAAAATGCCTGTGCCTGCTGCTGACGGCAGGGCTGCTGGCCTCGCTGGCTGCCTGCGCCGGGCAAACGGACACAGCGGTGGTAAAAGACCTGTTTAGCGACCTGCAAAAGGTCAGTTACAGCAGCACCTACACTTCGCTGAAGGACAATAAGACCAACAAGACAGACAGCTGGCGGCAGGGTATGGTCTCCGGCAACGGACTGCAAGGGTTCGTCACCAGCGGCGACCCGTACAGCGATACCTTTATTTTCCAAAATATGCACTTCCTGCTGCCGAACAAAAACGCCCGCACCTGCCCGGACACGGCAAATGAGTTGGAGACGGTGCGCCAGCAGATCGTTAAAGGGCAGGATATTACAGACAACGCCAGTTATGACGATGTGTACCGGTATCACCCGGGCGGCCAATTACGGTTGGCGCAGACCAAGGCGCATGCCAAGGATTATGTGCGCTACACCGATTACGCCACCGGCCAAGTGGGCGTGCGCTATACGGACAAGAACGGCACCTGGCTCCGCCGTTCCATCACCTCCATGGCGGACGGCGTGGTGATCACCCGGCTGGATCCGTCCACGGCAGGTACGGCGCTGGATCTGACGCTCAGCTACGACGATCTGTCCACCCTGGCCAACTTTGGCAAAAGTGAAGAGGTGGACCTGCAATATAAAAAGGTCACGGCCGACGACGGCAGTGCCCTGGGGATGATCGCCCATTACCCGGATTATGAGAACAGCGAGCGCAAGGACGGCGGCTACGCCTCCTTGACCTATGTGCTGCCGGTGGGCGGCACCCGAGAGCGGGTGACGCTGGACAAGCAGACCAAAGAGAGTCAGTTCGTAGGTGACAATACCGGAGTGCGCATTACCGGCGCTGCCGGACTGGTGCTGCTGACCGTGAGCGACTACACCCTGGAGATGGGCAAGCTGTCGGACTTTGCCGGGCAGACGGAGTATCCGCTGCTGGCAGATCTGCGCGCGCAGCTGGAGAAGGTGGCCGCCCGGTACAGCACCGACGGTGCCTTTGATTATGACGCCGCACTGGCGGCACATTTGAAGGTGTATCAGCCCCAATTTGACGCGGTGACTTTGACCCTGAGTGATGAAAATATCCAGCCTAACGAGGCGCTGCTGAAAGCGCAAAAGGGCAAGAAAGAGATCAACGCGGCGCTGGCCCAGCGTACTTACTATGCCGGGCGGTACGCAGCCCTGTGTTGCGCCGGGTATTCTACCGGGCGGCTTTACGGTATGTGGACCGGGGAGTGGAACACCGGCTGGGGCAGCAAGTACACCATGGACGCCAATGTGAACCTGCAAACGGCGGCGCTGAACAGCTCCAATATGAGCCGCGGCCCCCAAGGCTATGTGTACTTCCTTCTGCGCCAAATGCCGGATTGGGAGGAGAACGCCCGGGCTACCCACGGCTTTACAGACGCCATTCAAGCGCCGGTGAATACGGACGGGGACAAGGCGGTGCTGACGGAGACCTGCTATCCCTACCCCTTCCGGTACTGGAACGCCGGGGCGTCCTGGATGCTGCGCCCGCTGTATGAGACCCTGCAAAGCTACGGCAATATTCAGATCCCCCTCAGCGACGAATTCAACTTGCAGGCGCTGCGCTCCGTTCTGTCTGTCACGGAAAAGGATCTGACCGATGCCCAGGTGGCAGCCATAGAGAGGCGGGGCTATCTGCGGCTGGAGGAGGATATTCTCTACCCGCTGCTGACCAAGGCCGCCAACTACTGGGCGCAGCTGCTGACCCCGGAATATTACACTTCGGCGGACGGCTCCATTCATTATGAAAAGGGAAAGACGGCGCTGGGCGAGGGCGAAAGTTACTGCATTGTGCCCAGCTATTCGCCGGAAAATAATCCGGATAATTACGCCAGCCCGTCAGACGCCAACTGCGCCATTGATATTGCTGCTTGCCGGGATAATATGGAAATGCTGCTTTCCGTGATGAACGATGTGGCTCCCGGTGCGGACCAAAGTCGGTGGAAGCAGTTGGAAACGAACCTGCCGCCTTATCTGTATGACGATACCGGAGCGCTGAAGGAATGGGCTACGACCGCTTTTGAGGAGAATAACGAGCACCGGCACCTAAGCCACCTGTACTGTGCCTGGCCGCTGATGGAGACCCGGGGCAATGCCCAGCTGACCGCTGCCTGCAAGCAGGCGGTAGAGAACCGGAAAAGCGAGAATGAGGCATCCCACGCCCTGGTGCACCGCAGCCTGATCGCTGCCCGGCTGCAGGACCGCGCTGCCTTAACGGACGCACTGGTGAATTTGATGAACCATAAAATCCGGTACAACTCCCTGATGACCAACCATGACTACGACCGGGGCAGCTGCTACTGTACGGACTTTGCCATCGGCTATTTGGGCATTGTGCATGAGGCGCTGGTGTACTCCAATGACGATGAGATCGAACTGCTGCCGGCGCTGCCGGAGAGCGGATTTGACCGGGGCACCCTCACCGGACTAAAGACCCGCAACCGGGCCACCGTTACCCGGCTGCAATGGGATCTGACGGCCGGTACGGTGCAGGCGGTGCTCACCGCCGATGTGGACCGCACGCTGACCGTGCGCTGCGGCCAAACGGTACGCACCCTGCACTGTAAGGCCGGTGAGCCGGTGGAGGTGCAGTTCACTCTGAAGGATTGACACCGGGCGGTTGTTATTGCCAACATGACTCTGTAAATAGACAAAAACAAAAAAGGGCACGCAGTTCGCACTGCGTGCCCTTTTTTGTGTGTATTAAGTGTTTTGGCAGTCGGCCTTTGCCCGGCGGGCTTTCAGCTCCTGCTCCACCTGCGCCCGCTGGGCGGGAGTGTAGCGGATAAACAGCAGCGGGACAATATACAGCAGGCTGGCAATGGCCGGGGTCAGGATCACCAGCGGCCAGATCCAGCGGTCAAAGGCGGCCGATTGGGTGCCCAGGTAGGTGGACGCCCCCTCAATGGGCTTGTAGTGCAGCAGGTGCAGCGCCAGGGTCGCCAGCCCGGCGGTAATACCGCTGGAGATCTTTGTAAACGAGGTCTGCATGGAGAAGGTGATGCCCTCGGTGCGCTTGCCGGTTTTCCACTCCATATAGTCGATGCTGTCGCAGAAGATAGCGGTTTGGGCAATGGAGGCGGCACCCAGGGGAATACCGCCCAGGCCGATCACCGCCATGGCAAACCACAAATTCTTGCCCTCAAAGCCAATAAAGTACGCGGCAATGCGCGCTAAAATATTGCAGGCCTGCATCACAATCAGAGCATTCACATAGCCGTGGCACCATTTTTTGATCTTATCTGCCGCCAGCATACCTAAAAAGCCCGGCAGCCCGGTCATAATGTAGTAGATGGTGGACAGCCCCAGCGCGCCGATCAGGCTGTTCTCGCCCAAAAAGTCCGCGGCAATCTCGTACTTGAAGAAGTAGGTCACCAAATTGGCGCCAAAGCCCAGAGCACCCAGTAGGTTGGCAAGGGTCACAAGCAGCAGCATTTTGTTCTTAAACAGCAAGGAAAAGCTCTCCCACAGGCTTTGCTGCTGTACCTCCTGCACCACATGGATCCGCTCCTGTGCCGCATAGCAGCGGTAGCTGAGCATGGAACCGCCCAGCCCGAAAATCAGGGCAAACACCAGCGCCATCAGCGCCATACTTGCCCCGGTGGCGTTGGCGATCATCTCCAGCGCCATGGGAATGACGGTGCTGAATGCGCTATATACGCAGGAGCCGATGGTGCGTGCCCATTGGACGAACCGGTCCCGCTCATTGGAATTGGGCGATACGGCGGCAGTAATGCCCCAGATGGACACATCCTGCACCGTGTAGGCCAGATCCCAACAAATATACATAATCACAAAGTAGCTGACCCGCAGCCACAACAGCTCTTCTTTGGTAGAGAACACCACAAACAGCAGCACGGTAAAGATCCCTACCGGCAGCGGTGTGTAGCGCAAAAACGGCCGCAGCTTTTCGCCGTTTTTGAAGGTGTGTTTATCAATAAAGGAGCCGACAATGGGATCGTTGACCCCGTCCCACACTTTCATTACGATCAGCAGCACGCTGACCACCAGTGCCGGGAACAGGGCAATATCCGTCATAAAATAAGTAAAGAATGACGCTCCAATTAGGGAATAGACCATATTTTGGCCGCTGAGACCCACCAAAAAGCTGGTTTGTTCCCGGCGGCCGATATACTTCTTTTCTTCCATATTGCTTCCCCCTATATGTTCCGGTTGTGTTTTCGATTTTTGGCAACACGACCCTAAGATATAGAGTAGCCTATTCCGGGTAAAAAAGAAAGCCTTTTTTGCAACTTCCATTGCAGAAAAGGCTTTTGGTCTGTATTTATGCGACAATTTGGCGTGACTGCCGTTTAATCAGTGGCGGATCAGCCCCAGCACCAGGATTACGGCCACCAGTACCGGCAGCACATAGCACATATAGCCACGCATCCAGCGCTGCACTTTCAGTCCCTTGCCGGCGTTGGCCTCTTTGGTAAAGTTCTTCCAGCCCCAGCCGTAGCGGGAGGTGCAGAAGAAAATAAAGATGAGAGAGCCCAGCGGCAGCAGCAGATTGCTCACCACAAAGTCCTCCAGATCCAGCACGCCGGTGCCCGGACCCAAAGGCTGGAACTTGGAGAGCACATTGAAGCCTAATACGCAGGGCATACTCAGCAGGAGCATGAGAATGCCGTTGAACAGGCAGGCTTTTTTGCGGCTCCAGCCCCACAAGTCCATACCGAAGGCAACGATGTTTTCAAATACGGCAATAACGGTGGACAGCGCCGCAAAGCTCATAAACACAAAGAACAGGCTGCCCCACACGCGCCCCAGGGGCATGTGGTTAAAGATATTAGGCAGGGTAATGAAGATCAGGCTGGGACCGCTGTCCGGTTGCACACCGTAGGCAAAGCAGGCGGGGAAAATGATCAGTCCGGAGCACAGAGCCACCAGCGTGTCCAGCGCCGCCACCCGGGCAGACTCGCCCATCAGTGCGCGCTCCTTGCCGATATAGCTGCCAAAGATGGCCATAGCGCCGATGCCCAAACTCAGGGTAAAGAACGCCTGGTTCATGGCCCCGGCCACCACATTGCCGATGCCCACTTTCTTCATCCGCGCCAAATCCGGCACCAGGTAAAAGCGCAGCCCCTGGCTGCCCCCGGCGGTGCACACACTGTTGATGGCCAGCACCACCATAATCACCAGCAGTGCCACCATCATCCACTTGGTAATGCGCTCCAGCCCCTTTTGCAGGCTAAAGGAGCACACCAAGAAGCCCACCACGACGATAATGCCCATAAACAGGGTCATGCGTAGCGGGTCGCC
>ERZ773111.1248-NODE-1248-length-12562-cov-2.776045_pt1 | contig 12562 bp, 10 predicted proteins | sample MGYA00580567_ERZ773111 | MGnify/ENA primary metagenome ERZ773111 (study PRJEB29015, sample SAMEA2737875) | human gut metagenome | biome: human gut; feature: human-associated habitat; material: faeces | place: China | collected 2012 ...
ATAAAAGACATCTTTGTGCACCTTTCTCCTTAATTTTTTAACATATTGGATACTTTAACACAAAGCGTTTTTATTGACAACTTTTTTTATTTTATAGTTTACAATCCAATAATTCTATATACTGATCGGATTTCATCAGACTTACTGGATAAAATCAGAAAATCCTTTTTTACTTTTTCTTCATTTACCAGCCTTAGCTACCCTCATATTATAAAGAAAGGTACCCAATGATGCCAGAATAATCAGCACATATCCTGTAAAGCTGTACTTATCCGGAATCTCTCCAAACAGGACAAATCCCAGCATCGTGGCAAAAATAATCTGCGAATAATCAAAGATGGAAATCTTCCCTGCAGGTGCATAGGTGTATGCAGCCGTAATCGTAAACTGTCCACCCGCTGCAAATAATCCTGCCATAAGCAAGGTCACAAGCTGTTTCATACTCATGGGTGTGAAATGGAACAACATCCAGGGTACAACCGACAAGCAGGAGAAAAATGAAAAATAAAACACGATAACCGGTCCCTTCACTCCGTGAGTTCCCAGTACACGCACCATCGTATACGCAATTCCTGCTCCCAGTCCACCGCAGACTCCAATCAGTGCCGGAACAAGTGCCGCATTCTGAAATCCCGGTTTCACTACAAATAAACATCCTATAAACGCCAGCGCAACACACGCAGCCTGCGCCGGTCTGATCTTTTCCTTTAACAAAAGGAATGAAAAAATAATCGCGAAAAACGGAGATAACTTATTCAGGATTGATGCATCTGCCACCAACAGATGATCAATAGCATAAAAGTTACACAGAATCCCCAGTGTCCCGCACACACAACGCAGGATCAGCGGTCCCCAGTATTTCTTATCCACCTTCGGCACTGTACGATTCTTACAGAGAATTATTGCTGCAAACACCGCCGCCACCAGATTCCGGAAGAAACTCTTCTCCACAGACGGCAGATCACCTGCCAGACGTACGCTCACATTCATACAAGCAAAGAAAAACGCCGACAGGATGATCATTATCATACCCTTTATGTAATTTTCCTGTTTCATCAGATTTAACCTGCCTTTCTGTCCATGCAGACAGCTTCTTTTTATCATATGCTGTCTGTCATCTACCTGTTAATCATAGCACGGACAATTGTTTTAGTACAAATAGATTTTTTATTTCAATTCGTCCTAAACCATGATATACTATAAGAGCTGTCGAACCTCCAGCAGAAAGGAGGTGAGTTTCATGGAAGAAATTCTCGTCACATTTCTTGTCTCTGTTTTAGCAGGCGTAGTTAGCTACTACATATGCAAATGGCTGGACGGCAGACACTAGACAGCAACAGCCTAAACGGAACAGCTCACCGTAACGAGCAAGAAAGCCCTCAGAGCTGCAACTCTGAGGGCTTTTGTTTCTTTAGTTCGCTTCATGGAATCTCGTCACATTCCTTAGCTACTGTTAGTATATGCTGAAAAAAATAAAAAGTCAACTTAAAAATAATATTATCATATATCATCCTCTTCGCAGCCGGGTCGGTTAAATGTTACTGTTCACTCCGTTCACAGTAACGTAGCCAAAATTCATTCCAGATTGCCTGCGGCAATGGAATTTTGGCTTGTATGTCTCGGGATTTTGGCATATTCATGCCAAAACACCTCGCGGGATAGTGGTGTGTGAACAGTAACGGTTAAATACAATAATCACTCCACCCATTCTCCTGGGCAGACGTACAGCTGCTCCGCACCATCAGTTTACATTCCAGTTCCATCCTGGTCACAGCTTTATGTCCGTTATTGATCCGATCCAGCAACAGCCACAGGGCAAATTTCCCCATATCTTCCTTCGGCAGATGAACCGTTGTCAGCATTGGCGTCGTAAACTGCGCCTGTTCAATATCATCACTGGCGATCACAGAGGGCATATAGATATTTTTCCTGCGGCTTAACAGCTTCAGCACGCCTACCGCAGTAATATCATTTGCACAATAAATCCCCGTAGGATAATCCGGCATGGCAAGCAGTTTCTCCATGGCTTCATATCCTTTCGCTTCCGTCTGGTTCGTCTCAATGACAAAGTCCGGATCCAGTTCCAGATGATGGTCATAAAGTGCCTCCACAAAGCCCCGGTATCTCGCTTCATTATGACATTCTCCGATATAACCAATATTTGTGTGACCCAGCTCGATCAGATGCTCAACCGCCATAAATGCAATCTTTTCCCCGTCACATACAACTTCATCTACAACTCCGGAAGATGCATTTCGATTCACACATACCACATTCTTATATTTCTTTCGAAAAAGCGCCAGTGCTTCTTTATTACATTTTCCGATCACGATCAGACCATCACAGTGCCCTTCTGTCTGTTCATACATCTTCTCAATAATATCTGCTATATTTTCCCTTCTGCACCGCTTGTCACTGGAAAAAATAGCCCGGTACCACACCTGAGACAAAATACAGTTATTTCGATGAATCTCTGTTTCTACCACTCTCAGCTGTTCATCAAAAAAAGGATCCACATGCGCAGAGTCGGTCCTTGTCATCAAAATATTTATATAGCAGGTTTTCTCCTCTGCAGAACTGCTCCCGGATTTCAATCTTCGGGCGGCTTCATTTGGCACATAATTTAACTCTATTGCTGCCTTACGTATACGTTCTCTTACCTGAGGAGAAGAACATTTATAATCCGGATTATTTAACACTCTGGAAACGGTCGCAGATGATACCTGCGCCCGTTTCGCGATTTCCTTGATTGACATTTTCTCTTCCCTTTATTTTTCCATAAATTTTATAAAGCAACAATTTAGATGCCAGATTTAATAATAGGTTTTGTTCATCATATTCTCTATTTCATACTTTGTCAATATAAATTATATGTTTTATCCCTCATAAATCTGATCAAACACTCCGCCATCAGAGAAATATGTTTCCTGCGCTTCTTTCCAGCCACCAAAATCATCAATAGTCACAAGGTTAATATCCAGATCAAATACATCAGAATACTCTTTCAGAATGTCTTCATTAGATGGTCTGTAATAGTTATCTCCCGCAATTCTCTGGGCTTCATCAGAATACAGATAATTCAGATACTCTGTAGCCACATCTCTGGTTCCTTTTTCATCTACAACTGTATCTACCACTGCTACAGACGGCTGTGCCAGGATACTGATACTTGGAGTTATGATCTCATAATCATCCGGATAATCCTTTACAGAAAGATAAGCCTCATTTTCCCATGCGATCAGTACATCACCCTGTCCGTTCTCTACGAAAGAAGTAGTCGCTCCTCTTGCACCGGAATCCAGAACCAATACATTCTGATACAGCTTCTTAATGAAGTCCTTAATCTGATCTTCATCTCCATTAAATTTATCCTTCGCATACGCCCATGCTGCCAGATAATTCCATCTTGCACCACCGGAAGTCTTTGGATTCGGAGTAATCACGCCTACACCATCTTTTACCAGATCATCCCAGTCCTTAATCCCCTTTGGATTTCCTTTTCTCACAAGGAATACAATTGTTGAAGTATATGGAGAACTGTCATCCGGAAATTCATCAATCCATCCGTCATCGATCAGTCCTGCATTCTGAATAGCATCCACATCATATTCCAGTGCCAGAGTAACTACATCCGCTTCCAGTCCATTGGCAACCTCAAGTGCCTGCTTACCGGAACCTCCATGAGACTGTGTAATATCCACATCCTGTCCTGTCTTCTCCTTCCAGTGCTCCTGGAATATCTTATTATACTGTTCATAAAGCTCTCTGGTCGGATCATAGGAAACATTCGTAATACTTACGCTGTCTGCCGCATAAACTGTGTTTCCTGCTACTGTCCCTAAAGTAACTACTGCCGCAAGGGCTGCTGCTGCAAATATGATTTTTCTGTTCATAATATTCTTCCTCCTCTGAAATGTGTTTACAAACTTGACTTGTAACTTTTTCTTCTCAAGAGAACTTTTTTATTTCACTTATCATTTATGCTCTGTTCTCTTGCTGATGAGGTATTATAAACATAGTTTTCATATAAATAAAATATGAATATCTGAAAACGTTTGCACTATACGATTCTGAGTTTCAATTCATTCATGAGTTTCCATCTCTATAACGCCAAAAAAGAGCCCTTACTTATCACAAATACAAGATCTTCTTCTCTTATTTTCTGTTTTGTGAAAACGTATTCACCATATAAATCAACTATGATATCTATCTTTTATCTGTTCAGTGTACACTCACCCATCACATCTGCTTGCAGAATCGACAAAAACCTGCATTTACATCCCATTGACTTTTCCAGATGCTTGTGTTACTCTAACACAAGAAAATCTGCATATAGATGATAACAACGGGAGCCTGTGTGACAGGCTGAGAGGAAGATTGATCTTCGACCGCACCTGATATGGATAATGCCAGCGTAGGGACTGTATTTGTATATTAAAATCTGCCAGTGTGTTATTCGGCAGATTTTTTTGTAGGATTTTATTTATTTCCTGCACAACTAATCAACTTTTTCATTTCAAGGAGGTTCATTATGAACACAGACAGATCAAAAACACTCAGAATGGTCATGCTCGCCATGATGGTTGCCATCGGCGTTGTCATCTCACCCATTCTGAGAATCGAGGGTATGTGCCCTACTGCACACCTGATAAACATCGTCTGCTCCGTACTTCTGGGACCGTGGTATTCACTTCTTTGTGCCACTCTCATCGGAATCATCCGAATGATGTTTATGGGTATCCCGCCACTTGCACTGACAGGTGCCGTATTCGGCGCATTTTTATCAGGCGTTTTCTACCGCGCTTCTCATGGAAAGATTATCTGCGCAGTGATCGGTGAAATCTTCGGAACCGGTATCATCGGCTCTCTGGTTTCCTATCCTGTGATGGCATTTCTCATGGGCAGAAGCGGACTGAACGCATTTTTCTACACACCAATGTTTCTGGCAGCAACCTGCATGGGCGGTACTATCGCCTATTTTTTCCTGAAAGCATTAAGTCACGCAGGAATGCTTGCCAAATTTCAGCAAAGCCTTGGAGCAAAAGTATATGACCGTAAATCAGACAAATCCCAGACAACTGACCCGAGCAGCCCAACCGCTGATTCACTGCATCACTAATCCGATTTCTATTCATGACTGCGCTAATATTATTCTGGCGGCCGGAGGCCGCCCGATCATGGCAGAACATCCGGCAGAAGTAGCTGAGATCACCAGAAGTTCTCATGCACTGGCACTGAATCTTGGAAATATCACCGATGCGCGTATGAAATCCATGCCGGAATCTCTGAAAACTGCTGCCAGTCTCCATATCCCTGTTATGCTTGATCTGGTAGGAACCGCCTGCAGCAATCTGCGTTACGAATTCGCGCAGAATCTTATGAACATCCACATGCCCGAACTCCTTAAAGGAAATATGTCTGAACTTCTTGCCATGTCCGGACAGACCGCACATGCAATCGGAATTGACGCAGGCGTACAGGATGTACTTACAGACGCCAATCGTTCCCATCTGAAAGAACTTTTCCAGGAAAAGGCTTCCCGGTGGAATACCACACTTCTTATCACAGGCAAGGAAGATATGATCGTCTCCGCCAGTAAGTGTGAATTTATCACAAACGGTACTCCTGCCATGTCACAGATCACAGGAACCGGATGTATGCTTGGAATGATCTGTGCCACCTATCTGGCAGTTACAGACCCATTTACAGCAGCCCTCTCAGCAGCCAGAGAATTTGGCACAGCAGGAGAAAGAGCAGAGAAAAACAGCTCCGGACCCGGAAGCTTCCAGACAGAGCTGTTCGATCAGTTTTACAATCTTTTATAATCTGTAGTTTATCAATAATTTTTTTCATAAAAAAGTTCCCGTCAGACAATATGGATAAATTTCTTCCATATCATCTGCGGGAACTTTTTATACTATTTCCGCACTGCGCATCTTTCCCAGTTCTCGTCTCGCAAACACAATTGCCAACACAAATGCCGCCGCATCTGCGATTGGTCCTGCATACATCACTCCATCAATTCCCATAAACAACGGAAAGATAATGATCAATGGCAGAAGAAAAATCACCTGTCGTGTCAGAGACATTACAATACCCAGCTTCGCCATACCGATAGAGGTAAAGAAACCGGAAGATACTGGCTGGATACCGTTTACAAAGGTCATAAACATAAATATTTTCAGATAACGTTCTGCAAACTGAAAATACAGATCACTTCCTGTTCCGAAGATACCCACGATCTGGTGTGGAAATATCTGGAAACAGAAAAAGAATATCGTTGCAATTACTGTACAGGCAGTTACAGAATAACGGTATGCCTGTCGTACTCTGTCATATTTCTTTGCTCCGTAATTAAATCCCCAGATTGGCTGACTGCCCTGAGAAATTCCGATACAGATTGCCATAAATACCTGATTAACTTTGGAAATAACCCCAACACAGGCAATTGGAATATCACTTCCATATACAGAATTTGCTCCGTAATAACGTAGAATATTATTCAATACGATCTGCACGATTGCCATTGCAATCTGATTAATACAGGAAGCAAGTCCCAGAGAAATAATTGCCCCCAGATATGACAGTTTCGGTTTCAGCATCTCACCGGACAGATACATTTTTCGGAACTTACAAAAATACACAATTACCAGAACTCCGGAAGCAACCTGTCCGATCACTGTTGCCCATGCAGCACCTTTAATCCCCCATCCAAATCCAAAAATAAACAGCGGATCCAGAATAGTATTAATAATCGCACCTATCATAATGCAGACCATAGAATAAGTCGGACTTCTGTCTGCTCTGACCACATGATTCCCGCCGACAGACAAAATATAAAATGGAAGTCCAAATGCAGTAATACCTGTATAATCAACAGCATAAGGCATAACATCTGCAGTTGCCCCGAACAATGTCAGAAGTGGTTTCAGGAACATCAGTACAATCACAGCAAGTATCAGACCACTGATTGCCAGTGACGACAACGCAGTACCTGCAATCCCGCTGGCTTTCTTCTCCTGTCCTGCCCCCATTTCCAGATTATAATTTGATGCACCGCCAATTCCCAAAAGCAATGCCAGCGCAGTTGCGACCGTTGTAACAGGAAACGCCACATTTGTAGCTGCATTTCCCAGCATCCCCACACCCTGGCCAATAAAAATCTGGTCCACGATATTATACATCGCACTGACCAGCATACTGATGATCGCAGGAATCGCAAACTTAGCGATCAGTCCACCCACGGGTGCTGTACCCAACGGATTCTGTGCCTGCGAATTTATTTCCTGCGTACTTTGGTTACTTTTTCCCAAATAAACTCCTTCCTCTCTTTACATATTTGACACAATTTCTATCCCTGATAAATAATAACACACTTGTAGGAATAACTTTTATTATGCCGTTTCTTTATGCCGTATTATTTACTTTAACATTTATTCTCCTTCTCTGCAACGAAAAAGCAGGGGATTTATTGCATCCGTCAATAAATCACTCCTGCTTCTATTCTTAATGCCATCACTTTATGAACATTTTATATTTATTTTTCATACAAATCCTCTGATATTTTCTATACCTCCTCCAGACAAAACAGTCTAGCACTAACCGGATTTGGAAATTCTACGGTTAACTCTCCAGCCTCTTTATTCCACTTATAATTACATGGTTCTGCTTTCGGATAACCACATACCACTTTCAAATCCTGACCTTTTCTGTGCTCAACAGGAATTGTTGCAAAAGCAGTCTGACTGTTTCTTCTCCATACAGCCACATAATCTTTCTTACCTGCATTCAATCCCATGCTCACCCACGGATCGCGATATTTAGAAAGACCTAATGGCCAGAACGGTACTGCATTCTTGATATCTACACGGATTGTTTTATAATATGAGATTGCCTCTTTTACAAGATCAAATCTTTCCTGACTCAGATTTACCAGATGACCGCTCTGATGGATTCGAAGTAGTATTGCATTAACCATATTGAAAATTACTTCTTCCTTATCGCCTTCAGTCAGAGGATAAGACCAAATAGCAGCCTGCTCGGGCGTTAATGCCATTGGAGAATTTGCTGCGATTGTAGCATATCTTATATAGTCTTCCTGGTCACTGGTAGACTGAATGCTGTAACGTGAAAGCATTGCATAATCCATTCTCAGACCACCGCTTGAACAATTCTCAATAACCAGATCCGGATATTTTACAAAAATCCCATCCAGCCATTTCAGGTATGCACGGTTATGACCAAGAAGTCCATCACCTGCACTGTCCGCGTTCAGTTCTGTTCCAATTCCCGGTTCAATGTTGTAATCCATCTTAATATATCCAACGCCATATTCATTTACAAGACGATCGATAACTTCTGTTGCATGAGCAATAACTTCTGGATTACGGAAATCAAGCTGATATCGGCTTCTGTCATAAACCTTTTTTCCATGTCTCATAAAGTACCAGTCATCCGGAACCTTATCTGCTTTCGGGCATTTGATTCCCATAACTTCAAGTTCCAGCCATACTCCAGGGACCATTCCTTTCGAACGGATATAATCCATCACTTCTTTTAAGCCGCCCGGAAATCTTTCTTTGGATGGCAGCCATTCTCCAACACCATCCCACCAGAATCCTGCTGAATACCATCCACAGTCAACACAGAAATATTCGCAACCCGCTTCTTTTGCTTTATCAATCAGCGGAAGTTCTTTTTCTGTCGTAGGGTCTCCCCACAGACAATTCATATAGTCGTTAAAGATTACCGGAAGTTTTTCATTATCTTTATTCTTTCTTCTGATAGCACGACGATATTTTGTAAGTTCTCCTGCTGCCTCTTCCACATCTCCACATGCAGAACCGACACTTACCGGAACACTTGCAAAAGTATCACCCGGTTTCAAATTCTTCCACCAGTGAGACTGATGTTCTGTGGGGCCGGATAACTGCAAATACATATGTCCATCCTGATCACTGATTTCCCAGTACCAGGAACCATTCTGCTCAATCTGCCAGAACAGGATAGAATCTGTTTCTTTATTCTTCAGGCATCCCATAGGAAGATAATTCTTAGTAGACCAGTTTCCGGTATTTCCAACACTGATTGTCTGAGAAGAACGTCTTACTTTATCCGGCTGTGAAATAGACATACCTAGCTGATCCATACTGAAACGGTTCCAGATTAATTCCTTCTGCCATGCATTGCGTGCAATCAGAACTTCCAGTTTTTCATCAGTACTTAAAAGACCTTCTTTGTCAATACCAAGCAATGCAAAAGAAGATACATACTCAACTCCCAGATCTTCTTCTCCATTATTTTTTAACTCTGTCCAGCTTCTGATCACAGAGATTCCATCATAGAACTGAATATTACTGCATACTTCCAGTCCTGTAGGTTTATCTTCCATAAGGATCTCAAGTTTTCTTCCTGTCTCGTTTCGATAATCATATCTTTATATTTCAGGCGATAGCCAGGAGCAGTATAAGTATACTTTGTTCCATGGCGTTCACCCGGACGGTTTAAACCTGAAAGCAACACTTCTACCGGTCTGAAAGAAGCTGTTCCTTCACAGGAATTAATATCATTTTCATCAAACGGTAAGTTTGAAAAATGTAATAACTTAATCTCATTCTCATCTGTGATCTCATAGACCATGTTTAAATTATTTTCTTTAATTTCAATTCTCTTCATGATGTCTCACCAATACTTTCTTCTCTAAACTTATTCTCAATTTGCATCAACCTTTGACAGAACCACTCATTAAGCCTGCAAGGAAATATTTCTGCAGGAACAGGAAAATGATAGTTACCGGAATTACCGCGATAACAGATCCGGCCATCAGACCACCCCAGTCAATAGTATTTGCACCTTTGAATAACATGATCGCCGGTGTCAGTGTTCTGTATTTATCTGTAGAGATAAAGATGTAACCAAACATAAACTCGTTCCATGCATTAATAAATGCATATAATCCGGTAGAAATCAGACTTGGAACAGATAATGGTAAAATAATCTTGAAAATCGTCTGTGCTTTTCCACATCCGTCAATCTCAGCCGCCTCTTCCAGTGCCATCGGTACAGTATCGAAGAAACTGCTCATCATAAACGTACACAGCGGTATAACGAAAGTTGTATATGCCAGAATCAGACAAAGGTAAGTTTCCAGAATATGGAATTTCTGCATGATCATATATAACGGAACCAACAGAAGAACACCAGGGATCATCTGAGACAACATCATTGCAAAGTTGGAAACCTTTACAAGTTTCTGTTTATAGTAACGACTTAATGCATATCCTGCCATTACAGCAATTACCATAGAAAGTCCACAGGCAATTACAGATACGATAAAACTGTTCTTAATATAATTTATAAACCCTGCCTGGAACAGTACCTTCTTAAAATTCTCCAACGTAGGTGCATGAATCACAAAAGAAGGAATCGCCGTACGAATCTCGTCTTTTGGCTTAAATGCTGAAATCACCATCCAGATAAATGGGAATACACAATATATGGCAATTATAATAAGAAGAATATATGAAACGGTTTTTACAATCGTTTGATTTTTTTTATTCAACATATTTCCTTTTCCTCCTTTTAGCTTAAATCATCACTGATTTTCATTCTCTTTCTGTAATAGAAAAGGAACATAATAAACATCGCAGTAAACATCATCGTTGACAATGCAGACGCAGCGCCAACATCAAAGGTCTTCATTGAATACCTGTAGATCATGATTGGAAGTGTCTCTGTTGCATAGTTCGGTCCTCCCTCTGTCATAACCCAGATAAAGTCGAAGTTAATTGCAGTCCAGATAATATGAATAAATACAATTACAAGCGATACAGATTTCAACTGTGGTAAAGTAATTTTGAAAAATCTTGTAAACATTCCAGCACCATCTACTGCTGCCGCTTCATTCAAATCTGCTGGAATAGACTGCATTGCAGACAGGAATGAAATTGTATAATACGGGAAAGATCTCCAGATATTTACAAAAATTACAGTTGCCATTGCATATCTGGAATCACCAAGAAAATTAATCTTTTCAGAAATAAGTCCCACTTTCAGAAGCAGGTAATTGATAATACCAAAGTCTGGATTTAACATCCAGTCCCATGTCATACCTGCAACAATAATTGGAACCAGCCATGGGATAAATACTAAAGTACGGAAGATTGCTCTTCCTTTAAATTTCTGATTCAATAAAACTGCAGTAAGCATACCCATAATATATTCACCAGCTACAGAAAATACTGTCCAGAAAATTGTGTTTCTTATTGCCTGTGCAAAGTGTTCATCTGATACTACTTTCTTAAAGTTATCCAGACCGGCAAAACCTGTCATACTCTTATTGATCAGATGTACGTGTGAAAAAGCATCATGAAGAACCTTTCCCAGAGGATATGCAATCAGGCAGGCAAGGAAAATAAGAGCCGGCAGTAACATAACCAAAGCATATCTTCTTGCCTGCTGATCTCTTGTCAGTTTTCCGTCCGTTTTTTTCAGTAATTTTGACATATATAGCCTCCTATCTAAACATTTTCAGATAAGAAAAGCTGGAATGCTTTCACATCCCAGCATTTCTTTTAAAACGTTTATTCGCTCAGTTCACCATTTTCCTGTAAAGATGCATTTACTGCGTCACTCAGCCAGGAAGCTGCTTCTTCTGCAGTTTTACCTTCCTGAAGGACCTTAGCGATAGAATCTACCATTGCCTGATTGATTCCGCTTAATGTTACAGGAGGGAATGTTACACCTGTGTCAGCCAGTGCTGAGAAGTCTTTACTCCATTTGGAATCTGTAGATACATCAGAACGTGGGGATCTGTCAGCAAATGCTGCTTCCTGCCATTCTTTGCTGCAGAATGCTGTTGCAAGATCAAATGCTTCGTCCTTGTTCTCGCTGCCTTCCATAATAAACATTGGTTTACACTCCATGTATGTAGCAGGCTGTCCATCAGCTGGGTATGGAATCGGAGCTACAGATACATCACCCATAGTATCCGAGTTAGAAGATTCTCTCTCTGCAAGCCAGTTACCAGTTACATATGTTGATGTGATTCCTGTTGCGAAGTTTTCATCTGTTTCTTCCCATCCCCAGTTTTTAGCACTGGAATCGATAATCTTGTTGTCAATCAAATCCTGATAGAACTGGAATACTTTTGTTGCTTTTTCAAGTTCATCTTTATTTTCATTCCATGTGTTTTTGTATTTTCCATCATCCTGTGCAGATGCGATTTCCAGACCGTACTGTGCAAGATAAACCAGAAGTTCCTGAGAAGCACGAACTCCTGTGCATGCAACCTCTGTCAGATATTTACCATTATTATCATAGTAATCTGACTGAGCAAGTAAATCTTCCCATGTTGCAGGAGTTTCGATACCTGCAGTTTTCAGATCGTCATCATGTACCAGATATGCTCGAACTGTCATTTCATATGGGATACCAATAACTTTGTTATCAATTGTCATTGCATTTACAACAGAATCTGAAAGAGCATCTTTGTCTTCCCATTCGTTGAATTTGTCTGTAAGGTCAGCTACGATTCCCATGTTGTAGAATTCACCAACATATT
>ERZ773111.1255-NODE-1255-length-12494-cov-3.445856_pt1 | contig 12494 bp, 9 predicted proteins | sample MGYA00580567_ERZ773111 | MGnify/ENA primary metagenome ERZ773111 (study PRJEB29015, sample SAMEA2737875) | human gut metagenome | biome: human gut; feature: human-associated habitat; material: faeces | place: China | collected 2012 ...
TTGTCGCACGAACGGAGAGGAGATTCCCACGTTGGTGTTGTCGTGCTCTCCGTCGTTTCGTTCCGATTATGAAACTTTGGTTTCTCATTCTTCCTCGCAATCTTGCGCCCCCCATATTGCGGAGTTGGGGCCGATTGTCTTGTCCGACTGGATTTCTTCTCTCGCTATCGAGCGGTTACAATCGAAGTCGCAGCGGCTGCACGATTGGTTGGATTTGTATAAAGGAAATTGGGAGGAGGTCTGTTATGTTGTCGTCTCCCGCAGTATGGGATTCGGTATCAACAGCGATGCTTTCGAGCGGTTGGCACGTAGTCTTCCGTTGCGATTTATGCAAAAACATGCCGATTCTCTGTCGCAAGTCGAGGCTTTCCTGTTCGGGCAGGCGGGGCTGTTGGCCGAGGGCGAGTGTCCCGGAGACGACTATTATGCGAGATTAGTCAATGAATATGCTTTTTTGAAAAATAAATTCGGGCTGACACCGATTAACCGGGACAGTTGGAAATTCTTCCGGTTGCGTCCGGCTAATTTCCCTCACAGACGATTGGCGATGCTGGCTCAATATATTCATCGGGGTTTTAATCTGTTTTCCCGGATTTGCGAGGCGGGTAACGAAGAAGAATTGCGCCGAATTTTCAAGGTGGAACTTTCGGGGTATTGGACCACGCATTATCTGTTCGGACACGTGTCGCCCGAATCCCCGGTCGTTTTGGGTGAGTCGGCTATCGATATTGTGCTTATCAATGCGGTAGCACCCTTACTGTATGCCTACGGTATGTATGTCGGCAATGAAGATATGACCGACCGGGCTCTCTCGTTACTCGAATCGCTACGTCCCGAAAAGAATTCGATCGTGCGTCGTTTTTCCGATATAGGAATACGGGTGACGAATGCTATGGAAAGCCAAGCTGTCATACAATTGAACAACGAGTATTGCCAAACCCATAAATGCCTTTATTGCCGGATAGGTCATAAATTACTTTCTCGTTCGGCGATGAAGTTGGGGTAGTGATGGTGACAAAGATAGTTTATCGAATATAGAAATACCCGTAGCAGACAAAGGCGTCCGCCACGGGTATGGTCGTATGAAAAGATAGATAGTTTTGTCTAATAGTTGTCCCTTGCCGGTTCGAAAAACGAGCGGGGTTCGAGGCAAGCCGGGCATCGTGCCGGAGCTACGCTGCCTTCGTAGATGTATCCGCAGTTACGGCATTGCCAGCGGATAGGCGCTTCGCGCTTGAATATCGATCCGTTTTCGAGTCGTTCCAGAAGTTTGCGATAACGCCATTCGTGGAAGGCTTCTACTTCGGAAATCATTTTGAATGCAGTCGCTACGTCTTTAAACCCTTCGTCTATGGCGACCGATTCGAAATCGTTATATAGAGCAGACCATTCGAGTTTTTCTCCTTCGGCGGCTTCGAGCAGATTTTCAGCCGTATTGCCTATACGTCCGGCCGGATATTCGGCCGTAATGGAGACCATTCCGCCTTGCATGAATTTGAAGAATCGGGTGGCATGTGCCAACTCCTGTTCTGCTGTTTCGGCGAATATGCCCATGATTTGTTCATATCCTTCTTCTTTCGCTTTTTGGGCGAATAACGTGTAGCGGTTGCGGGCCTGTGATTCTCCGGCGAAGGCTTTCAGCAGGTTTTGTTCGGTTTTTGTTCCTTGAATAGATTTCATAATCGCATGTTGTTTTTGTACAGTAAAAACAGTATGCGGTGAAAAAGGTTCAAAAAAAGAGCCACATTTTGTCGTGTGGCTCTTCTATTGTCGTGTAGACAATCTTTATTTCATTTGCGGGGTATTATCGGTGTGGGGATAATCTATCGTGTAGTGAAGTCCCCGGCTTTCTTTTCGGTCCATAGCTTGTCGCATGACAAGATATCCGGTGTTGATCATGTTCCTCAATTCGCATATCTCTTTGGAGGCTTTACTGCGTTTGAAGAGGCTTTCGGTTTCTTCATACAGAATATCGAGCCTGTCCCATGCCCGTTTAAGCCGCAGGTCGGAGCGAACGATACCTACATAGGTACTCATGATTTGTCCGACTTCTTTGACGCTTTGAGTGATAAGTACCATTTCTTCGGGCGATTGTGTCCCCTCGTCGTTCCATTCGGGAATGTTCTCCTGATAGGAGAAGTTATCGATTACTTTAAGACTATGTTTGGCTGCGGCATCGGCATAAACGACAGCTTCGATCAATGAATTGGAAGCCAGCCGGTTCCCTCCGTGAAGTCCTGTGCAGGCACATTCGCCTACGGCATAGAGCCGGTTTATGGACGAGCGGGCATCCAAATCGACTTTGATACCTCCGCACAAATAGTGAGCCGCAGGTGCTACGGGAATGTAATCGCGTGTGATGTCTATACCTAAACCGAGGCATTTTTCATAGATGTTGGGGAAGTGTTTTTTTGTCTCTTCCGGGTCTTTGTGAGTGACATCGAGATAAACATGGTCATCGCCCCTGTTTTTCATTTCGTTATCGATTGCCCGCGCGACGATGTCGCGTGGAGCCAAAGAAAGGCGAGGATCGTATTTTTGCATGAACTCTTCGCCGTCGAGTGTTCGCAATACGGCTCCGTATCCCCGCATGGCCTCGGTGATGAGGAACGACGGGCGATCGCCGGGGTGATATAAAGCGGTCGGGTGGAACTGGATAAATTCCATGTCTTTTACGGTTCCCTTAGCCCTGTATACCATCGCTATGCCGTCGCCAGTAGCGACGAGCGGATTGGTCGTGGTCTGATAAATAGCTCCCACGCCGCCGGTCGCCATGAGGGTGACTTTGGAGAGGAATGTATCTACCTTACCGGTTTTCAAATCGAGCACATAAGCTCCGTAACATTCGATGTCGGGAGTCTGCCGCGTAACAGTTACTCCGAGGTGGTGTTGCGTAAGAATCTCGATGGCGAAATGCTTTTCGAAAATAGTGATGTTGGGGTGTTGTTTGACAGCCCGTATCAGGCTGTCTTGAATTTCCGCACCCGTGTTGTCCTTGTGGTGCAGGATACGAAATTCGGAATGTCCGCCTTCCCGATGAAGGTCGAATTCCCCTTTTTCGTTTTTATCGAAATCGACCCCCCAGCTGATGAGTTCTTTGATTTGCGAAGGAGCTTCTTTTACGACTTTCTCGACTGCGGCGCGGTCGCTGAGCCAGTCGCCGGCGATCATCGTGTCTTCGATATGTTTCTCAAAGTTGTCTACCAACGTGTTGGTTACCGAGGCTACGCCACCCTGTGCGAAATAGGTATTTGCCTCCTCCAATTCTGTTTTGCATATGAGCGCCACTTTTCCTTTGTGTGCTACTTTCAGGGCAAAACTCATTCCGGCTATCCCGGAACCGATGATTAAAAAGTCGAATTTTTGTATCATCTTTTTCTCCAATTTTTAGAGAATGCAGAATCCATTCTTCATTTTTCCAGTGCACAAAGATAAAAATAATTGCTACAAGATGTACCTTTGCACCCGGAATCTGTTTCGAATAGTTAGAATCTGTTACATTTTTCGTTAGGGAAGATGAAAATTACAGGTGTATTCAAGTCTTTTCTTTGGGGCTGCTTGACGAAATTTAGGACGGTATTTCTCGTTATAAAGAGTTTATGACAATTGTAATGTATAGTGACATCTTAAAAAATAGAAAAAATAATAGTTTTGTAATAATTTAGTAATCAGTTTGTTGTTGTTTATTTCAGAAGTCTTCATACAAAATGATGGAAAAAATTACAGGGGGCATGCAGCAAAATAAACGACATATACATCTATTTTAATGTAACCATTAAAGTTGTATTTTAGGGAATGATTATAGGGTTCGATGCAAAGAGGGCGAATGCCAATTTTACCGGATTGGGGAATTATAGCCGATTCATGGTAGATACGATGGCTACATACGGTGATGAACATAAGTACCGTATGTACATTCCCAAGCAGTGTAAAAATGCTTCGTACGACTCGCTTTTAAAACATAAAAATGTCTCTTCCATATTGCCTCGTTCTTCCGTTATGAAACGTTTCAGGGCTTTGTGGAGAACCTTTTTTATTAAACGAGGGCTGTTGCAAGACGGTGTACAACTTTATCATGGACTGAGTAACGAGTTACCCGTGGGGATTCATCGCACGGGAATTCGTAGCGTAGTGACGATTCACGATTTGATATTTCTTCGTTATCCTCAATATTATCACCGTTTGGATAGAATCATTTATGACCGAAAATTCAATTATGCCTGTCGTAAGGCCGATCGTATTGTAGCGGTGAGTGAATGTACCAAGCGGGATATAGTTAAGTTTTACGGTATTTCTCCCGAAAAGATCGATGTCGTTTATCAAGGATGCGACCCTGTTTTCGCCCGCCCTGTTTCTAAAAAAGAAAAAGATCGTGTTCGCGCGGCTTACGGGTTGCCCGAACGTTTCATTTTGAGCGTGGGAACGATTGAAGAGAGGAAAAATCTGCTATTGGCGGTAAAGGCTGTCGAAAAGTTGGACGACGTTCATTTGGTAGCCATAGGGAAAAGTACCGATTATGCTAAAAAGGTGCAGGATTATGTAGAGGCTCATGGATTGGAAAATAGAGTGCATATTATCCATAATTTGAAATTCGGCGATTTGCCGATATTGTATCATCTGGCCTCGTTGTTCGTATATCCTTCTCGTTTCGAGGGGTTCGGAATTCCCATTGTCGAAGCTCTTTCGGCCGGGGTTCCGGTTATCGCTTCCACCGGTTCCTGTTTGGAAGAAGCCGGCGGCGAACACTCGATTTACGTTGATCCCGACGATGTGGAAGGTATGGCGAATGCCATGAAAAAAGTACTTGCCGACGAGCATTTGCGTCGGGAGATGATAGAAAAAGGGAAAGAATATGTGGTTCGTTTCGATCCGAAAACGTTGGCCGACGAGATGAATGCCGTATATCTGAAATGTTTTGACGATAAGACCTTTACCGAAGATAGGTTTGTGCAGACTTCGTCGAACAAACGGACAAAAATTTCTCACTATCTTCCTTTTTTCTAAACAAGTTCGAGGGTAATTTTTACGTTAAATCGAGCGGGAATTAGCTTTTTTGTTCTTAGCGGCCTATTGAGGTTACCTCTTCTTATGTGATAAATCTTTTTTAAGGAAGAACAGTTCTCTGTACCCATAGTATAGTGCGATAAAAGAAGTGCTATGAACCTTCTCCCCTGTGTTTTGCAACGCAAAATATAGGGGAGAAACCGAAGAAACGACAGTTTCTGAGGAGAGGGGTTAGATTGGATAAAGGTACAAACCTCTCTGATTTACTACCGACCCGAGATTAAGACTTGTGTCCTATTGTATTTAAAAGTTCTATCCATTTCTCCCCGATAACCTCCGGTGAATAGGATTTTGATTTCTCAATTACATTTTTTTGAATCCTTTTTCTTGCTTCCGTGTTGTTCATGACAAACAACAGTTTTTTTGCATAAGCCTCCAAGTCAAAAGGAGGAATCAATAGGCCGTTTATCTCATTGGGTGATAATATAGACTTGACTCCGTCTGAACATTCAAAGGCTATCGGGACGATACCGTTTGCCTGTGCCTCTGTCAGAACCAATCCCCAGCCTTCGAAAGAAGAGGTCAAGCAAAGGATAGAAGCCCTGTCGTAGTACTGTTTGGGATTGTTGCAGAATCCGGCAAATTCTACATTGGTCAGATTTAATTTTTTGACATACGCTTCCAATTTTTTCTTTTCATCACCTTCTCCCACTATTATCAATTGCCAACCGGCAGTTTTCCCTTTGAGAATGTTCCATATATCGATGAGCCTGTCGACTCTTTTGTCGGCATACGATAGTCTTCCCATAAATAAGACGATATTTTGTTTGTCGATAACGATTTCTTCGACTGGCTTGACCGAGTTGTTTATAGAGTATAGTTTTTGGGTATCCTTTAAGCGGAGTTTATCCTTGATTTGATTCGAATAACTATCGCATAAGGTTACATAGGCATCGACTTCGTCATATAGCTTTTTGTAAGTTTTGAGAAAACTTTTATGATACGATTTGAAAGTATATATTTTGTGAATATCGATTAAATAATATCGTATCGCTCTCGATATGGATAGTTTTGCATTTCTTTTCTTTCTTGCTATTTTATCTTCTATTTCCCAAAAGGGCATACTGTGGTTGCAATAAATGATTTTCAGCTTGTTATCGAGGGCTTTTATTTCTTGAATCGATCGTAATACGTAAGCTTGTATGATTAGATACTCAATATTCAGTTTTATTGATGTATTGGCTATGAATTTAGCGTTTATGCTACTGTTGGAATTTGCGGTATCGGGTAGTGTCAATACTTTGAAACTCTCGTTAAATAGATAATTTACAGGTAGTTTGTCTTCATAATATTCCCTTGTAAATAAAAAAATGTTATACCCTCTTGCTATAAGATATTCACAAATGTCCAACGTGACGCGTTCGGCTCCGCCTTTGGGGAAATATTCGTGAAAAAATGCTATATTGCGCTTCATTTTTTTGATACAAAAATAGATTAAATGTTCAATAGTTCGGTTATTTCCATTTCAATTTTTCTATGGTATCCCATTTATTTGTCGAAGAGGGGCATAAATGTTATTTTTGTACCAAGCATTAAACAACGTATGTTATGATTATTATCGATTGTGAAAAAATGAAATATCCCAATACCGGATTATTCTTTTTTTGCGATATGCTTGTGAAAGCGATTATCGCAGAAAATCATGGGGTGAAAAGGTTAGGATTCTACGTCCCGGGCAAGTATGAGGGGCGATGGGGAGAAAATTTTTATTACAAGAAAAAGAATCTCTTAGACAAGCTACTGGTTATAAGCCCTAAGCGGTGTGAGTTATGGCATACGACTTTTCAATTGGCTCATTATGTGCCGTGCAATGGGAAGGTGCTGCTTACGGTTCATGACCTGAATTTTTTATATGAAAAGGCCGGGAATAAGCAAAAAAAATATATTGCGAAGTTGCAAAAGCTGGTGGATAGGGCCGACCGCATTGTCGCTATATCGGAATTTACCAAGAATGATTTGATTCGACATATCGATGTGGGGGAGAAGCATATCGATGTAATATACAATGGTTGTAATGTTTATCGTGGAGAGATAAGGCAGCCGGATAGTTTACCGGCGAAAGATTTTATATTTTCTGTGGCGACGGTATTGCCCAAGAAAAATTTTCATGTGCTTCCCTGTTTGCTAAAAGGGACCGATCTTGAACTGGTTATTGCGGGAAATAAGTCGGATTATGTAAATGTCATACTGGAAGAGGCTCGAAAATATGGTGTCGAAGAGAGAGTGAAAATTGTAGGGCCTATCGAAGAGAGAGTGAAACATTGGTATTTGAAAAATTGTAAAGCATTTGTTTTCCCTTCGATAGCAGAGGGTTTCGGGCTACCGGTGCTTGAAGCGATGGCTTATGGTAAACCGGTTTTCCTTTCTCGTCATACGTGCCTTCCTGAAATCGGTGGAGACTATGCCTATTATTTCAATATGGATTTCGATCGTGAGTTGATGCAGGTGGAATTCAAAAGAGGGCTTGAAGACTATTATGGCGATGTAAGCAGAAAAGCGGAAGAAATAAAAGAATATGCCAATCGGTTTTCATGGGAGAATACCGCAAGGCTTTACCTGAGGATTTATGAGGAAATGGTAAGGTGAGTTTCTATTCCATAGAATTTAATATGTAGTTTGTGCGTTCTGTCACAAGTTTGTAAATCTGCTCCCTACGTGTTGTGACGGCTATTTGATTTTCTTTTTGAAGATATAATATTGGGCGTACAATCTTCCTAATAGCCGGTTGTGGGCGTACAGGGTGAATAGTTTGTAAAAACTTTTGACTTGGGGTTTGAGGTCGGGATATTGTCGCAGAATAGCGAGGCTTTCTTTGCTCAGTTTGTGTGCATCTTTGAACCATCGTTTGCTCAACAACTCGTTGTTTGCCTGTATGCGTATGGCACTGAGTTCTTTTTGTAAAGAACTGTATTCGGGTTTATTTTTGAGAAAATTGTCAACCAAAGAGGGGTAAAGGAGGATATTCCCGGCTTTCTTTTCACTGAGGCGGCTGTTGGTGATCTCCCGTATGATATAATGTAGAAGCGGTCGGCTTTTCAACACAGCGACACGGGAAGAGTAGTAGGACAATTGTGTCGTGAGAAAAACGTCTTCGCCATAACTTAATTCTTGCCGGAATGTAATGCTGTTTGCATATAGACTGCGTTTGTGCAAATAGCTCCATACCGCCCAATGGGCCTTGGAAAAAGAGATTGCCGAGAAATATTCCAAACCGGTGTAGCTTGCGCAAGCTATCTCGATGGAACGTTTGGATTTGCCGGAGTCGGGATAATCGAACCAGAATGGAAAAACGACCATATCGGCATCCTTTTCTTTGGCTTTGCGGTAGACCAGCTCTATGGCATCGAGTTCTAAATAGTCGTCTCCGTCGAGATGTTGTATATATTCTCCGTTTGCGGCTTCTATTCCCGATTTGCGAGCGTATGCCAAGCCTTCGTTAGCTTTGTCGATAACGACGATACGGGGATCTTTGTCGGCATATCGGGCGATGATTTCCGGCGAGTTGTCGGTGCTGCCGTCATTGACGACGATGATTTCTATATCAGGGAATGTTTGGGCAATGACCGAGTCGAGACATTTTTCAAGGTATTTCCCGATATTATAAACTGGTATGATGATAGAAACGGCAGGCATGGTTTCGATGATTAGGCTTTGATTTTCCCTTTGCGAATGTAGTATGCCATATACGCTTTTCCTAAGAAAGAGGAGAAACTGTATAGACGTATGAGCTTGACGAATCGATTTACTTCGGGAAACTCTTTCAACCGGGGATATTTTTTCAGACTACGGGTCATGAGCCGGCAACGTTCCGCCATGCCCTCCCGCCAGTTTTTGAGTAGCAGTAGAAAGTAAGCTCTGAACCGTATGTAAACGATGTCCTCTGCGAACTGCCTATTTTCGGGCGTACCTTCGAGAAAGGTTTCGATGAGATTGGGGAATAGCAAGACGTTTTCGGCCTTTTGTCGGGTCATGCCCGTTTGTGTCACGGAACTTTTTCGAACCACATAGTGGTACAGGGGCTTGTCCCGGAGAGTTACGATTTTTTTTGCCCGGTAAGCGATTTGTATGCTTTGGTAAGCGTCCTCTCCATAAGTGAGATTTTGCAAGTAGTCGATGGGAACAGCATGTAGATCGCGACGTTGGAAAAGGAATACTAAATTCCAACGGTAGTCTTCGTGTGCCATCGTATGGATAGCCGAGATATTATTGTATTCGTCTTGTGTCCAAAATGGCGGTTCTTCTTGTCCGCATGGTGAATCTATGAGAAACCGCATGATGACTATATCGGCATTGGTTTCTTCTGCTCGGTTGAAAAGCAGTTCGCAAGCATCGGGTTCGAGGAAATCGTCCCCGTCGAGATGTTGCACATATTTTCCATGTGCTGCTTCGATACCCGATTTACGAGCGTAAGCAAGACCCTCGTTCGCTTTGTGAATAGCGACGATACGGGAATCGGTTCGGGCGTATCGGTCTATAATTCTTGGTGAGTTGTCGGTACTGCCGTCGTTGACGACAATGATTTCGATATTTTTCAAGGTTTGACCGATAACCGAATCGAGGCATTTTTCGAGATGTTTCTCTATATTGTAAACTGGTATGATGACAGATACACAGGGTTGCATGGGACCTTGCTTTTTTATATTCGTATTTTTCCTTTGCGAATATAGTATTTCATGTACAATTTTCCTAAGAAAGAGGAGAAACTATATAGGCTAATGAGTTTAGTGAACCGTTTTACTTCGGATATCTCTTTCAATCGGGGATATTTTTTCAAGCTGCGGGACATAAATCGGCATCGTGCTTTCATACCGGTTTCCCAATTTTTTAACAACAGAATAAGATATGCCTGAAATTTAATGTAAACGATGTCTTCCCGAAACATTTCGCTATCGGGAGTCTGTTGTAAGAACCGTTCGATGAATTGCGGGTATGACTCTATGCTCTCGGCTTTTTGCCGCGTCATGGCATGTTGCGATACGGAACTGTCCCGCACGGTATAGTGGTACAGGATTTTGTCCCGTAATGTCACTATCTTTTGGGCTCGATAAGTCAGTTGGGTAATTTGATAGGCATCTTCTCCGAAAATAAGTTGTGGAGGGCAGTCCACCGGACGATCGAACAACTCTTTCCTCATGAGGCGAGACCAAAGGCTCCATCGGAACTCCTCGTGCGCCATCGTGTGAATGGCTGTAACCGGGTCGTATTCGTCTTGTGACCAGAACCGGGGCTCTTCTTTATGCTGAGGATACTCGATGTCGAACCGCATGATGACCATATCGGCACGGGTTGCTTGCGCTTTTTTCAGAAGCCGTTCGCAGGTATCGGATTCTAAGTGGTCGTCACCGTCGACAAACAGAATGTACGACCCCGTTGCCCGTGCTATTCCGCAATTTCGTGCCGATACGACCCCTCCGTTCGTTTTGTGAATGGCGACAATACGGGAATCGGTTCGGGCATATCGGTCTATGATTCGGGACGAGTCGTCTGTACTGCCGTCGTCGACAACGATGATTTCGATCTCTTTCAGGGTTTGACCGATAATCGAGTCGAGGCATTTCCCTATATATTGTTCTATATTGTACACCGGTACGATGACAGATACACTGGGTTGCATATTTAGCGAGATTTTATGCCGAATATTTTTTTGAACCTGCGGACGATTTTGTACTTCGACCTTTTGAAGCGGTAGTCCCAAATATCGTTTTTATAGGGAGTTTTTTTCAGATAGTCGAAATACAGGCGGCTTTGCGGATTGGGACACTTCCAAACAGACCAGGGTTTCGCTCTTCCCGTGTAGTGAATGATGGCGGCTTTGTCTCTTTCTTGGGGATGCTTGATAGCGTTCTCGGTCGTGAAGTTATACCTTTCGGGCAACTCTTTGACTCGGCCGCGGCATACGATATTGATGATATCTTGGTCTTGGAATTGTATCTGTTTTCCCAGCGAGATAGTTGTTTCACATAGTTTTTCGTATATCTTTTTTTCCCGCATTTTGGGTATGTTCAGGAGTAATACTCCGGCATTGATATACAGTTCGTCGGACGAGAAACCTATCTGGGGTTTATAGTTGATATTTTCTATCCACAGGTCGTGAACGCCGGCACATAGATAGTCGGTGATGTCTGTGTCCCATAACTTTTCTAATGAGCCGTTTACCACTAAATCGCCGTCGAGGTACAGCGCTTTGTCGAGTTGCGGATATAGTTCGGGAATGATATACCGGTAGTAGCTTACAGGAGATACCAAATAATCTATATTACGGTGAAAAGAATCGAATATTTTTTCTGTAATGAGTTGATAATGAATGGAGCAGTTGGCGTATTGTTCTTCTACTTGACTAAAACGCCTCTTATTCTTTTCCGAAATATAGTCTGTCAATAAATAAAAATGGCAATGACGGTTCGGGGTATTTGTCAAGACAGATACCATTGTTACGCAATAATGCGATGTGTAACTGTCGTTCAGGGCGAAAAATATATGGAGGTTGTCCATCGAGGTGTTCGGTTTTGATTAGAATCGATATATGAATCGAAAGTTTTCCAATTTCTATTATGACAAAGATAATATTTATAAATAGATAAGAGAAAGCTATCGGCCGAAATTTCCGATTCGGTAGAAAATCCGTGGGGTTAGCGATGAGATTCTTGTCGATAACCACATACCGGACTTTTGGGAGGGGCTGATTCTTGCTTAATTAAAACCTCCTCCCTGGCCGTGCCCCACAATACTACGGGACACGGCCAGGAGAGAGGTTGAGGTGTATTCCCCTTTCGCCTCTGCTTTGATTTTATGTGCAGTACCCCGTAATGCTACCGGATACGGTAGAGGGAGAAAGGAATACCCAATGTTGGTATTACCCCTTCTCCCCTGTGTTTTGCAATGTAAAATATAGGGGAGAGACCGAAGAAACGTTAGTTTCTGAGGAGAGGGGTTGAGAAATATTACAAGGAATTTTTTTGACAGTGTTTTTTTAACCCCCTCGTCCTGCGGGCACTCCCCCTATATTCCCTAACGGAAACACAGGGGGAGAGGATTGAAAGTGGTGTTTCAGTTTCGGTATAAGGATACATTGTGCACTTCTCCCCTGTGTTTTGTAGCGCAAAATATAGGGGAGAAACAGAGGAGCGATAGCGACGAAGAGGGGGATTGGAAAGATAGTATACCGAGAATTGTTTAAACAGAAAAAGAGCAGTGGATTCCACTGCTCTTTTTCTGTTGGCTTACCAGGATTCGAACCTAGACAAACAGAACCAAAACCTGTTGTGCTGCCATTACACCATAAGCCAAACTCTATGCTTTGAGGGCTTATCCTCAAAAGCGAGGCAAAGATAATCGGTTTTTATTTCTTTGCCAAATTTTGAGCGAATTATTTTGCAATGAGCAGATAATAATTCTTTTTCCCGCGTTGTACAATGATATATTTATTGTTC
>ERZ773111.1259-NODE-1259-length-12454-cov-19.817163_pt1 | contig 12454 bp, 10 predicted proteins | sample MGYA00580567_ERZ773111 | MGnify/ENA primary metagenome ERZ773111 (study PRJEB29015, sample SAMEA2737875) | human gut metagenome | biome: human gut; feature: human-associated habitat; material: faeces | place: China | collected 2012 ...
AAGCCACAAAATGGCGCATATTGTAACCCTAAATACCCCATCCAGAGAAGATTGGATAACGCAACTTGCCAATGTTGTGACCAGTCCTGATGAACTGCTGCGTCTTTTAAATGTAGACGCTGATGAAAAACTGCTGGCCGGACGCGAGGCCAGACGCCTGTTCCCGCTGCGCGTCCCGCGCGCGTTTATCGCCCGCATGGAGAAAGGCAACCCTAACGATCCACTGCTTCGTCAGGTACTTACCGCTGAGGAAGAATTTATCGTCGCCCCCGGCTACTCCACCGATCCGCTGGAAGAACAGCACAGCGTGGTGCCCGGTCTGTTGCACAAATATCGCAACCGGGCCCTGCTGCTGGTGAAAGGCGGTTGTGCGGTAAATTGTCGTTACTGCTTCCGCCGCCACTTCCCATACGCCGAAAATCAGGGCACCAGGCGCAACTGGCAGACAGCGATGGACTACATCGCGGCGCATCCGCAGCTTGATGAAATCATCTTCTCCGGCGGCGACCCGCTGATGGCAAAGGACCATGAGCTTGACTGGCTAATGACCCAGCTGGAAGCTATTCCGCACGTTAAGCGCCTGCGTATTCACAGCCGCCTGCCGATTGTGATCCCGGCGCGCATCACCGAGACGCTGGCCAGTCGCTTCCAGCGTTCGTCGCTGCAGGTAATCCTGGTTAACCACGTCAATCACGCGAATGAAATTGACGGTGAGTTTCGCGCGGCGATGGCCATGCTGCGTCAGGCGGGCGTCACGTTGCTCAACCAGAGCGTGCTGCTGCGCGGGGTGAACGACAACGCGCAAACCCTGGCCGACCTCAGCAATGCGCTGTTTGACGCCGGGGTAATGCCCTACTACTTGCATGTGCTGGATCGGGTGCAGGGGGCGGCGCACTTCATGGTCAGCGATGATGAAGCCCGTGAAATCATGCGTGAACTATTGACCCTCATCTCCGGCTATATGGTGCCGAAGCTGGCGCGCGAGATCGGCGGGGAACCCAGCAAGACGCCGCTGGATTTAGGGCTGAAGCAACGTTAGTGCTTCCGAATAAGGATAAAGCAGTAACTCTGTTTTAAAGAAGAACAATATACCCAGTCTCCAGGCGTACTGGAGGCTGGGTAATAAGAAGATTTAAATGATGATAAATGATAATGAGTATTCATTTATCCAACTTAATCCAGCTATACTTCAATAGAAATCAAAAATATTTGAAGCATAAAAAAATTATATTGATTATGGCCATTATGGCTACAATAATAAAGGTCCACCATGATAGTTGTCGTGAAGTTAACCCATTGATCCTGAAAGTTTTCCTCACGCTATTTTGTACTTCTGCATCATCAATTTTGGCTATATATTTATCATTTATTATTCGCATGCTTGCGTCGGTACTTAACGGTTGAGCACTATTGAACTCGTTCTGCAGTGTAACTTGTCGAATTACGGTTCCGGTAGCAATGACGAAGCCACGTTGTCTAACCGTAACAACAACATCCTGAGTCAGTCCCGCTCTGAGCAACGATTTCCTTAGCAAGGAGATATTTTGATAAAAAGTATTTTGCGAAACAACGACACCACGCTCTTTCCACACAGCGGATAAAAATTCATCTCGGGAAATAATGTTTCCATTACTTTCTAAAAGTAGTTGTAAACATCGGGCTGTGGGGGTATTTAACGTAATGGCTTCATGGTCTTTCCCCGCTACTGGCTGAAGCTCATTCACGTCCATATTAAAAATAACCTCATCATTAATGATGTATGAATTAAATGTCATAAAGCATTTCCATATTCTTTATTTATCGGAGAAACCAATTATTCTCGTATAATTCACAGAAAAAAACAGATGCGCCAATCCATATAAAAAACTAATCTTCTTCAGAATCCCTATGTTACCCATTAAAAATATAAATCTGAAAAATATATACGCCCATGATAAGAGCTTCACAAGCTCACGTCATTTTACGATCTAATCTCATTCAATACAAAAGAAATGTAAATTTATGCATAATTCATATGCACTTCATAGTTAAAAACAGTAAATTAATACAACGTCCGCCAAGATGTAAAGTCCAGCGGGCATGTTACAAACATCATATAATTTTCCATTACTGTCAGAAAATTATCTTCGAATCAATAACAAAAGTGGAAACTCATGGCACGAAAGCTCTATCGCAAGGAAGCGATTGAATATAAGAAATTACACTGGAAAGGAAAAGCTTTATTACTGGCAGGTATGCCAGCATGGCTTATCGTTATTCTGTCAAGTTGTTTTCTCATCGCACTCATCTCGACTCTTATCCTATGTACATTCACCCAACGTATAGATGTACGGGGGGAAGTCATCACATTACCGCATTCCGTTAACGTCTTTGCACCGCAGCAAGGCTTTGTTTTAAATCAATATGTTAAGGTCGGAGATATAGTCAAAAAAGGTCAAAAATTATATGAAATAGATATTTCTCGTAATACCACTAACGGTAATGTGAGTCTTGCTCAAACTGCCGTCATAAATGAAAAGATCATTAATGCTGAGAGCATTATTACAAAACTAATTCGCAACAAAGATGAAACATTGAATGCATTAAACACACAACTAAATACGATTAAAAAATCTCTTAGCGAAACAACCTCAATGCTTGCCAACACACAGGCAGGGTTAAATAAAATGCATCAGAATCTTTCAAGTTACGATAAGTATCTGAAAGAAGGCCTCATTACAAAAGATCAGTACAACTATCAGCACTCACTTTATTTTCAACAGCAAAGTGTGTATCAATCTCTGGTAAGCCAAAAGATGCAACTGGAATCTCAGATAACCCAGTTCACTAGTGATAAAGTCACCAAAGCGGCAGATTTTGATAATCAAATATCAAACCAACAAAATCAAATTAATGATTATAAAAATCAACTAGTTGAGTCCGATGCAAAAGGCAATGTCATCATCAAGGCGACAACGGATGGAAGAATCGAATCGCTAGCCGTAACCAAAGGGCAAATGGTTGATAATGGGAGTAGTTTGGCACAAATAAAGCCCACCGGTAATGTTGAGTACTATCTTATTTTATGGTTACCCAATAATAGTATTCCTTACGTAAAACCGGGGGATACTATCAACATCCGATACGATGCCTTTCCGGCAGATAAATTTGGTCAATTTCCAGGAGAGGTAATATCGATATCATCTATGCCTGCTTCACGACAGGAAATGTCAGAATATACTAACGTTAATAATGGCACGAATCAACAAGAGCTTGCACTATATAAAACGATTGTAAAAATCAAGCAAAAATCCTTTAGTTACAATGGAAAAACATTGTACTTATCTAATGGGTTAAAAGCCGAAGCTGTTGTTTTTCTTGAAGAGCGTCCGTTATATATGTGGATGTTTACTCCGTTTTATAAAATTTCTCAAAGTGTGAGCGGCCCAATTAATGAATAACAAACTCTTTGAAACGATTATTGCAAAGTTAAATTTTTCGCTAATTAAGAAAACACCGGTAATTTTACAATCAGAATCAGCGGAATGTGGTATCGCCAGCCTGGCAATGATCTGCGGACACTATGGATTAGATATAGACTTATTCAATTTCCGCCAACGCTTCGGCAGTCCATCGCAAGGTGCTTCACTGCTGCATTTGAGCAAAACCGCCGAGCGTGCTGGCCTTAAAAATCGCGCGCTTTCATTAGATTTAGATGAAATAAAACAGCTTAAGCTCCCTTGTATTCTCCACTGGGGAATGAATCATTATGTCGTTCTAACGAAAGTACGAAAATCTAGCTATGTTGTGCATGATCCTGCTTTGGGTAAACGTATAATTGGTTTGCAGGAGATGTCTAATAATTTCACCGGCGTGGCTCTGGAACTTTGGCCCGATCAGAACTTTCAGCAAGAAAAGGCAAAAGCACGCTTACGTTTATTAGACCTGATGCGAAACATTGTCGGATTAAAGTCTGCATTAATTAAAATCTTCGCATTCTCTGTCATAATCGAAGCCATTGGCCTTTTACTCCCCATTGGTACCCAACTGGTCACAGACCATGTCATCATGGCCCATGACCAGAGTCTGTTATCCGTCATTTGTATAGGACTGGTCTTTTTCACTCTCTTCCGTACCTTTGTCAGTATGCTAAGGGCATGGACCTCACTGACTCTCAATACTCTGACTAATATTCAATGGAAAACGACATTGTTTGATCACTTGACAAGCTTGCCGTTATCCTTTTTTGAAAAACGGCATCTTGGTGATATCCAGTCACGTTTTACTTCATTGGATACTATCCGCTCAACGTTCACTAATAGTATTGTCAGTGGCATCATTGACTCGATCATGACAATTGGTCTGTTAATTATGTTAACCCTTTACGGCGGCTGGCTAGTATGGGTGGTCGTAGGATTTACGCTTTGCTACGCCATTATGCGCCTGGCGACATACCGTTTTTACCGTCGGGTAGCAGAAGAGCAAGTCATTAAAGGAGCCCGCTCGAGCTCTCATTTCATGGAGTCACTTTATGGAATATCAACGATTAAAGCTCTTAATTTAAAAGAGCGCCGTTCGCAGCATTGGCTTAATATTAACATTGATGCATGTAATGCAGGAATTAAACAAACTCGCTTTGATATGATGTTCAGTGGCATAAACACCTTCATATCATCTATAGATCAAGTTGCTATCCTATGGTTAGGCGCCATTATGGTGATTGATAACAACATGACGTTAGGTATGTTTATGGCGTTTAACTCTTATCGTGGCCAGTTTTCTCAAAGAGCATCTAATTTGATCGATCTCTTTATGCAACTGCGGATGTTATCATTACATAACGAGAGACTATCTGAGATTGTTTTCAGCGAACCCGAGAAAGAGCTCCCAGAACGTCGAGTTTTCGATGAGAATAGTGGAGTGAAGCTGGAGATTAAAAATCTCAGTTATCAATATGACCCGTTCTCGCAACCTATTTTTTCTAACTTTAACCTGCAGGTTGAGCCAGGAGAATCTATTGCGCTTGTTGGACCTTCAGGGGTCGGTAAAACGACTTTACTGAAAGTGATGTGTGGTTTGTTATCTCCAACGTCAGGTGAGGTAATTGCCGATAATCTTGACATTTATAAAATAGGGCTTAATAACTACCGACTGGGGACAGCATGTGTCCTGCAAGAAGATCGTCTTTTTTCAGGGTCAATTAGCGATAATATCAGCGGATTTGAAGATAATGCGGATGAAGAATTAATTGTTGAGTGTGCTCGACGCAGTAATATTCATGATGAAATTATGAAAATGCCAATGGGTTATGAAACAATGATAGGTGAGTTAGGGCTGGGTATTTCAGGTGGGCAAAAACAAAGACTCTTAATTGCCAGAGCGCTTTACCGCAAGCCGAGCATTTTGTTTATGGATGAAGCAACAAGTCATCTTGATTTGAAGAATGAGTCTGCCATAAACCAATCTATTGCCAGTTTAAGTATAACTCGAATCATTGTCGCGCATCGTCCTTCAACGATAGCGTCTGCAGACCGGATAATTGATCTTTCTCAATATGGAAAGCAAGCATCATAAACTGAATAATGGAAAAGGATAACCATATGATAAGTACCGTGTTAGGTTTTAACACCGCAATCATAAAGCAAAATGATAATTTTCTTGCTCTGGCGCTGAAAATTAAAAGAGGAGACAACACATGTCAGACATACTACTTACAGTATGCAACCTTAAATGATTTATTAATAATTCTAAACAACCAAATGCAGCGTGTGGCTCATCGATTAATAGAGCAGGGAGAAAGCTATAGAGAACAATTCCGCGAACAAGTTGAGAGCTATATTAAAACCACTCCGCAAATCGAGGCAGCCGAAGTGCAATCACCGGAACCCGGGCGGAGGATTATATCGCTAACCCTCAAAACAGGGAAAACGGAATCCACTTTAATAGCCATGCTTCAATCTGAACAAATTGATATTATCAAAATTGATGATATGCAGGCAGAGTTAATGCTATTGGCAATACGTCAGGCCTTTTTACATGCTGGAACTGAGGAATTTATATCCGTTTTAGAGTCTACAACTGATTTTTTAATGCTATATGCCGTAGAAATCATAGAAAATTCACGTTTCAGCTACGAGCAGTTTGATCATGAAAGCTGGAAGAGAGGTTTATTTTCTCATCATCTGGCTATTCTTTATTGCTATGAAACAGAGAAAGGGAAACAAATTCTCTCCGGAGCCGTTATTAAAACAAATACACCCCATCCCTCTGAATTAGAAAATGGCATTGCTATTCGCATCAACGAAAGATTTCCTAAATTAAAATCAACGCAGGAAAAATATCCATTATGTCAGATATTCAGTAAAGTTATACCATCATCAGATAACATGGACACTTTAGATGCCTGCTTGCAACCTTTAAAGGCTTTTTTTCTTGAAGAACAAGCAAAACTAGATTTCTAAGGATAAGGCTCTCCTTCTAAGAAGGAGAGCCTTATCAAAACGATCAGTTCGGACACTTATAAACCTGACCATTCATCTCACTGTCTGTCGGTACAAAACTGGAAAGTAGCCCTTGTGTTGGACTACTCACTCCATAAATCACGTTCCCCCCCATCTCGGCAGCGTGATTTCGCAGCGCATTTGCAGCCCTCCGCATTGAGCCCCCCTCATCACCATTTTGCCCTGAGAGCCAGTTGCTTTGTTTACCCGTCGCGGTGCCTAACAACTGGCATTCAGCTCCTGGTTTATCCTGCACGAAACGTACCGCCTCCCCCCCAGCGGTCAAATCACTGCTCGAACTGCACCCTGCCAGCAGTAGCGAAGCCCCAATTATCACTGCAAAATATTTCACCTGCATGTTGCTCCCCATAATCATTTAGTTGGGCACACTAGCCTCACATCTACAACTTATACTAAAAAGATGATCAAATTGAAATTATTAATCCATCGAAAAGTGTGGTGTGTGCCTTCCGGACACCTGTCGCGGTGTATGGCAGCCCCCTGCGCGTAAAGATAGGCGATATCGCTTGATACCTGGCATACTTTTCGTGCTATAACCCACTGTAAAACATATTGTTTTTTCTAAAACTTGGCATTTTGAATTTTTCCAAAACACCAAATATTGAGAACTCACATAATCTTTGTTATTTAATGTGCATGACTAAAATATTTTATGCTTTCTTAAGCGAATAAAGATACATCATTAAAATGATGCAAACAAATTAAAATCATCTCATCAATAATAAATCAAAGCATTGTGTTCTATGAACAAATAGATTCGATAAATTTCACACTCTCACATAGTAAAAGTCACATCAAATTCATTACGTGACTTAGCCCATTGTGCATTATTTTCGTTGCGCTGTGGAACTCTTACCAACGCGAAGGTCCACTGCAGGCAAAGGGAAAATAAGTGTGTTGTGTAAGTATGCTTAAAACTCCTGCGCTTTAGAAGTTAACTGGTTTTTAAAACTATTATCTAGAAATGAAACAAGGAATTTTCAAATGAATAAACGTATTATCGCAGCACTGATCGCCGCAAGCGGCCTGGTAGCATTCAATGCTAGCGCTAACGATGGCACCGTTAATTTTATTGGTGACATTACTGATGGCGCATGTACTGTCGATGTACAAAATACTGGTTCTTCTACCGGTCAGGTTACTCTCGGCTCTGTACCAAAATCAGCATTTTCTGGCGTCGGTTCGACTGCCGGTAACGGTTCTGGTCTGGCAGCAATCACTATTTCCCTGTCAGGTTGCCCTACCACTAAAACCGACGCTTATGTGACTTTCGACGGTGACTATTACAATGGTCTGAATGACTATCTGAAACTGACTGGTTACGGTAACACTGGTGTTGCGAAAGGTGTTGCAATCAAGCTGATGGATTCCAACAACAATCATCTGAAGCTGGGTGAGAAATCTGCAGCAATTCCGCTGACAGCTGGCGCAGCAGATGTTGCATTTAAAGCAACTTATGCGCAGGTTGAAGGCACTGTTGACGCTGGTACTGCAAATGGCGTCGCAACTCTGCTGGTAACTTACTAATTATCAATGCCTCTCATCTCGATGAGAGGCATTTTTATTGACGGTGCTTTATGCGAATCTTAAATTCATTGCTATCTATTATACTTCTCCTTTCTGCCTCTTTTGCATGCTACGCGGGAGTACAGGTCGGAACGACTCGCATAATTTATGCTGAAGGCAAAAAGGAAGTAAGTGTTTCTCTTGATAACCAGGATATAACGCCTTATTTGATAAAGTCATGGATCGAGAATGATAAAAATGTCGGCACTCATTTTTTGCTTACCCCGCCACTTTTTCGCCTAGAGGGTAAGCAAAAAAACGTAGTCAGAATTTTTAAGCTTGACGGTCAGTTACCAACCGACCGAGAGTCACTTTTCTTTTTTAATACAACCTCAATTCCTGCTAGTTCAACAGAGGCCGATCGTAATACATTACAAATTGCGGTTCGTACCAAACTTAAACTCATTTTTCGTCCGAAAAGCTTGAGCGACGACGTGCCCGTAAACCATGCTAAAGAACTGTCCTGGTCACGAAGCGGTAACCAAGTCATCGTCAAAAACCCTTCTCCTTTCTACATCAACTTTATGTTTATTAAGGTGAACGGTCAGTCGCTAATAATGAAAGATAAAAACTTTGTAGCACCGTTTTCCTCTGCTAGTTACGCGTTACCGTCAACAAATGGTGGAAAAGTAGAATGGAAAATCATCAACGATATGGGCGGCCAAAGCGACCTTTATCAAAGCAGTTTATAGTTGAGCTTGATGCATAAAATATAATTATACAAAACCCAAGGACGAGGTAATGATTACAAAATTCAAATTATCTCCATGCTGTTTAGCTCTTATAAGTATCGGTGTGTTAACCATATCTTCCGAGCTATATGCAAGAGAATTTTTTAACCCAGCATTTCTTACCGATCTAAACGGTTCAGACGTGAGTCCGGACCTTTCGGCTTTTGAGGTAGCAAATTCTCAGGCCCCTGGGAAATATCGGGTTGACATCATCATCAATGGTACCGTTGTCGATACCAAAGACGTCGATTTTTTTCTACGGCAGAACAAAAAGCAAGCTATCTTAACGAGGCGGGAGAAGAGCTTAAACTATACCCATGCTTATCAACAGAGGAATTAAGTGATTATGGTATTAAGGTAAAAGCAATCTCTTCATTAAAAACAAACGCTAATGGTTGCGTCATTATCAGTTCCATTCCAGAAGCCTCTGTTGATTTTAACTTTAACTTACAGAAACTTGAGTTGAGTGTTCCGCAGGCCGCAGTATCCTCGACGGTTCGTGGGTATGTTTCACCTGATGAATTTGACAATGGTATTAACGCGTTCTATTTAAATTATAGATATAATGGAACCAGTAGCTACGCACGAGATAACGGATTATCAGATCAAGAGAACCATAGTGTCAATTTACTGCCAGGCTTAAATATCGGGCCATGGCGTATTAAAAACTACACTACGTGGAATAAAGATAGTTATGATAATGATAGCAATGGTAAATGGGATACTATCTATACCTATGCTGAACGAAATATTATTTCACTGAAAAGCATGTTGACATTGGGTGAAAGCACTTCGGATGCTGATATTTTTGATAGTGTGCCATATCGTGGTGCGCAATTAAACTCAGACGATTACATGGATGCGGAAAGTATCCAGGGATATGCACCTGTAGTTCGAGGAATTGCGAAAAGTAACGCAAAAGTTATTATTAAACAAAGTGGATATGTTATTTATCAATCTTTCGTTCCTCCAGGGGCCTTTGAGATCACTGATCTGTATTCGACAGGTGGCAATGGGGACCTCAATGTCACGATCGAAGAAGCTGACGGCACTCAACAAAATTTTGTTGTAGCTTATGCTTCACTTCCAGTATTACGTCGTGAAGGTAGCTTAAAATACAGCATTACATCCGGCCAATACCACTCCTCCGACGGTAGCGTTGATTATACTCCGTTTTCACAAGCAACGGCCAGCTATGGTTTACCATACAACACCACCCTATACGGGGGATTCCAGGCTGCTTCGAAATATCAATCAGTGGCCATTGGCGTCGGTAACAACCTGGGCGTACTTGGCGCTGTTTCTTTAGACGTAACACAGGCCTGGTCGACGAAGCAAGATCAAGATAAGATATCGGGTCAATCCGTGCGTATACGCTACAGCAAAAACCTGAACGATATAGGCACAAATATAGCTATTGCAGGCTATCGTTACTCAACGAGCGGCTTTAATACCCTTTCAGATGTTCTTGAAACATATCGTGATGACTATAAATACTACTACAACGATCGCGTTAAAAATAGAACTGAAATTACCGTAAGTCAAAGCCTCGGTGATAAGTTAGGCTATTTTAACATCGGCGGTGTAATGGAGGATTACTGGAATCAGCGTCGCAGGAATAACTCACTTAACGTAGGTTACAGCAATAGCTGGAGCGGTATTACATATAATTTTAACTATTCCCACTCCCGCTCCTCAACTGACTATGAGGGTTACGGTAGAAACTATTCTACTGATAATATCTTTTCGTTCAATATCAATGTGCCATTGAATTTCTGGATGCCTAACACCTGGGCTACTTATGGTTTAAATACCAGCGATCCTGGTTCGACAAGCAACAGTGTTGGGCTTTCAGGTCTTGCATTGGCCGATAATAATTTAAGCTGGAACCTTCAGCAACAATACGATAATCGCGATTATAGTAGCGGAACCGCTGGTGTTGATTATAAAGGCACCTATGGAGAGATTTTTGGTAGTTATAATTATGATCATAACTGGCAGCGCCTTAATTATGGTATAAACGGTGGAATTGTCGCTCATCGTGATGGTATCACCGCAGGGCAATCATTCAGCGATACCAGTGCTCTCGTTAAAGCCCCTGGTGTTAATGGTACTCGAGTAGTGGGTAACACCGGCGTAAAAACTGACTATCGTGGCTACGCTATCGTACCTAATATTACAATGTATCGTAGAAATGATGTGGTATTAGATACTGAAACGATGCCTAATGATGTTGACCTTGACACTACGGTAGCCACTGTTATCCCAACCCGAGGTGCGATCGTACGAGCAGAATATTCAGGGAAAAAAGGGATACGCGCGCTGCTGCAGCTAGTGGATACACATAATAAGTTTATACCTTTTGGTGCAATGGTAAATCTTGCTTCCGAAAATTCGACGAATAATAACAGCGGGATCGTTAGCGACAATGGTCAAGTTTATCTGGCTGGGTTACCGACAACGGGAGTACTGCTTGTCAAATGGGGAAATAGTATATCTAAACAGTGTACGGTAAATTATCAGTTCCCTGGGTCTGAAAAGGTCAATGGTATCAAACAGGGCCAGTTTATCTGCCGCTAATTAAAGCAAAAGGACTTCATTTATGCGTAATTACTTCCTGGCCATTAGTACTGCTTTTGCTGCAATTTATAGCCCAAGCATTTTCGCCGCCAGCGGGTGCGTGGTTATTGATGGAAAAACTTATGAGTTGAATCTAGCATCTATGCCTATTGATCCTGATGTGGATGTTGGAACTGTTTTGTATACGGCGAGGGTTGATACTTCAGGTCCTAAACTGACTTGTCCATTAAATACAGCAAGGGGAAAATATTCCTCTCAAATGCTTGGTTCTTTTCAAACATTAGTGGGTACTAACGCTTATGGCAATATCTATGCCTCCGGCATAGACGGCATCGGCATCCAAATAAGAGATCTGGAACAATCTGCAAAAGCTGTTCCCTATGAAACCAGTATGGATTCTGGTGCACTCTACTACTGGAGCACAGATAAAAAGACACAAATCCAGTTTATCAAAACAGGAAAAATTGGAACTGGCACAAGTTACACTGGCTTAGCAGCTCAGTTCAAGTTAGATTCCTGGGTTGTTGCCAAGATATCTATAAAGACCAAGGTGGCCTGGATAACCAAAAGTTGCGTAGCTGAACCGAACTCCAGGATACAGAATATTCAACTGGGGAAACCACTGGCATCATCTTTTACCTCTATCGGCAGTACATCGCCTGATGTGAACTTTTCAGTTAAATTAAAATGCCAAGAAGATAACATTCCCGTTTATGTCTCATTTGAACCTTCTACCGGCAGCACCGGTAATGGAATGTTAAATTTAGATACTAGTAATGCTGATGCTGCATCAGGTATCGCCATTGAGATTTTAAATGCTGCCGATCGTTCGAAACTCGTTTTTTCCAGTGAAAAGAAATATCATACGGCAAGTGAATCATCAATTGAGATTCCATTAATTGCGCACTACAAGCGTACAGGGACTGTAAAAGCAGGCACTGCTAATGCAGCAATGACGTTTGTAATCAACCAGTACTAATTACTACCTGGTTATCTATCATTGAATATAAACTGATGAATTGATGAATTGATGAATTGATGAATTGATGAATTGATGAATTGATGAATTGATGAATT
>ERZ773111.1269-NODE-1269-length-12382-cov-4.309483_pt1 | contig 12382 bp, 3 predicted proteins | sample MGYA00580567_ERZ773111 | MGnify/ENA primary metagenome ERZ773111 (study PRJEB29015, sample SAMEA2737875) | human gut metagenome | biome: human gut; feature: human-associated habitat; material: faeces | place: China | collected 2012 ...
TATAGGTGGTGATGCTGTTTCGATTGTCATTGTAAACAATGACAAGAAATTTCACTGCACACCGTCCGACGGACGGTGACATTCGCAATCCTTCTTGAGCGCCTGAAGCTGCTGCTCCATGGTCGGCACCTCGCACTTGCCGGTGCGGATGGCCTCGAGCACGACCTCGGGCGACGCAGGAACCTTATTGATGCGCACGCCGATGGCACGCGACACGGCATTGAGAATCGCCGGTGTGACGGGCACGGTCGCAACCTCGGAAATGCCCTTGGCACCGAACGGACCCTGCGGTTCCGGGTCCTCGATTAAAATAATCTCGTAATCCGGCGTATCCTCGGCACGCGGCAGACCCAGCTGGCGGTACAGCGTCTTGACCGGATAGCCGTTCCTTGTCGGATAACCCTCGGTCAGTGCGTAGCCCTGTCCCATCGAGCAGGAGCCGTGCATCTGTCCCTCGATGATATGCGGATTGATGGCGCGGCCGACATCGTGTGCCGCGATGATTTTGAGCAGACGAACCTTGCCGGTCTCCTTGTCCACAACGGTGGTCTGCTCTTTAAGCTCCGTCGTTTTGCCGTCATAGGTCTTGGTGACGGTTTTGATTTCACCGCGCGGGTGAATCGTGCCGTCTGCGTCCGTCTCGTCCCTGTCGTAGGTCGTCACCGTAATGCTGTAGGGCGTTTTGTCCTCGCCCAACGGCGTGACGGTAAAGGTATAGCTGTCGGTCAGGTTGCGCACCGTGCCGTCGGCCTGGGTGTACTTGTTCACCGCGGTCCACTCCACCGTAAAGCGGCGCAGCTCCAGCGGGGCCGTACCGCGACTGGTCTTAAACTCGGGGTCGTTGTACAGGTTGACCTCCTGCGTGTAAACGGCATTGCCAAGCGCGCGTTCCGGTTCGGCAGCGTCCACGGGGGCGTCCAGCGTGATGGCCGGCAGCTGTGCCTTTGCGGCATCCTGCAGGATGTAGAACCAGTTCGACGCTGTCGTGCCGTCGGTGGGCATAACGCGCACCGCGGGCAGCAGGTATTGTTTTGCATGGTCGGGCGTCAGCGTAAAGCCGTTGCCGTCGGGCACAAAGGTATAGCTGGCGGTGGTGCCGTTGACGCTGGCGCTCCCGCCCACCGTGCGGTTGTCCTTCGGGATGACCAGCTCGGCGTCGCCATTGTTCAGCATCTCGTCCAATGCTTTGGTCAACTTCTGCTGGGCCGTGTACTTGTCCTGTCCGGTGGGGGTATTCTGCCAAACCTCGGCCAGTTTGGCAATTTCTGTATACTTCGCCTCATCGCTGAAGATATAGCCGGTAAAGTAGACATTGCCCTGTGCGGCTTCCTCCAGCGTCATGTTGAGCTTGAGGTCGTTCAGGAACGTCTCCTGATTCGGGCTGGCGGGCGCAAAGCTGCTGGCCGTAACCTTGGGCGCAGCGGCGCGGCTGACGATGGTCTCGGACTGGCTCAACGCGCCGTCCGGGCCGTCAAAGCAGGTATTGTTATCAGCCTTGCGGCGGGCAATGACGCGGAAGCGCAATACCTTGCCCTGATACTGCTCCAGATCCAGCGTCAGGCTGCCGACGTTGCCCGTGGTGGGCAGCGTCAGCACAGTTTTGCCGTTGGCATCGACGACGCACAGGTCATAGTGGCCAATGCGCGCGTCGTCGGACGGCGACCAGCTGACCGTGTAGAGCAGGGCATCCGCGTTGTCGGTCTCGCCGTTGACGCGGGTGATGGAGCTCGGCGCGCTGATGCCGGGCAGGCGCTGCTTAACGCTGTAATCCGCCACAGCGGACGCGCCGATTTCATTGGTGTCGGCTGCCGCCACGCGGGTGACCTCGAGCCGGACCTTGTCATAGCGCCAGCTGTCGCTGCCGTTGGCCAGCATGGTATCCACGTTGACAGGCAGGGTAAAGCTGTTGTCATTTTGTGTCGGCGTCAGGGTGACGCCGTCCTTCAGCGCAATTTGCTCCTGACCGGTCACATTGCCGTTCGCGTCCGTCAACAGGCCGTAGAGCTTGATGCTGTAGGTCGGCTTTTTCGTGCCCATGTCCTCTTGCGTCCAGTTGAACGTATAGGTCAGCTGATTGTTGTCCGGGTTCACCTTGCCGCCGTCGGTATCTTCGGCCAGCGTCGGGGCTTTCAGGACATTCAGGTTCAGCTGCTTGAAGATGATCTGCGGGGTCGTCTGTGTGGCCTGTATAGCCCAACTCTTGTCATCAGTGCGGTTCACGTCGGAGAAGCAGAGCGGCGTTAGATGGGCATAGGTATAGCTGTGCTCGCCCGTGCGGACGATCTCATAGCCGTTCTTCCACCAGATTTCTTTGTCGGTGTCGTTTGTCTCGTTCGCATGGCTGGCGATGGCTGCGGACACTTCCTCTGCCGTGGCATCCCAGCGATACTTCATATCGCCCTTGCCGCTGGTGACGGGCACCGCGACAACGAGGAAGTCGGTGTAGTTCGTCATGGCATCCGACGGCAGGCTGTTCAGGTTGAAGGTGACCGGAGACTCTGTCACAATGCCCTCCCGCGCGGCCAGCGTGATGTACTGGCCGTTCAAAGATACGCCGTTGACTTCGTCATTACCCAGATATTTTGCCAGCAGCATGACGCGGTAGGTCGGGCTGCCGTGCTCGCTGCTGTCGCTCTTGACCTTCGGGGTAAAGCTGAACTTCACGGTTGCTTCAAAGCTTTCCGCTGTCTGGCCGGTGTAGGTCACATACTCCGTGTCGCCGTCCTTTTTCAGCGTGCCCAGCGGCAGACCGTCCTCGTCCTTGCCCTTAGGGCCGTTTTCATCACGCCACTGGGACGGGAGATAGGTCTCTGACTTGTACTGGGCCGAGCGCAGATACTTTGTGCTGTTGTCCGGGGTTGCCAGCGCCGTAAGCGTCAAAGTGCGTTCCAAATTATTGGTCAGGCGGATGTACTGCTTGCCATTCTGTCTGCTGAAATAATAAGTATACCTTCCATCGGTCAGCTTGACGGTCCATGCCTCGTCTGTCGGGTATTCGGTGTAGTTTTTCAGCACCGCGACAACTTCATAATTGAATTGCATCCCCGGGTAATCCGGCGTCTGGCACTGATTCCAGTCAAAGCCGCCGTTCTCACGTTTGACCAGCCGGAACTCAATCTCCGGTGTCGGCAGGGCGTGCATAAAGGTCTGCACGCCGCTGGTGTTGAAGTTGTCAGCCTGATTCGGGTCGTCGTTGGTGTTGTAGGGCGTTACACGCACGACGAAGTTACCCGTCCACGCTTTATCAGCCACAAAGGTATAGCTGCGCTGGTAGACGTCCGCTTTGAGATAGGGATCTGCATCCGGTGCGACAGTACCCTCAGCGTCGCAGGGCAGAATTTCAACACGGTAGTAAGCGGCGGGGCTGGCTGTCGTGTCGTTCGGCTCGTCCCACGTCACTTCATAACGGCCATAGACGTTGTTGTCCGCGTCCTGCACCTGGCTGGCCTTGACGTTGATTTTTCCCGGCTTGGCGGGCTTGGTGCTGTCCAGCACGTACTTATAGTAGTTCTGGATGACCTCGTCGGTGATGTCGGTAATATCAACGTCTTTTGTGACCTTACTGTTCGCGGCTTCGCCGAATTGCAGCATCACAGTCGCTCTCTGGTTGCCGGGATTGTTATCTTGGCCCGCGCCGGTATCATCGAAAATGTAGGCTTTCTTACCGTCGGTCTTGATATAGGCAGAGTTTGGTTTGGCAGGCGAGCCCGCAGATGTAAGACCGCTAATCCACCACAGACTGTACGCTGCGCCGTTCCCACCCTCTGCCAAAGCGGGCAGGAACGCAATATAAGGATTTGTCTGACTATCGACGTTATAGCCTATGTACAGACGGTGTGCTTTTACTTTTTCCGAGGACTTGTTCCAATCTATCTCGTTGTAGACCGAGTCACTTCCTTGCTCATCCGCTTTCTTCCAGTTACCTGTTGTACTGTTCGGTTTTACTGTGGTCAGTTTACGGGAATCTTTCTTAAAGAAGCTCTTGCCTGCATTTTCGGAATTTTCAATATAATAGTTGCCGTGGCCGGTGACATTCTCGCCACTCAGGCGCAAATAGGCAATCGGGAACCAACCTGTACCAACCGTGGCAAAGCAATTTGTGACATTGGTTGCTTCTTTCGACCCAGAGCCATTACCGCGGCTGCCGACAATTCCGATTTTTCTGCCACACGTAAAGTCTGTATTAAGGTTTCGGCAGCGGTCAATATTTACCGTAACATTATCAATGTTCCCCTTGTTGTACGGGCCGATCCATGCCAGAATGCCGACTGCCTGCGATTCTGCCTTGATTGCACCGCTATTGACGCAGTCGATGATGTTCAGCGTCATAATATCGGTGCGCATCTTCATCTCGATTTTACCGATAATGCCCGCGCAGTCATTCGCGCCGTTTGATTCATACCAGATTTCACCGTAGTTACGGCAGGAAAGCACATTTGTGGTGCCGCCGGAAATAGGCTGGTCAATAAAGCCGACAATACCGCCGACTGCACCGTAACCGCTGTTTTTGTCGTTCGTGTTTGTTGTGATTTTGCCAAAATTGAAGCATTTCTGCACGGTTCCGCCGTAGTCCAGCCAATAGGCGATCACGCCGCCCACATTGGCCGAGCGGCTGTTGAACACACTGCCGCAGTTGACTACCTTGCTGACAGACCACCGGTCATCGCTGCGGTTCTGCTGCTGGCCAATGACACCGCCCACATGGACAACAACACGATTTTTGCTCTTGAAAATGTTTTCATCGTCTGTATCATTCTTGTTATTCACGCGCGTAAACCGGCGCACAGCGGCACAGTTTACCACAGTGTCCAGCACGCTTTTGTCTGTGACGTTGGATTCGTTCTGGCCGACAATACCGCCGACGGTGGATGCCGTTGTCGCATTGTCAGAATAGACAAACCACTGGCCGGTGGCGGAAGTGTCGATTGTACCGCGGAGAGAGTTAAAGCCTGCCAGACCGCCCAGATAACCGGCGGCACGGACGGTCTCGCTGTTGTTGCTGCCGCGCAGGGCGACAAGCAGATCATTGGCGGCAAGGCCGCTTTGGCTGTAGACGTACCCATAGCCTTGTACAGACACAGTGTCAACGCCCTTGAGGCCCGCGTAGGTCTTGCCTGTGGTCAGCTCTGCCGCCATGCTGTTGATGCCGGCATTGGCATCTGCCGCACCCAGCCATTTTTCAACCTGTGCAACAAGGGCGAGTTTTGTTGTGTCGCCGCTGACCAGCGCTTTTTTGCTGCCGCTGCCCTTGATAGTGCCGTTGTTGGAGCCCGCAACGCCGCCCACAAAGCCGTAACGCGCCGTGATGATGCTGCCCGCGCCGCCGTTGCTGCGCTCGGTGGCGACATAGCTGTTGGCGATTTCGACATTGTTGCGGCCCGCAATGCCGCCCACATGGCTGGCACTGGCGAGCTTTTCGTCTGCGGTCTGGGTCGTGGTGATGTTGCTGATACCGCTGACCTGCAGTTTGATGTATTTGACCTCACAGCCGGTGATTGTGCTGTTGTTCAGACCGGCAATGCCGCCCACCGTGCTGCCGGTGCTGCGTGCACCGACGGAGACAAGGCCGTCCTCGCCTGCCTCGCCGCCCATCGTGCCGGAATAGGTACACTGCTTCAGGGTACCGTCGTTCTTGCCTGCGACGCCGCCCAAATTTGTATATTTATCAAGATTTTGTGTAAGGTCCAGCAGAACGTCGGTGCTGCTGACCGTGCCGTCCGCCGTGGTGCGGCCCACCGCGCCGCCCAGCGTGACGGTGTTGGTGCCCGCGCGCAGACCGTTGTTCAGCGCCAGCGCGCCGTTTTCGACCTTACAGCCGGTGACGGTGCCCTCGTTCATGCCCGCAAGGCCGCCGATGGTGACCGCCGGGGTGCTGAGCCGCACGTTGGCGTTTGCCGCCAGCTTCACATTGCGGATGGTCGCGCCCGCGCGGTTGTACGCCGCAACAGCGCCGATGCTCTCCGATGTGCCGGTGATCGTGCAGTTGCTTACGCTGCTGTTGCTTTCCAGCCCGCTGCCTTGGCCGATGATGCCGAAGTTCGTGGCCGTGACGCCGCCCGCCGTGCCGTTGGCCGCGGTGACGTCGGCGCTGACCTGCACATTCTCAATCAGCGCGTCTTTATTATTATTGCCCGCGATGCCGCCCGCCTCGCCGTTGGTGGCGTAGACTGTGGCGGCATTGCCGGACGCATGGCTGCAATGGCTGATCGTGCCGCCCGCGGCGTTCTCGCCCGCAATACCGCCCGCATATTGTGTGCTGGCGCGCACCGAGGCGTGGTTCTCCACACGGGTGATTTCGGCGCTGTTCGTACCGGCCACGCCACCCGCGTATTTGGCGGCATTGACGCTGCCCAGGACCGTGCCGTTGGTGTTTTCAGTGCCGTAAATGCTGCCTGTATATATGCCGTTCTTCGTATTGATACCGGTCACGCCGCCCGCATACTTGTTGGCGGTGACACTGCTTTGCAGCTGGCCGGACAGCGAGATATTGCCGACGTTGGCACCGGCCACGCCGCCCGCGTACTGGTTGGCCTCCACCGTGCCAGTGCTGTTGTTCTCTGTGCAGATGATGAGGCCCTTGCTTGCCGCAGCGTTGCCGCCCAGGTTGACGCCCGCAATGCCGCCGACACAGCTGTCGCCGCGCACGGCGCAGCCTTCAGCCGGGTAGGCAGACTGAATAAGACCGCCGTTGACGCCCGCAACGCCGCCCAGATAGGTATACCCGGTTTCACGGTTGCCGAGGGACGCCGCCATCCTGCCGCCGGTGATCGTGCCCTCGTTCCAGCCCGCAAAGCCGCCCGCGGCGCACTTGTGAGCCACTGTGCCGTAGTTTGTGCAGTCTTTCAGCGTTGTGTTGGGTGTGGCATAGCCGATGATACCGCCCGCCAGTGCGCCGCGCATGTCGTCGAAATTATAGCGGCCATCGGCCAGCGCGTTCAGCGATACGCCGCCTTTAAACGCGCCGTTGTTGGACGGGTTCAGGCCGCCGACGGACAGGGCGTTCTGCGTTGCGCCGTTGGTTGCATTTTGAATCGTCAGCTTCGTGTCGGCGTCGTTTGCGCCGACGATACCGCCGACGTAGATGTCGGCCTGCAGGTTGAGCTTGTTCTGGAAACCGGTCAGGGTGATTGTGCCGCCCGCCGTATTCGCGTCGGTGCTGTCGGTCAGCACGCCGGTGCTCTCGTTAATCGTCGGCAGCAGCGCCTCCAACGTGCCGCCTGTGGGCTTGGCCGCCAGCAGACGGTTGTAGCCGATGATGCCGCCCGCGACGGCGTCGGCCTCGACGCGGCCCGAGGCCACATTGGTTATAAACGCGCCGCCCGTCACAGTGAAGCCGCCCACCGGCAGGTTGGCGCCGATGACGCCGCCGACAAGCTGCTGACCTGCCACGCGGCTGACCTTCACAGTGGCGGAGGGCAGTTCCGGCGCGCAGTTCAGGCCGATCATGCCGCCGACAGCCTTGCCCGCCGCCACGATCTGGCCGCTGATGGTCAGGTTCTGGCCGGAGGTGTTGGAGATCGTCGCCTTTTCATCGTTATAACCGGCCACGCCGCCCACGTAGTTGTTGCCGTACAGGATGGCACCCAGCGTCGGGGTGCCGTTCTTATCCCACGTCACAACGCCGTATTTGCCGTTGCAGCCCGCGATGCCGCCGACGTAGTCGGCACAGCCGTTCAGCTCCTTTAGCAGGTTGATGCGGCGGGTGTCGGTGGCGTTGTCGCCGGACATGCGGTTGGCGCAGTTCTGCACGGTGGCTTTGGCATTCCGGTCTTGACTGCCGCCCCAGTCGGCATCATTGACGCCGACGATGCCGCCGACGTAGGCCGCGTTCTTTCCAAAGGCCGCGACCAGACCCGTATTGGTCATGCCGCTGATTTTGCTGTTGCTGCCGTTGACCGACACGATGCCGCCGACGTAGCGGTTGCCAAAGACGTCACTGCTGTTCGTATCGTTCTGTTGTACGCCGCTGCCGGTAAAGCCACCGGCCAGACCGCCCACAAACCGGCTGCCGAGCACGTAGCCCTTGCCGGTCTTGCAGCCGTTCAGCACAATTTCCTTGCCGTAGCCGACAAGGCCGCCGACGAAATCGCCCTTGAGGGGGCTGGCGTCGGTCAACGCGCCGGTTTTGTCGAAGCCCGCCTTGACCTGCTCCTTGAACTGGGTCTCGGTCAGGTCGCTGCGGGTCACGCTTTCGCAGCCTTGCAGGGTCACGCCCCTGCCGTAGCCCGCAATGCCGCCGAAGAACTGCCCCAGCACCAGGCTGCGCGCATCGCCCGCGGTATCGCCCTTATAGTTGGCGCCCGCGCTGACCGTGCCGTTGTTCCTCAGGCCCGTCAGGCTCGGCGTGCTGGTATTTGCGCCTGTCGTAAACAGGTTGCCGACGATGCCGCCCGTAAAGCCGTTGCCGGTCACAAAGCCGTTGTTGACGATGTTCGTTTTACTGTCTGTTTTCATCTGGGCCGCGTCCACCGTGCCGAACACGCCGCCCACGCCGACGCTGCGCCAGAGGGAGTTCTCGTCACCCGGCCCGGCTGCCGCGGCAGCGTAGCGGGCCTTCTCGGCCTGCTGGTCTGGCGCTGTGGTCGTTTCCACGTTTTTCGTGTTCTCGTCCACAAGCAGACCCGCCACCGTCACGTCCGACGCAACGGTCAGGTCCTGCATGACGGAATCCGTTGTTTTGGGTATGGCAACGCCGACGAGACCGCCAATGCCGCGCGGCTCGTCTGTATAATAGGTATAGCTGTTGCTGCCAGCGTCCGGCGTCTGCTCTATGCGCTGCGTTGCGGTGGTAGTGTTGTCAAACGCCAGCGCCGCGGCCACCAGCGCACAGGTCGAGGAGTTCGTGCCGCGGGTCAGGGCGCAGTTTTCCAGCGTGCCGGTGTTGACGCCGCAGAGTGCGCCGACGGCACGCACATCGCGCCAGTTCTCGTCGTCCTTCGCCAGCGCCGTGACGAATTTGGTCGCGGTCAGCTTGAGCTGGTCTGCCTTCGGCAGCGTACCGGCGTCGACAGTCTCGGTCTTGACGTTGACCTGAATGTCCGGGTCGCGCAGTGTGATGTAAGAAATTTCGCCCTTGTTCTCGCCGATAAGGCCGACATAGTGGTCGGCCAGCTCGTCCTTCCCTGCCCTGCCGGTTTTTGCAACGGACTTGCTGCTCAATTGCAGATTGAGGATGGGCACACGGGTCGTCTTGGTTGCAAGGACCGTTGTTTTGCTCGTAAGTTCGATTTTTTCACCCAGCTCCGGGATCGTCGGCCATGCGACAGGGTCATTGAGGGACGGCACCTTGGCCACAGGAGGCCATGCGCCCGCGGCGCAGTAGACCGTAACGCCGCCGCCCGTCCAGTTCAGGCCGGTGCTGTTGCTGGCCTGGGGGGTCAGCGTGTAGATGCCCTTGTTGGTGATGTCCCAGTCGGCAGACCAGCGCAGGTTGTACAGATGGCGGAAATATTTCAGGTCAGCCGTGACCGCCGTGCCGCCCTTGGCCAGCAGGGTGTTTTCCTCGTTCGTCGTTTCCTCTTTGCTGGCTGTGTAGGTATCGCTGTAGTTCTCCCGCGGCTCGGCGCGCATGGCAATGTAGATGTCCTTCGGGTCGTTCAGCAGACGGGTGATGCTGTACAGGCTCGTGGCGGCAACCTCGTCGTTCTCACACGCACGCAGCAGCGCCGCGTCCGCCATGGCGTCCAGCGTCAGCACAAAGCTGCCCTTGTTGTAGCTTAGCGGGAAGTAGAGTTCTTTCTTGGTTTCCGTCCGTTGGCCCGCATTATCATACGTATAAATCGTGACAGGCATCTTGGTGATGACCTGCTTGTTATCATCCGCCGCACCCGCGGTGTCGCGCTTGATCGTGATGGTAAACAGCGGCTTCGTCTTGCCGGTATCCTTGGCATCGTAGGCCGTGGCCGTGTAGGAGGTGTCCAGATCGCCGAGGCTGGAGTTGCCGCTCCAGCTCAGGGTCAGCGTCTCGCCGTTCGTCAGGCGGGGATTCTTGACCTTCAGCTTCGTCTGCACCAGCTGCACAACGTTGACGCGGTCCTCGGCAGAGTAGTAGCCGACAAGGCTGTCATTGCGGCGGTGGTCATAGCTGCGGTCATAAATATTCGTAGCACCGTCCTGATTGAAGCGGAGCTTATCGGATTTGGTATCGTAAAAGACCGAGTAGACCTGCCCGCTCTGCACATCGATCTCGACGCAGATCGAGGCATTCAGCAGCGAGGCGTCGTAGATGTAATCGCCCAGCAGCCGCTCCACCAGCGCGTTATGGTTGCCCGCGGCAGCGCCCGTGCGGTCATAGTAGAGCGCGGCCACGTTCTGGTTCAGTTCGGTCTTGGTGCGGCTCACAAGGGTTTTGCCGTCCGCGTCGGTCACGGTGACGTCGTTTTGGAAGTGGTCGCCCGTGCTGCCCTCCTCCATGACCTGCCGGCGGAACGCATCCAGCTCCCCCGCCGTCTCCATCCGGGTCAGGGAGATCTGCGCCGTCTGGAACAGTGTGCGGGCGTTGGCCTCATTCTTTTCGAACCGGGCCAGCCGCGTGTAGGCGATCAGCCCGCCGCCGACCAGCACTGCCAGAATGGCCGTGATAGCCAGAACGACCATCAGCTCCACCAGCGTAAAGCCTTTCTTTTTGTTTTTTATATTTTTATTGTACTGCACCATAGATGCTCCCGTCGTTTCTCCGGTGAAAGGTTACAATTAGACACAATACCAGATTATATATATTGGCATTATACTCGGAATGTGACGTTTTCGCAACAAATTCCGCGAGATTTCAGCAAATTTACACCAAATATAGTGGGTCAGCGGCAAGCTGTGCACGATTTCGCCATAATTTCCGTTAGCTTTGAACAAAAAACAGAGTTTTTTTCGTGAAATTTCTTGCAAATACAGGCCCGGCACGCTATACTAAATAGCGTGTTATTATATGGTAGAGGATGTGTAACAATGCTGGCAGCACGACTGGGCGCATGGCTGCGCCATACCGGGGAACGCTGGGCCAAAGCTGCGTTTGCGGAAAAGCTCGCCGTACTGCTGGCGCTGGGCGCTGTCCTGTATACTATTGTGACCGGCGCGGCGGAGCTGCGCTATCAGGCCCGTGCACGGGAGGCCCTGGCTCAGGTCAAGGCTGCGCGGCTGGCGGCCAGTGCCGTGTCTGCCCAGTGCTACTCCGCCGGGCAGACCTTCGCCGACCAGACAAGCGCGGACGGCTTTGCGGATGGCATCGCCGAGGAAATCCGCACGCTGGGCTCACTGCCCGGCACAGTGACGCTTTTGCAGATCGACCCGAACGGCTACACCGTGCAGCGGCTCCTGTATCAGGAGAACGGCATGTACGCCATCTATGATGCCGACGGCGGTTACCGCGTTTTCCGCGCGGAGGACCGGCTGCAATACGGCGCGGGGGTGGGCCATGCTGCTGCTTGAGCTTCTGCTGGGACTCATTCGTTTTCTGCTGGGCGCGGCGCTGTTCAGCTTTATGAACGTCGTCGCGTGGCGGCTGCCGCGGGGCATGGACCCGCTGAAGGGCCGCAGCGTATGCCCGCAGTGCGGCCACACGCTGGGTGCGCCGGACTTAGTGCCTGTGTTCAGCTGGTTATTCTTGCGCGGGCGGTGCCGCCACTGCGGTGCGTACATTCCGGCGCGGTACCTGCTGGTGGAGCTTCTGGGCGGCGTGCTGGCGCTGGGCTGCACTTGGCGGTACGGCGCTGCCTACGCCCTGCCGGGCGGGCTGTTCGGCATGAGCTGGGCCGCGCTGCTGGCGCTGGCGGTCTGCGGGATCTTGCTGAGCGTTTCGCTCATTGATGCCGAGACGCAGACCATCCCGGACCGGCTGAATCTGGCGCTGGCGGTCTGCGGCGCGGTGAGCGTGCTGCTCTCCCCTGCCGACTGGCTGCCGCACGTCATCGGTGCGCTCTGCGTCAGTGTGCCGATGTTTCTGCTCTGCCTTGTCATCGACGGCGCGTTCGGCGGCGGCGACATCAAGCTGATGGCAGCCGCCGGGCTGTTCCTGGGCTGGCAGAATACGCTGCTGGCGATGTTTTTCGGCATTGTTTTTGGCGGTATATACGGCATATACCTGCTGGCCGCCAAAAAGGCAGGGAAGAAGGACCACTTCGCCTTCGGCCCGTTTCTGTGTGCGGGCATCGTGATCGCGATGCTGTTTGGCGGGCCCGTTTTGGAATGGTACTGCGCGTTTTTGTGATACTCCTTGCCTCCCTCTGCGAGACAGACTCCCCCGGTACGGGGGAGGTGGCGCTTGCGCCAGAGGGGGAGCGACGGCCCCGCAGGGCCGGAGGGAGAGAACCTTGCCACAAACCGAAATATTTCGGTTTGCCGCAAGGTTCTCTCCCCCACCGCCTGCGGGCGGAGCCCCCTCGCAGAGGGG
>ERZ773111.1270-NODE-1270-length-12372-cov-3.513680_pt1 | contig 12372 bp, 15 predicted proteins | sample MGYA00580567_ERZ773111 | MGnify/ENA primary metagenome ERZ773111 (study PRJEB29015, sample SAMEA2737875) | human gut metagenome | biome: human gut; feature: human-associated habitat; material: faeces | place: China | collected 2012 ...
GGCCCAGACCGTATTGGGAGCAGCCAAGATGGTCCTGGAAACAGGCCGCCATCCCGGTGCCCTGAAAGATGACGTCTGCTCGCCAGGCGGCACGACTATCGAAGCCGTCCGGACCCTGGAAGAAGAATTGAGGAGGAGCTGACATGGAAACTGGCACCACGGAACCCCGGCTGTCCACCTATCTGCATGCCCGGGTCTGCCGGACCGGTACGCCCCTGGCGGGAAATTTTGAGCTGACGGCCCGGTGCAACTTCAACTGCAAAATGTGCTATGTCCACCTGACGGCGGAGGAGCAGCAGCGCCGGGGCCGGGAGCTGACGGCGGACCAATGGCTGGCCATTGCGGAACAGGCCCGCAGCCGGGACATGCTGTTTTTGCTGCTGACCGGCGGCGAACCCCTGATCCGGACGGATTTCCGTTATCTGCTGACGGAGCTGAAGAAAATGGGCCTGCTGGTGTCCGTCAACAGCAACGGCTCCCTGATCGACCGGGACTGGCTGGATTTCTTCCGGCATGAGCCGCCCTTCCGCTTCAATATCACGCTGTATGGCGGCAGCGAGGAGACCTATGAGCGCCTGTGCGGCCGCCCCATGTTCGGCCGGGTGACGGAGAATATCCGGGCTCTGCGGCAGCTGGGCATCGGCGTGAAGCTGAATGCCTCCATGACGCCGTATAACGTGGCGGATATGGAGGCGATGCAGTACAGTTCCTTGCCGCCGGTGACGCCGCGGATTTCACGGACCCGGTCCTTCATATAGGTCCGCTGCTCCGGTGTCAGCAGGAGGGAGGTGTCGGCGTTCAGTCCCACGGGCATGTAGTGGAAGTACCACGCAAAGACGCAGCCCTTGTCGATCAGCAGGTCCAGGAACTCGTCGCTGGTGACCACCTTATAGTTCCTGCTGGTGTAGCAGATGGAGACGCCGAAGGGGATGCGGTGGCTGCGCATGAGGTCCATGGCGTCCAGCGCCTTCTGGAAGTGTCCGCGTCCGCGGCGGCCATCATTGGCCTCCTCAAAGCCCTCTACGCTGATGGACACGAAGAAGTTGCCCACCCGCAGCATCTCCTGACAGAACTCCTCGTCGATGAGGGTGCCGTTGGTGAAGGCGTGGAACGCCATGTCCCGGTGCTTTTCGCACAGGCGGATGATGTCTTTTTTCCGCAGCAGCGGCTCGCCGCCGGTGAAAAGGCAGGCGTGGGTACCCAGGGCCTTGGCCTCGGTGAGCACCCGGTCAAAGGTCAGGCTCTGCTTGTGGCCATATTCCGCCGCCCAGCAGCCGGTGCAGTGCGTATTGCAGGCGGAGGTGGGATCCATCAAAATCAGCCACGGCACGTTGATATCGTACTTGGCTGCGTTCTCCTGCGCCGTCTGATAGCCCCGGAAGCCGCCCTCGTAGGCCGCGTTGGTCAGGAAGGTCTTGAGAATATAGGGGTCGTTCTCCCGGATCAGCCGCTGGGTATAGTGGGCCCACTTGCCGTCGGGGATGGTCTCAAAGGCCTTGCGCTCCGCCGCATGAGAAATTTTATCGGTGATTCCCATGGATCATTTTCCTTTCTGTTATTGAATCGTTTTTACGTTTTTGCCGGAATCTGTGAATGTGCCGCCGCGCGACAGGAGGATACGCCTGGGATGGTCTCCCCGTCGATCTGGAGCGGGGCGGGGCGGTCAAATTCCACCGTGATGTTCTGCCCGGTCAGCACCTCCACCACATGGATATGCCGGATATGCTCACCCTTGAAAATGGACGGGAATACCGTCAGGGCCTTCAGCGGTAATAACCGCCGATGTCGGCGAGGAAATCGTTGCCGCTGCCGGTGGCAAAGTAGTAGATGCCGCAGTCGGTCCGGAGTGGGGCGGTGTCGTTGATGAAGCGGTTCAGCGTTCCGTCTCCTCCGGCGATCACAACCCGGTCATCGTCCCGGAGGGAACGAAAGAAGGCTCCGTAATCATCGATTTCCGTGATATCGCGGAACAGCAGCCTGTCGTCAGGCAGCAGTACGTTCAGCCGATACGTGGCCTCCTGGCCGCGTCCGCTCCCCGCGTGGGGATTGTATAGAATGTGATAGGTCAGCATAGGCTTGCCTCTTTCTTCGGATAAATGCTCCGGCAGGTGGGGGCCATCGGGTGTGGGTGATGAAAATGCGGCGTTTACCAATCGTAGTTTTATAAGTTTAACGGAATCTGAACGCGAATACCATGGCGAAAGCGGCCGCTTCCTCCGAATTTCAGAACAGTCGGCTCAATGCGCAAATTGTCGCAGTTTTCCTTTATTGCGCAAAAAAGCTGCCCCTTTCGGGGCAGCCCTTGCGGGAGGTTCCGTTTATTCGGCGTCCTGAACGGCGCTGCGCAGGAAGTTCTCAAACAGCGTATCCAGTCGGTCCCGGGAAAGAGAATCAAACACATGATAGATGGTTTTGGAGTGGGCTCGGCATTCGCGCAGAATGTTCTTCGTAACCGGCTTCCACTCGATGGGCTCTCCCACCGGAACAAGGGCGTCCACCTGTTTTTGAAACCAGTCGTCCAGCAGGGCATAGATGTCCTGCTAGTGATAGTAAAACGTATTGGGGCTGCCCTCCGCACGTTTGACCAGAGCAGACACGGTGATCTTGTCGAAGGGCATTTCGGCAAGCATTTCCTGAAAGGTGGTCATAATCAGCTTCTTGGTGTATAAGGCCACGATATCCCCCCTGAGCGAAATAGGTGAAAATCCTTCTTTCGCATTTTGCAACAAAAACGGACATATCGCAAGCAAGCCTTTTGCGCCGCCGGAGCGCTCCGGCATGCATCCGTTTTGCGTGGTGAACACACCGGGAGGAAATCCTCCGGCGGCGATAAGGCATAAACGAAAACAGCACCTGATTTCTTACGAAATCAGGTGCTGTTTGGTGGAGACTGCTGGACTCGAACCAGTGACCTCCTGCGTGTGAAGAACTGCGTAATGTCCGGCGCAGGCGGTCACAGCCGCTACGTCCCGCATCGTCACAGGCCGTTTGCCCTACCGCAAGGGCTCAAGCTGTACTCTGGAGCAGCTCTTTACAGCCTAAAAAAGTCCGACACATAACACCATCCAATATCTGGTAAATCTAATTAACGCCGCGTAGGGAAGGTCTATGCATTCAGTGGTAAACTTGCACGACACCGAAAAGCTGCTCTTCGCTTTTGTCGGGCTGCCAAGACCGCTTTGAAACGAGGAAGATGGGGCCTTTGGTAATCAGCACCAAGGCCCCATCTCCCTCTTTTTCTAAAGCAAGCCGCATCTGACGATCTCAACCGTTCATAGAGTTATCACCTACGTCCGTACCCAAATCGCAGGTGTAGACCCAGCAGATCACGTCGCCGTCTTCTACCTGATAGCGGGAACAGCCGTAGTTGGGAAACCATCCGTTGACCTTGCACATCCATCCGGACTCATTGCCTACATCAAACTCATAGAGATTATGCTTCGCCTCGAAGCACTAATAAAATTTTTCTACTCAAAGCATACTGCCGGTTGCAGATGCTCCAGACCCGGAGCAGGCTGAAAGTCGCTAAAATTGGTACAGGTAGAGATGAGCAAGCTCTCCATAAACCATGGTTCGCCGAGATGAAAGATGGGATGTATTGGATGTGATGTAGGAGGGGCCTGCCCGCGGGTCTTGGAGTGAATCCGCAATGTAAGAAGAGAAGGAAGAAAGCGTTGTTACTTCGCAGCCTTGGCAGCCTTGATGGACTCGATCAGCTCGGGAACGACCTTGAACAGGTCGCCCACGATACCGTAGTCAGCCACCTCGAAGATGGGAGCGGTATCGTTCTTGTTCACGGCGATGATGCACTCGGAATCCTGCATGCCGGCCTTGTGCTGGATGGCGCCGGAGATGCCCAGAGCAACATAGACCTTGGGATGGACGGTCTTACCGGTCTGGCCGACCTGATGGTCAGCGGAGATCCAGCCGGAGTCCACGCAGGCGCGGGAGGAACCCACGACGCCGCCCAGAACCTCAGCCAGCTCCTCGGCCAGCTTGATGCCCTTCTCCACGTCCTTGGAGATACCGCGGCCAACGGACACGATGAAGTCAGCGCCGATCAGGTCAACCAGCTTCTTGGCGGCCTTGACGGTCTCGGTGACCTCGGTGTGGATGTCAGCAGCAGCCAGCTCAAAAGCGGGATGCAGGATCTCCACGTTCTTCTTGCACTCGCGCTTCTTCATAACGCCGGGGCGAACGGTCGCCATAGCGGGGCGGAAGCGGGGGCAGATGATGGAGGCCATCAGGTGACCGCCGAAAGCGGGACGGGTCATCTTCAGGTCGCGGGACACGTCATGGGGCTCGCGGTTGATTATCACGGTGCCCAGCTTCTCGATGCGCTCCTCGGGCAGCGTGGAGGCCTCGCGCAGGAAGCCCTTGTAGTTGGGCATGTCGATGTCCAGGTGGGTGCAGTCGGCGCACAGACCGGTGTGCAGACGGGCGGCGCAGCGGGGAGCCAGATCACGGCCGATGTTGGAGGCGCCGAACAGCAGCACCTCGGGCTTGATCTCCTCCACGGCTTCCACGATCACCTTGGTATAGGCGTCGGTGGTGAAGTCCTTCAGCAGGGGGGAGTTGTAGACGTACACCTTGTCGGCGCCGTACTCGCCCAGCTCGGCGGCGATGCCGTCCACGTTGTCGCCCAGCAGGATGCCGCACAGCTCGACACCCAGCTCATTGGCCAGCTTGCGACCCTCGGAGATCAGTTCGAAGGTGGTGGGCATCATCACGCCCTGACGCTGCTCGCAGAACACCCATACGTTCTTGAAGGCAGCGGTATCAGCACTATTAAAAGCCATTTTCTTATCTCCTTCCTCAGATGATGTGCTTGGCGGCCAGGATGCCGGCCAGCTTGTCGGTAGTCTCCTTACCGGCGCCCTCGAGCATCATGCCGGCGCCCTTCTGGGGAGGCGTAAAGGAGGTCAGAATGTTGGTGGGAGAACCCGCCAGGCCGATGGTGCTCTTGTCGATCAGGGGATGATCCTTCAGAGTCTCATAGGTCATGGTGACCAGGGGCTTGCTGTAGGCTTCGAAAGCGCCGCCCACGGACAGGTAACGGGGCTGATTCAGCTCCTTGATGCAGGTGATCATGCAGGGGGTCTTGACCTTGACGGTCATATAGCCGTCCTCCAGCATGCGCTTGACGGTCAGGGTATTGCCGTCCTTGGTGATCTCGCCAGCGTAGGTCACCTGGGGCAGGTGCAGCTTCTCGGCGATCTGGGGGCCAACCTGAGCGGTATCGCCGTCGATGGCCTGACGGCCGGCCAGGATGATGTCGTCCTCCTCCACGCCGTAGGTGTCGATACCGGCGGCGATGATCTGGGAGGTGGCGTAGGTGTCGGAGCCGCCGAACTCACGGGCGGTGATCAGGACGCCCTCGTCCACGCCCATGGCCATCAGCTCACGCAGCATGCCCTCGGCGGGAGGAGGACCCATGGTGAACGCCACGACCTTGCAGCCCAGCTCGTCCTTCAGAGCCAGAGCGGCCTCAACAGCGTTCAGGTCATCGGGGTTGATGATGGTCTGCATGGACGCACGATCCAGAGTACCATCGGGATTGACGGCGACTTTGCCGGAGGTGTCGGGAACTTGCTTTACGGTAACCAGAATCTTCATTGTCTATTCCCTCCTCTTACAGACCCATGTTGGCAGAGATCACGATGCGCTGGACTTCACTGGTGCCCTCATAAATTTCCGTGATCTTGGCATCCCGCATCATACGCTCCACCGGGTAATCCTTGGTGTAGCCATAGCCGCCGAAGAGCTGCACCACCTTGGTGGTGGTCTTCATGGCGTGCTCAGAGGTGAACAGCTTGGCCATGGCGGCCAGCTTGGTGTAGCGCTTGCCCTCGCCCTTGGCCACGGCGGCCTGATAGGTCAGCAGCCGCCCCGCCTCGCAGCCCAGCTCCATGTCAGCCAGCGTGAACTGGGTGTTCTGGAACTTGCTGATGGGCTTGCCGAACTGGACACGCCCCTTGGTGTAGTTGATGGCCTCGGCCAGCGCGCCCTCGGCGATGCCCAGGGACTGGGCAGCGATGCCGATACGGCCGCCGTCCAGGGTCGCCATGGCGATGGAGAAGCCCTTGCCCTCTACGCCCAGCAGATTCTCCTTGGGGACGATGCAGTCCTGAAACACGATCTCGGCGGTGGGGCTGCCGTGGAGACCCAGCTTTTCCTCGTGCTTACCCACGGAGAAGCCGGGGAAGCTACTCTCCACGATGAAGGCGGAGATGCCCTTGGTGCCCTTGCTTTTGTCGGTCATGGCGAACACCACGAACACGTCGGCCACATAGCCGTTGGTGATGAATATCTTGCTGCCGTTCATCACATAGTGGTCGCCCTCCAGTTTCGCCTCGGTCTGACCCTTGGAGGCGTCGCTGCCGGCGTTGGGCTCCGTCAGGGCGAAGGCACCCACATGGTGGCCCTTGGTCAGCATGGGCAGATACTTGGCCTTCTGCTCAGGGGTGCCGTAGTTCATGATGGGGTCGCAGCACAGGCCGTTGTGGGTGGCCACGATGTCGCCGGTGGAGGCGCACTGCTTGCTCAGCTCCTCGATGCAGATGGCGCTGGCCAGAGGATCAGCGCCTGCGCCGCCGTACTCCTTGGGGACGCACATACCCATGACGCCCAGATCAAACAGCTTCTCGATGTTTTCGCGGGGATACTCGCAGGTGCGGTCGGTCTCCGCCGCAATGGGCTTGACTTCCTTTTCCGTAAACTCCGCCATCATCTTGCGGATCAGCTGATGCTCACGGCTGAGATTGAAATCCATATTTGTTCTCCTTGTTTTGTCCTAAGTATGATGTGGTCACAGCGGCATCCAACTGCCGCTGGCGGTGGCCAGCAGCTTGCCGGTGGCGGCATCGGTCAGCTCCGCCCGCTGGCGGATAAGGCTGCGCCCCGCCTTGACGATGAACACCGTCAGGTGCAGCTCCATGCCGAAATCCACGCCCCGCAGGAAGGACACCGTCATGTCCGTGGTGGTGGCCTCGTTGTCTCCGGCGGTGAAGTTGGCTACCACGCCGAAGGCCGTATCGAACATCCCGGCGATAGCGCCGCCGTGGATGCCGCCCTTCTCGTTGATCTGCCAACCCTGGGTGGGGAAGGCATAGGTGACGGTCTGTGCCTCGTAATCGCAGTTTATCAGACGTGCCTGCATTTTCTCGTCAAAGCCGCCGTCGTGCAGATTCAGATAGTGCTCGGACTTCTCCCGCACCAGCTGGAGCCATGCTTGCTTCTTATCCATGCCGCCCTCTCACTTCTGGATACCGGCAATGTTCTTTGCCAGCTTTTTCTTCTCCTGAATATTCCCCTGACGGGCGATCATGATGCGCTGCGCCTGGGGAGAGCCTGCGCCGTGCATGGACTCCGTGCGGTAGCCCACAGCGGCAGCACCCAGACACATATTTTCCAGGAAGCGCATGATCCGCTGGCGATCCTCAGTGCTGACACCCTCGCGGGCGGCGAAGTACTTGTTGCAGATCTCGCCGATGGTCTCGCCGTTGTTGCCCACCACGGTGTCGGACTTGAAGTCCGTCTCGCTGGGCATGGTGACCATCAGGCCGCCGGCAATGTCCTCGGCCAGACGCACGATCTCGTAGGGGAAGCGGGTCACGTTCTGCTTGCAGACGTTGGCCAGCAGCAGGTCGATCTGGTAGTTGCCCGCCTTGGTAGGGCAGCCCTCGCAGGAGCAGGCGATACCGCAGGAGTAGAGCGTTTCATTCAGATGGGTCATCTCGATGAGCTTGTCCTTCACAGCGCTGGCCTTCTCCACGCCGTTGTACTCGGCGGCCAGTGCCGCCGCGCCGATGACCACGTCGCCCACGCCCACCTTGCAGCCGCCGTAGCTCTGGCGGTGATAACCGGCGAAGCGCTCCACCATCATGCCGGCGAACTCGTACTCGCCGTTGAGGAAGATGTACTCATTGGGGATAAACACGTGGTCGAGAACCACCAGAGCCTCCTGCCCGCCGAACTTGGCGTTGCCCACGTCGATGCAGCCCTCCTCCATCTTGCGGGTGTCGCAGGACTGGCGGCCGTAGATCATATACAGACCCTCGGCGTCGGTGGGGCAGGCGAAGGACACGGCATAGTCCTTGTCGGCCTCGCCCATGGCGATGGTGGGCATAAAAATGTGCCAGTGGCTGTTAATGGAGCCGGTCTGGTGGCACTTGGCCCCGCAGACCACGATGCCGTCGGGGCGGCGCTCCACCACGTGGACGTACATATCGGGATCGGCCTGCTCATGGGGAGCCTTGCTGCGGTCGCCCTTGGGGTCGGTCATAGCGCCGTCCACCGTCAGGTCGTTGTCCTGGACGTAGACCAGGAACTTCTTGAAATTCTCGTGGTAGTGGGTGCCGTACTTCTCGTCGATCTCGTAGGTGGAGGAGAACACGGCGTTGAAGGCGTCCATGCCAACACAGCGCTGGAAGCAGCTGGCCGTCTTCTGACCCAGCAGGCGCTGCATTTTTACCTTTTTCACCAGATCCTCGCTGGACTGGTGGAGGTGGGTAAAGCGGTTGATTTTGTGGCCGGTCAGGCTGGAGGTGGCGGTCATCAGGTCCTCATACTGGGGATCCTGGGCCAGAGCGTAGGTCATGGCCACGCAGTTGATGGAGGGCCGGATCATAGGGTGATCCACCCAGTTGTCGATCTTCTCGCCGAACATGTACACGCGGGTGTTCAGCTTACGCAGGGAGTCGATGTATTCTTTCGCGGTCATCAATGCCATTTTCGTTTCCTCCTTAAATTTACCGCATAGCTATTGTTATATCGCCGTTGGCTACCCGTTCCTGATGAACATACACTTCAGCAGCGCAAGTGACGATGGCTTTTTCTCTTTTCTCGGAAATAATATTTGCATGGATTTCAAGGGTGTCTCCCGGCAGGATCTTTTTTCGGAAACTCACCTTGTCAACGCCTAAAAGGAGCGGCGTTTTTCCAGCGTAGCGCAGTGTTGACATCAGCAGGATATCCACCGCCTGCGCCATACATTCTATAGAGTATACGCCCGGCAGTATCGGCTCTTCCGGGAAGTGTCCGAGAAAGATGTCCATTTTAGGATCCGCGAAAAAGATGGCGCGGATATCCTCTCCGGGGCTCAAATCTTCTACCGATGTCACCAGAAGCATCGGCTCACGGTGCGGCAGGATCGTTTTGATCTCATCTTGATTCAGCTTCATAACGCAATTTACCCGTTCTGAAAGTTGGCGGGGCGCTTTTCCAGAAATGCGCCCATGCCCTCCTTCTGGTCGGCGGTGGCGAAGCACATGGCGAACAGCTCGTTCTCCACGGCGATGCCGTCGTCCATGTCCATCTGCATGCCCCGGTCGATGCAGGCCTTGGCATACTTCACGGCGATGGGGGCGTTCTTGGTAAAGGACTTTGCCATCTCCAGCGCGCCGTCCATGAGCGCTTCTGGGGCAAAGACAGCGTTGACAAGGCCAATCTTTTCCGCCTCGTCGGCCTTGATCATCTTACCGGAGAAGATCAGCTCCTTGGCCTTGGCCGCGCCTACGCGGCGGGGCAGGCGCTGGGTGCCGGAGAAGCCGGGGGTAATGCCCAGACCTACCTCAGGCTGGCCGAACTTGGCCTTCTCGGAGGCCAGGATGATGTCGCAACTCAGCGCCAGCTCACAGCCGCCGCCCAGAGCGAAACCGTTGACCGCGGCGATGGTGGGGAACTCCAGCTTTTCGATGCGGCGCATAAGGGCGCTGCCCCGCTGACCCCAGCGGCGGCCGCCGTCCAGATCCAGCGGATACTGCTCGCCGATGTCGGCACCGGCCACAAAGGAGCGGCCCTCGCCGGTGAGGATCAGGCAGCGGACGTCCCGGTCGCTCTCCAGCACCGCCACCACCTGCTCCAGCTCCGTGATAACCGTGCTGTTCAGGGCGTTCAGCGCCTCGGGACGGTCAATGGTCACGATGGCGATGCCATCTTGCTTTTCGCAGCGTATCGTTTGGTACATCGTACATGTCTCCTTTCTGTGCAGGGAAGGGAATCGTTGAAAAGGGGGAGCCGCCTGCGGTCAGGCGGTTCCCCCGCAGCGCATGAGATATCAGCGCCAGGCGGCGCTCAGTCCTGCGCCATCTTCTTGTACTTGGCGTAGCGCGCCTTTACGTCGGTGATTTCCTTGGCGTAGAGGGCATCGGCCTTCTCCGGGAAGTTGTTCTTCAGGGAGGCGAAGCGGTTCTCGCCCATGAGGAAGTCCATGAGCTTGTCCGTGTCAGGCTCCGGGGAATCCAGCTGGAAGGGGTTCTTGCCCTCCGCGATCCGGCGGGGATCATAGCGATACAGGTGCCAGTAGCCGCACTCCACGGCCTTCTTCATTTCCAGCTGCGAATTGCCCATGCCGGCCTTGATGTGCTGCTCTAGGCAGGGGCAGTAGCAGATGACGATGGAGGGGCCGTCATAGGACTCGGCCTCCCGCAGGGCACGCAGCGTCTGCGCCTGATCTGCGCCCATGGCCACCTGCGCCACATACACATAGCCGTACTGCATCAGGATGCCGCCCAGATCCTTCTTTGCCACCTGCTTGCCGCCAGCGGCAAATTTGGCGGTGGCACTGGTGGGCGTGGCCTTGGATGCCTGTCCGCCGGTGTTGGAGTACACCTCGGTGTCCAGCACCAGCAGGTTCACGTCACGGTTCTGCGCCATCACATGGTCGATGCCGCCGAAGCCGATGTCATACGCCCAGCCGTCGCCGCCCACAGCCCAGATGGACTTCTTGGCCAGATAGGCTCTGTTCTCAAGGATGTATTTCACGTCCTCCGTCTGCTGGGCCTTTTCCAGCGCGGCCAGCAGCGCGTCTGTGACGGCACGGGAGCTCTCGTGCTTATTCCACCCGTTCTGGTAGGCCTCCACCGCTTCCGCGGCAATACCCGCGGACTTGATGGCGTCCAGACGGAGCAGCAGCTCCTTACGGATGGCGTCCTGCGCGTGGAAGAAGCCGTAGGCAAACTCGGCGTTGTCCTCAAACAGGGAGTGCTCCCACGCGGGGCCGTGACCCTGGCAGTCCTTGCAATAGGGCAGGATGGGTGCGCCGCCGCTGATGGCGGAGGAGCAGCCCGCGGCGTTGCCCACATACATGTGGTCGCCGAACAGCTGGCTCAAAAGCTTGATATATGTCGTCTCCGCGCAGCCGGCGCAGGCGGCGGAGAACTGGAAGTAGGGCTTGGCGAACTGGGCGCTCTTCACGCTCTTGTCGCTGATGACATCCTTCTTCAGGTACTTCTCGTCCATAGCCACCTGATCGAACAGCGGCTGCTCGGCCTTCATCTCCTCGAAGGGAGCCATGGTCAGCGCGCCCTTGGCGGGACAGGCTGTCAGGCACACGCCGCAGCCCAGGCAATCGTAGGGGGACACCTGCATCCGGAAGGCATACGCCGAAGCGTCCTTGCCCAGACCCTTGGCGGGCGCGGTGACAAATCCGGCGGGCACCTGTGCCTTTTCCTCCTCGGTCAGCAGCACCGGGCGGATGGCCGCGTGGGGACAGCTCATGGCGCAGCGGTTGCACTGGATGCAGGCCGCGGCGTCCCACTTGGGTACGGCAGTGGCCACACCGCGCTTGGAATAGGCGGAGGTGCCGTTCTCCCACGTGCCGTCCAGCACGCCGTGCTTCTGGAACACGGACACGGGCAACTTGTCGCCCTGCTGCCGATCCATGGGCAGCACGATGTCGCGGACAAAGGGCGTGGCGCTGATCTCGGCGGCAGGTGCGTCCTGCGCGTCCGCCCACGCCGCGGGAATGTCCACCTTCACGGCGGCGTTTACGCCCACATCCACGGCCTTGTCGTTCAGATCCACGATCTTCTGCCCGGCCTTCTTGAAATAGGTGGCGTAGTTGTTCTTCTTCATATCCGCCACAGCCACATCCATGGGGATGACCTTGGTCAGGGCGAAGAACGCGCCCTGCAGGATATTGTTGGTGTGCTTGCCCAGGCCGATCTCCGCCGCCAGCTTCGCCGCGTCAATGATATAGAACTGCGCGTGCTTCCGCGCCAGATCCCGCTTCATCTTGGCGGGGAGGTGCTCCTCCAGCTCCTCCGTCGTCCACGGGCAGTTCAGCAGGAACGTGCCGCCGTCCTTCAGATCCTCGGTCAGGTCGTACTTCTTGACATATGTCGGCGCGTGGCAGGCCACAAAGTCGGCGGAGGACACCAGATAGGTGCTGCGGATGGGCATGTCGCCGAAGCGCAGATGGCTCTGGGTCAGGCCGCCGGATTTCATGGAGTCGTAGGAGAAATACGCCTGGGCGTACTTGTCAGCCACCAGGCCGATGGTGGAAATGGCGTTCTTGTTGGCGCCCACGGTGCCGTCGCCGCCCAGACCCCAGAACTTGCACTCCTTGGTGCCAGGAGCAGAGGTGATGGG
>ERZ773111.1273-NODE-1273-length-12323-cov-2.901043_pt1 | contig 12323 bp, 9 predicted proteins | sample MGYA00580567_ERZ773111 | MGnify/ENA primary metagenome ERZ773111 (study PRJEB29015, sample SAMEA2737875) | human gut metagenome | biome: human gut; feature: human-associated habitat; material: faeces | place: China | collected 2012 ...
ATGAAAGTTTAAGGGAGGAACGAGAAATGAAAAAAGCAAAATGCTTTAGTGACATTCATTACGACATTGGAAAAATTGATGACAAAATGTACTCGTCTTTTACAGAACATCTGGGACGAAGCATTTATACAGGAATCTACGAGCCGGGGCATCCAAATGCAGATGAAGACGGATATCGTAAAGATGTCATGGAATTAGTAAAAGAATTAGGCGTTCCGGTAATTCGTTATCCAGGTGGAAACTTTGTATCATGCTATGACTGGCATGATGGAATTGGACCAAAAGAAAAAAGACCAAAACGTATGGATTATGCATGGTCAAGTATTGAAACAAACCAGTTCGGTATTGATGAATTTTGCCAGTGGGCAGAAAAAGTTGGTATTGAGCCGATGATCGCAGTCAACCTTGGAACAGGAAGTATTAAAGATGCCGGCGATCTGGTTGAATATTGCAATCATCCGGGTGGAACCTATTGGAGTGATTTGAGAGCCCAGAACGGACATCCAGAACCATATAATATCAAATATTGGTGCCTTGGAAATGAGATGGAAGGAAGCTGGCAGGCAGGACATTTGTCAGCAGAAGATTATACAAAGAAAGCACTTGAAGCAGTAAAGATCATGAGATGGGTTGATCCTTCTATTAAACTGGTTGCTTGCGGAAGCAGTTATGAAATGTTACCAACCTATATGGAATGGGACAGAACAATGCTGACAGATCTTTATAATCAGGTTGATTATTTATCAACTCATAACTATACAATGAACTCTGGGCAGGGTACAACAAATTATCTTGCTTCCTATAAACAGCTGGATTCTCATATCAAAAACAGCGCAAAAGTTATTGAGTATGTAAAGGCTAAAAATCATTTTGATAAAGATTTAAAGATTTGTCTGGATGAATGGAATGTGTGGAACTTCCAGGACATCAAACTGGATTCTCTGGATGATTTAATGGGACTTACAACGTTCGAGATGACATCAGCTGGAAAATGGGAAATCGCACCACCGATTCTGCAGGAAAAATACAGTCTGCTGGACGCAGTTGTTGTTGGAGGACTTGGAATTTCATTGCTGAACAATGCAGATACAGTTGAAATTGCATGCCTGGCACAGCTTATCAATGTGATTGCTCCGATTACAACAATTCCGGGAGGCGGAATTTTCAAACAGGCGATTTATCATCCATTCCATATGCTCAGCAAATATGGACATGGAACTGTTAAGAAAGCCATTGTGGATGCACCGAAATATCAGTGCGATTTCGGTGAATTAAATGTTGTTGAACCAGCAGTTATCTATAATGAGGAAAATGATGAAGTAAGAATCTTCGTTCTGAACTGCGATCAGGAAGAGGACGTTGAATTTGAAGTTGATTTACAGGGATATGGAGATAAGAAAGTAAAGAAACATCTGGTACTTGCCGGAAATGACTATTCTGTAATGAACACAATTGAACATCCGGATGCAGTTGAAATGGAAGAGAAAGAGGTAACAGCTGCAAATTCTGTAGTATTACCAAAAATGTCATGGAATGTAATTGTTTTAGGATAATAAAAGAAGAAGGAAAGAGGGAGGTGGCAACGAAATGAGCGTGATTTTGGAAGCAAAACATATTTCAAAAAACTTTGGACTTACTCAGGCATTGAAAGACGTTTCTGTAACCATTGATGAAGGAGAAGTTATTGGTCTGATCGGAGAAAATGGTTCCGGAAAGTCAACTCTTTCCTCTATTATTTCCGGAGTTTATCCGCAATCTGAAGGAGAGCTTACTCTGGACGGAAAACCATATAAACCAGCAGACACACTGGATGCACAGAATCATGGAATCAGTATGATTGCCCAGGAAATGGGAACACTTCCGGGAATTAAAGTGGCAGATAATCTTTTTATCGGAAAAGAGCAGTTGTTTACAAAACATGGTGTTGTTGACAGAAAAAAGATGTATCAGGAAGCAAGAAAGGCACTTGAAAAAATCGGGATTAACAATATTCATCCGGAAGATCCGATCATAAAATACAGTCTGGAAGAAAGAAAACTGATTGAAGTTGTAAGAGCACTGTATACGAATCCAAGGATTTTCATCGTTGACGAAACAACAACTGCTTTGTCTCAACGAGGAAGGGATATCATTTACCAGGTTATTAAGAACATGAAGAAGGAAAATAAGACAGTACTGTTTATTTCCCATGACCTGGAAGAACTGATGGAGGTTTGCAGCAAGCTGATTGTTTTGCGAGACGGTGTGTTTGTTGCTGAACTTGAAAAATCTGAGTTTGAAGAGGAAAAGATAAAAGAGTTGATGGTAGGACGTAAACTTACCGGAGATTATTATCGAAGTGATTACGATGGAAGCTATGGGAAAGAGGTTGTGCTTTCAGCAGAAAAACTGTATGTAGGAGATAGCCTTAAAGGTGTCTCACTGGAACTTCATAAAGGAGAAATCCTTGGAATAGGTGGGTTAACAGATTGCGGAATGCATGAACTTGGAAAAGCGTTGTTTGGAAATGTTAAACCGTTGTATGGTGAAGTAAAACTTGGAAATGGAAAAAAGATTACATCAGAAAAACAGGCAATCAAGAACAAGATTGGATATGTATCCAAGAACCGAGACCAGGAAGCACTGATCTTATCAGCAAGTATCATGGAAAATACCGTTTTACCATCCTTGTCAATGATCGCAAAAGGTGGTGTAATTACCAAAGGTGCTGAAAAGAAATTTACCGATAAACAGGTAAAAGATATGAGCATTAAATGCAGAGAGATTGGACAAAACGTAGGTGATTTAAGTGGTGGTAATAAACAGAAAGTTGTATTTGGAAAATGGCTTGGTAATGAGTCAGAAATTTATATCTTGGACTGCCCGACACGAGGAATTGATATTGGTGTAAAGGCATTTATGTATCAGCTGATGTACCGCCTGAAAAAAGAAGGAAAATCTATTTTGATGATTTCAGAAGAACTTCCGGAACTGATTGGAATGAGTGATCGTATTCTGATTATGAAAGATGGTCAGATACAAGATTCATTTACCAGGTCAGAAGAGTTAAATGAATCTGTATTAATCAAGAAGATGGTTTAGGAGGGATAAAAGTGAAAGAGAAAGCTAAGGCAAAAGAAATTCTTCAGAAAATAATTCCTTTCCTTGGAATCATTTTAATGATTATCATATTTCAGGTCGGAGGAGAAGGGAAACTGCTGACAAAAGGTAATATTAACAGTATTCTGAATCAGACCGTATATATAGCGATTATGGCATTTGGTGCAATTTTCGTATACTCACATGGCGGAATGGATTTGTCATACGGTGGAGTTATCGGTTTCAGCGTTTTAGTTGCGATTTTAGTTGCGAACACAGGAGTACCGGCAGGAGTAGTATTTATTACAAACATTCTTGCAGCACTGGTATGGTTCGTACTGAACGGAGTTGTTTCCGTATATTTGCAGGTATCGCCATTTATCACATCACTATGCATCATGTACATGTGTCGTGGAATCTTAAATACGGTATGTGCATCACAGAAATATAGTATTCCGGTTGAACTCTTTGAATTTGATAATCAGAAATTTAAGCTGGGAATGCTGTTAGGCGTCTTTATTATCTGCTATATCTTATTTGAAAAAACAGCAATTGGAAAAGATAATAAAGCAATTGGAGGAAATCCAGCCGCTGCAAAGCAGGCAGGCGTAAACGTTAATAGAACCAGAATGATCGCTTACATTATCAGTGGTATCACGGTAGGTATTGCAGGATTTATCCTTATGGCAAGAGCCGGAAGTGTAAGTACTTCAACTGGTCAGGGAATGGAAATGAACGTTGTCACAGCATTGGTACTTGGAGGTGTGCCATTGTCCGGAGGTTCTAAAGTAAAAATGATCGGAGCTGTGGTCGGAAGCTTTTCTGTTATCCTTTTGAGAAATGGATTGATTATCCTGGGTGTTAACGAACGTGTGGTTGAAGGAATTCAGGGACTGGTACTGTTACTGTTAGTATTCCTTACATATGTAAAGAACAAAGATGGTGTACTGGAGTAACAGATGAAACAAGGAGAAAAGAGGAGGAAAAGAAATGAAAAGAATTAAACGAGCAGTAGCTGTTTTATTAGCAGTTATGATGGTATTCTCTGTAATCGGTTGTGGTGGTTCTTCAGGAAGCAAGAAATCAGACAGCAGTTCAAAAGAGACAAAAGATGCAAAGACAGAGGAAGTCTGGGGAAACAAATCAGGTCAGGATGAAATTTGTGGAGATCCGGATGGTAAATACACAATTGGTGTAGTTATCCATACAACAACAGATTTCCTTTGCGCAAAATACAAAGCATACACAGATTATCTTGGAAAAGCATATGGTGTAAAATTTAACTATTACATTATTGAAAACTTTGCAGATGAAACATATCTTTCTGCAATTGAAAACCTCTGTGCACAGGGTGTTGATGGTATTATCACAACAAACTTCTCAGGAACAGCAGTCCTTCAGGGATTAAAAATTTGTGAAGAAAATGAAGTTTATCTTGGTGTAGGCTGGTCACAGATTGATGAAAGCATCAAAGATCAGGTTTACAAGAGTGATTACTTTGTTGGTGGATCTTATGAAGCAGATTACGATGCAGGATATGAAATTGTAACAAGCCTTATTGATTCAGGATGCAAGAACATTGCAGCAATTGGCTATGAACCTGGAATTACCTGCCATGACAGAAGATGGGAAGGTATGATGAAAGCATTTGAAGATCATCCGGAAGTTAAAAAAGCTGGTGAATACAGAGGCCTTGAATTCACAAAAGCAGTAGAAGATTTCCTTGCAGCAGATGATTCTATCGATGGTATTGCAATTACACTTCTTGGTATTGAATACTGCTCAGAACCAATCAAATCAGCAGGACGTGAAGGTCAGGTTAAGATCGCATTCTGTGACCTTTCAGAAAATTGTCAGGGAAGCCTTGACAATGGTGAAACAGTATGTGCAATCGGTGGACAGTATGCTGATGCAGTATTCCCGTTCGTACTTATCTACAATGCACTGGAAGGAAATGCTCTTGACAAAGTAGAAGTACCGGTTAACTTTATTGTATGTAAATCTGGTCAGGAATTCTCTGATTACATGACATACCTTCATAATGATGGTGTATATGCATGGACAACAGATGAAGTTGATCAGCTGATTAAATCAAAAAATAAAAATGCATCTTCTGATGAGCTGCTTGAAATGGGCAAGAACTACAGTATTGAAGATACAATTGCAAGACATGGAAAATAAATTACTACTTTAACGGATATGGAAAGGGAAGGCGTATGAAAACGAAATCAGATACAGTTAAAAATGTATGCAAAGTCGTTATGCTCCCGGTATTTGTATATCTTCTGTTTTTCATATGCTCCGGCGGAGCATTTGGAAAACCGGCGAGTCTTATTATGAACCTGAAGCAAACGCTGGCCCCTACGCTAATTTCATTCGCAATGTGTTCGAACATGTTGTGTAACAGAATGGATCTTAGTGCAGGTGCGGTTGTAATGCTCTCGGCAATGTTCGGAGCAAAAATGGTATATCTTTACGGAATCGGATTGATACCATTTGCATTGATTGTGGTTGGAGCGGGCATTGTACTTGGAACAATCTCAGGTGTTATGTATATGTTACTGAGAGTTCCGGCAATTGTTACAGCACTTGGGGTTTGCATGGTATATGAGACATTATCTAACCTGGCAAGTATTTCATGGGTAACAGCTATTAACGGAGAAATTACAACACTTGGAAGATTTCCGTATTGTTTGATTATTTTTGCGATCATGTTTGTACTGTTCTACATCATTTTCAACTATACAAAGTTTGGATATAATGTAAGAGCATGTGCAAGTTCACAGAGAATTGCAAAAAATTCAGGTGTCAATACCAAGAAAACAGCATTCCTCTGCTATGTAGTTTCATCATTATTCCTTGGAGTTGCGGCACTTTTGAAGATTTCTATACAGGGATCAATTGATACGCCGATGTACATGTCAAGTACGAATATTATTTTCAACTGCATGCTTGGAATTTATGTTGGACTGGCACTTGAACAGTATTGTAATCTGGTAATCGGAATCTTTATCGGAAACTTTATTTTAAATATGCTGACGACAGGACTTCTCAGCATGGGACTTTCAGCTTCGCTGCAGGATACAGCATCTGGAATCTTCCTTCTGGTTATTATGATCTTTACTTACAACAACCAGAGAGTAATGAACTTTATCAGTGAACGAAAGCTGAAAAAAGAGCTTGTGAGAACAAACGCACAATAAAAAATAATTTAAATGACACCCGGAGTATACGCATCCTGTCAGCTTGCGATACTCCGGGTGTCGCTGTATAATCGGAATAGACAGCATTTGACAGGGCCTAATGGGAGGAAGAAAATATGATAAAAGTATTGTTAGTGGATGATGAAAAGCTGGCACTGGAGTATTTGGAGCATATTATTGATTGGGAGTATCATGGATTTGAATTGATCGGGGTAACGACAAATCCAGAACAGGCACTTGCAATTTACAAGACACACAGACCAGATCTGGTGATATCAGATGTAAAGATGCCTGGATTAAATGGATTGGAATTAGGGGATGCAATTCGCGAATATGGTGGAAATACACATATTCTGTTCCTTTCAGCATATAAAAATTTTGATTATGTAAAACAGGCAATCCGGTTAGGAATTGATGATTATATCTTAAAAAGTGATCTGGAGGAAGATGGATTTTTAAGAAAAATACTAAAATTAAAAGAAGAAATTATAAAAGAAAAAGCAAAAAAGCAGTATACAATTACAGCAATTTTAGAGGAATTATTTAGAAAAAATATTTCAGAAGAGGTATATAAAGATATTCTTGATGAAAATGATTATATAGGTTTGCATAAGAAATATTATTATATTATCGTTTCTCAAAGAAAGGTTCCGAAGATTTTAAAGAAATATATTCCACTTGATAACAATCAGATGACATTGGATAATCGGCTCATAAAAAGAGCGTGCGAAAATGTATCTGAAAATACTGGGATTCATGTAGGGGCCAGGTTTCCGGTAAACGAAGATGAATATCTGATTTTGCTTGAATTCGGAAAAGGAATTGTTTCACAAAAAGAAATAAATGACAGAATTTATGATTTTGCAAGAAAGCTGTATGAATATATTAACAGAGAAGAAAAACTGTATCATGTATATTATTGTTTGCATGGAAGTATGGTAAGGCAGTTCCGGTCTAATTTTACAAATTATCAAAGACAACTGGAAAATAATATTTTAAAAAATGAAGTAGAGTTACAGGAGCTGCGTTATGACGGAAAAGAGGAAAATGAGAAGAAACTGTCAGGAATTTCATAAGAAGAAATTTATCAGTCTTTACAACAGGGAAAAACAGAAGAAATTGAAAAAATAGAAAACCGATTGCATGAAACAGAAAAAAAACAGAATGTTACAGAATACTTGGAATATATAGAACATATTTTGGAGGCTCTTAGTTTGTTTGATGGAAAACTGATTGGAGAAACAAGCGGTCAGAGATTTTTGATGACCGAGGGATGCAGTTCTTATGATTTTAGAAAAGTAACAGATCTTCAGGCATATATTGAATACAAGATAGAAGAAATTTGTCGAATGAAAAATGAGAAAGAAAAAATGATTTATTCCGATGTGACAATCAATGCAATGGCTTATATCAATCAGAATTATGGTGATGCAAGTATTACAGCAGCGGAAGTTGCGGAGCATGTTGGTGTGACGTCTTCCTGGTTATCAACGAAATTTAAAACAGAAACTGGAATACGGGTAAATGATTTTATCAATAATGTCAGAATAGAAAATGCAAAGAAAATGTTCCAGGATAAAGAATATATGGTTTATGAAGTATCAGAAAAGACAGGTTTTACTTCCAGTCAGTATTTCAGTAAAATTTTCAAAGAATATACAGGACTGACACCGAACCAATATCGCAGGAAATTATTAGCCGGAGAGTAGAAGAGGTCATGAAATTAAGAAATAAATTGGTTATAGCACAATTATGTGTGTTTTTGGTAATTATGGGAATATTGCTCATGGCATTACCGGAACTGGTATATAGAAATATCAGTGTGAAAGACAGAGAGGATACCATGATTCTGAATGAGCAGATCATGTCTCAGTTAGATCAGAATTTTGAAGAGCTGGTAAGATTTACAAAGATTGTGGCAGAAGAACCAGAACTTATTCAGAAAATAGATCAATATATGTCGGAGCCGAATGAAGCAAATAATGCGAAAATAAGTCTTTTTTTATCCCGGCTTGGTGTAAAAAATAAAATTCAGTCATATGGAATCATCGGGATTTATCTGGATGTCCAAAAGGCGGATGAAATATATGATTTTTCAACAGTAGGATTTTCGAATAAAGTAAAAGAACATATTTGTAGTGAAATAAAAGAATTAGATTTAAAAGGGAAAAAGACAAGTTTTTTGAATCCTTTTGCTTATGACGGGGAATCAGATACAGCATTTGGAAATATATTTAACATGGTTTATGGATATACGATGGAATATATATATCATGGGCAGAAAGGCAATCTTACTGTTATAGCATCTTTTGACCAGTTGTACTATATTGCAAACCAGATGAAAGATTATAGTAACGATTATCTGTTTCTTGATAAAAATAATCAGATTTTACAGCCAAGTGTTAAGGAAACACAAATAGATGTAAACGCAACTCTGAAAAACATGAAGTATGGAAAAAGCTATAAGGAAGGTTATTGGCAGCAGGAAGATGGGATTACTACAGTACGTTTTTCAGAAGAAGATGGGTGGAAGATTATTTGCAGGCAGAGCAGAAAAGATATTCTGGACAATAACCGTTCGCTGATTTTTCTGGTAGAAATACTGATTTTATGTTTTGGGCTTGGAATTGTGTTAGTTATGATCCCGATTGTAAATCATTTTACCGGTCCGCTTACGGATGTATCAAAACAAATGAATGAAATAGCAGAAGGAAATCTGGATGCACGAATTGAGGTGAATTCAACAGATGAAATAGGAGAAGTAGGCGCTTCATTTAATGTTATGGCAAAACGTTTGCAGGAAAATATTGTTGAAATGGTCGAACAGGAAAAGAGAGAGCAGCAACTGAAGTATGGTCTGATGATTTCGCAGGTGGATCCACATTTTATCTATAATACCATGAATATGATTACATATCTGGCACAGAAAAACCGGAATGAAGATGTGATTGCAGTGAATAAAGCTATGATTCAGATTTTAAGGGACAGACTACGTATAGAGGTGGATAATGTTTATGATACAGTAGAGCAGGAAATTAAAGTAGTGAGAGAATATTTACTGATTCAGAAATATCGATATACAGGAATATTTAAAAGTGTTATTGATATTGAAGCGGGGGTTGAGCCATATCTGATTGCAAAAAATATTTTACAGCCACTTGTAGAGAATGCGTTCTTTCATGGAATTCTATGTAATACGGATGAAGAAGGCGAAGTAATAGACGGATGCATTACGATTCGTATCAGAATGGAAGAAGATGAAGTTGAGATTATTGTAAAAGATAATGGTGCAGGGATGTCTCAGGACAAACTAGATGAATTAAGCAAACCGCAGCGTAAACTGTCAAGTATGGAAAGAGGAGAACATATCGGTATAAAAAATATTAAAGAAAGACTGGACTATATTTATGAAAATAAATACAGATTTCAGATATGGTCAAAAGAGGGCGAAGGTACGATCGTTACGATCCGGATTCCGGCAATTGTATCAAGTGAAACTGAGAAATAAAAGAATGGAAGAGGTTCTATGTAACAGTAAAAACTGTTATATGGAGCCTTTTTATATAAGTAATGAAGGGAATTTATGTGTCTGAAAGAAGTGGAAAAGGGCCAACATTTTGTGATTTCGTTAAGAAATGGGTATAAACATTTTCTATTTTCGTTAAAAACTAGCGTAAAACATTTCTGCTTTTCGTTAAAAAGCAAGGAAAAACATTTCGTGTTTTCGTGAAAAAATGTATAATAGGAGAATCAAAACATTGCGCAGGAGGACTTTCATGGAACCATTCTATTATACCAAAATGACGAAACAGCAGCAGGCAGCATACCATGTAATCATGCAGGGAGCGAATGCACTTGCGGATGAATTTCAGATACCGCGCATAGAAAGTGCGGAGCTTTATGATGTCTTTTTCAGGCTTCGGCTGGATCATCCGGAGATTTTCTGGATGACAGGATATAAGTATAAATACTATCAGGACTCTCCGAATCTGATCTTTGTACCGGAGTATCTGTTTGACAAAAATAAAATCCGGGAGCATCAGAGGGCAATGTCCTCCAGAGTAGAAAAACTTGCGCGGGCGGCAAAAGATTTGTCTGAATGGGAAAAGGAGAAATATATTCATGATTTTATCTGTGATAATGTGACTTATGATAAGCTGAAAAAGGCGTATTCCCATGAGATCATCGGTCCACTTGGACATGGAGTTGGCGTATGTGAAGGGATTGCAAAATCTGTGAAAATACTCTGTGATGCGCTTGAAATCTGGTGCATGATCGCAGTCTGTGGTAACAATCCGGAAAAAGGGATCAAGTACCGTCATACTTGGAATATCGTAAAAATTGGTGGTACATATTATCATCTGGATGCAACTTTTGACAATACGCTTGGTAAGCACAGTGCGGCAGGGCAGGAGATCCGCTATGATTATTTCAATCTGGACGACAAGAAGATTTTCCGGGATCATGAACCGCTGATCGCACCGGCACCGGTCTGTACGAATGGGGATCATTTTTATTATCGGGAGAAGAAACTTTCCTTTACAAAAGAAGATGTCTATAAACGGTCGCTGCAGGCGGCTAAGAAGGGCAGGACATTGACCTTTCAGTGGAGAGGTGGCTATCTGACAAGAGAAGTTTTGGAGAAACTTTTGGATCTGCTCCGGAAAGCCGGAGAAGAGAAGCAGAAGGCTGCCAGGATCAGCCTCAACTGGTCGCAGGCAGTGATCCGTGTCAGTTATGTGGAGGACAGAGGACTTGCCTGTGTGGATATGGAAGAGGCAAATGAAGGAGAAAAGGAATAAATGAGTGAACTGGAAATACAGGAAAATATGTCATCAGAGGAAGCGTTCATGGATACAGAAAGTGCATATGAAGAAATTCCGGAGGCTTTCCAGAAGCTTGCCCAGTTACTCGGTCAGGATCAGTTTGAACTTCTGTTTCCAGACAAAGATGTGGAAAACCAGGATGAAATGCGTCTGGTGTATCTGATGAATGATGCAGTGGAAAGCTTTCTGGTATTCTCTGGTGCAAGAATGACCGGACATTATCAGAAAGATTATGAAGGAGAGCTGGACGCAACTTTAAGCCAGGAGGATGGAGAATATGTACTTGTTGTATATCAGGGTGAAACGGTTGTGACCATTTTCTTCCGGGAACTTCAGTTGGAGGTGAACCTTTATAATTATGGAGATGTGGGACATTTCTGGGTGAAAGGGTATGAGTATCTGCGGATTCTGGAATATCGTCTGGCGATTCTGAGTGATAAATGTGAATATCTTGGAGAAAAGGCAACAAGTGATACAGAACGGAAACTTGCGAAACTGGTACATTTTCCACCGTTGAACTATACCTGTTATCCGGCAGTTCCGGCAAAATATATTGTCCCGATGGAAGATCCGTGGAATCCGACCGAAGAGGCAATGGATGTAATGGAAGAGCTTGCTGTGGAGAAAGGGGACAGAAGCATGGTAAGGTGGCTTCGTTTTTACCGGAAGCATCACGGAAAAGTGATGAGCAGATGGCTTGCAAGGCTGTTACACAGAAGAAGCCATGCAGATATGATTGACCTGCTGGATAAAAAGCTTGCAAAAGAAGCAAAAAATTATCCACGAAGAGATTTTGGAGAGAAATTTAACCAGAAGTACGAAAAAGTTTTACAGAAAGCAGAGCAAAGAAAAGAAGAACTGGAGATAAACGGGCAGAAAGTGACGCTTGTGCGTGAGGAACCGTTTTCTGTTGCAAGAGATTTGGTGGATTTTAAGGTGTATCTGATGATATGGAAAGAAAAAAGGGGAGATCGGATCGTGGAAATCGAAGAGTTTCTTTGAATTTTTGTAAATAAATAAAATAGAAAAATAATTTAAAATAAAAAGTATTTTTGATGATGAGGCAAATAGGGATAGATGGTTGAAATCAGTAGGATAAGTGTTAGAATAAAAGATAAAATAGAAAAGTAATTTTAGGAAAATTAGTTTTTTAAAAGACATATTTTTCTTGAATATTGAGGAATAGAAAAGGCAAAATGTGTAAAGTATGTTATTA
>ERZ773111.1276-NODE-1276-length-12294-cov-2.817714_pt1 | contig 12294 bp, 13 predicted proteins | sample MGYA00580567_ERZ773111 | MGnify/ENA primary metagenome ERZ773111 (study PRJEB29015, sample SAMEA2737875) | human gut metagenome | biome: human gut; feature: human-associated habitat; material: faeces | place: China | collected 2012 ...
AGGCTCGAACTCGCTACCTCCACCTTGGCAAGGTGGCGCTCTACCAGATGAGCTAAATCCGCAAACGATAGTGTTATTATACCCAGCAGGGGCGGGTTTGTCAAGTCCTTTTTTTGCCGATGGGAATAAAAAGTGCCGCCCTCTTGTGGGCATAACGATCGGCACCACAACATATAGGTAAGAAGTGGGGTTTCTCTAAAGAATTTGCCGATATAGTTGCGCACCGGGGCGATCCGTGTTAAAATGAGGGAAGAACCGGGCAGCATTACCGAAGGGAGGTGGCGCCGTGAAGCCGTATAATTACTTTGACGACGAGGAAGAACAGCCGCAGCCGTCTGCGCAGGTGCGCTTGGCTCAACTGGTTGCTGCCTTGCAAGTGAACGGCGCCAAGCTGCGCCGCACGGTGCACCGGGACGAAGAAATCGTAGAAGAACTGCGGGACTATCCCAACCTGCGCCGGGCTGCGCTGAAGTGGCTGGCGGTGGCACTGTTTGTGCTGGCAGTGGTGATTGGCATTATCTCCTTTGCCGTGTCCCTGCACAACCAGAGCAAGTGGAACGAGCGTTTTTGCGATCAGGTGGGGCAGGTGTGCACCGATTATATCGCCAAGTACGGCGCTTGCCGCTGGGAGTCTATGGACGAGCGCTACGGCAAGAAAATGGCACGAATGACCGGCGTGTCTTATCTGCGGCGGATGGATTTTAACGGCGACGGTCGGGACGAACTGCTGATCTGCTATTTGGAAAAGGGCCTGTATTTTTTTGATATTTGGGGCTTTGACGGCAAGAACCTCAGCAAGTTCTACTCCGCCAACGCCTGCTATGCCACCGGTGATGGCAAGCTGGGCAGCTGGGTGGTACTGTACCACACCGGGCGCCGCTACCAGGTGGGGGTGTGCGACCCGCAAAAACCCACGGAAGTGACCCTGTATGCCATGCGGGGCAAGAAGTTCAAAAAGGCCGGCAGCTGCCAATATAATGTAGACACCGGCGTGTTTTCCCAAAATGACAAGCCCAATACCGAGGATTTTGAGCGGCTGCAGCTTTCCTGTATTCGGGAGACCCGGGCGGAGATGCTGGTGGATACGGTGACCGCCGCCATGGAGGAATTCAACACCAAGACCACGGCGGAGATTGAGGCCAGCCTGCCGGATGCCACGCTGAAAAAGCAAGCCTACTACGATGTGGTAGACGATCTGAACCGGCAGTACGGCTCCGCCACCTACAAGACCGAGGGCGGTATCGGCTATGTGGACGGCCTGGCTGTGGTGGAAGAGATTGATTTTGACGGCGACGGCAACAAGGAGCTGCTCACCGTCTATCGCCGCCAGGTGAAAAAGACGGAGAAGAACGACTGGACCGGGGAACAGACCCTGATCAATGTGCCGGTATACAGCCTGCGGGTGTACAACTGGAACGGCAGCATCGCCAAGTGCATTTTTACCCGGGATCAGATTTGCCAGCCCTTTACAGATGATGAGGAAACGGCCCAAAACACCCAGTTCTATATCCTGCGCAAAAGCGGCAAAAAGACGGACTTGTGCTTCAATGCCTATCGGCGGAAGAGCCAGTCGGTGTATACGGCGGCCTCTCGGATCTTTCGGCTCAAGGGCGAGCAGTTCTCTGTGGTGTATGACGCGAAGATGGAGTACGAGTACGGCTACAAAACCTATTATCTGGACGGCGAAAGTGTGTACGAATCCACCTTTAACACCAGGGGCTATACCGTGCCGTACTTTATGAACGACGCCGGGTACGATGCGGGCGTGTTTACCGTGGTGTACCTGTCCGGCGACAAGACCCACCAGGACGCCATCCGCAGCCGGGTGAGCACCGTGGAGCAGCATATTCAGTCGCTGAACGACGAGTATGTGCCGGAGCGGCTGCAAAATGTGAATTAATATCGGGTTTGCAGCGCATGAAGGATGGCAGATTGCCGCACTTACCATCGGCGGATACAGACCCTACCGCAGGATTTGCGGGCGGTGACGACAAAAAAAGAGGCTTGAACATTGCGTTCAAGCCTCTTTTTGCGCTCTCTAATCCATCACACGTTCAGGTGCAATTCTTCGATTTTATCCCGCACTTTCAGCCAGTCGCCAAAGGCGGCTTCTTTGTTATTGGGGTTGCGGAGAATGGCCGCCGGGTGGTAAGTGCCCATAAACAGGGTGCCGCTTTTGTCGATAAATTCGCCGTGCTGACGGGTGACCCGGAAGTCCTTGTCAATCAGCCGCTGGGCGGCAATGCGCCCTACGCAGATCACCAGCCGTGGGCGAATGATCTTAAATTGCTCCCGCAGCCAATGCAGGCAGGCCTCCTGCTCCTCCGGCTTGGGGTCCCGGTTTTTAGGCGGGCGGCACTTGACCATATTGGCAATGTACACATTCTTCTCCCGGCTCAGGTCAATGCTCTCCAGAAATTGATCCAGCAGCTTGCCGGAGCGACCCACAAAGGGCTGGCCTTGCAGGTCCTCGTTCTCTCCCGGTCCTTCGCCGATTAGGAGAATGTCTGCCGCCGGGTTGCCTACGCCAAAGACCACCTGGGTGCGGGTCTTGCACAGTTCGCATTCGGTGCAGCTGAGGCAGTGGGCTTTCAGTTCGTCTAATGTCATTTTTATCACCTTGCTCATTGTACCAAAATAATGGTTGAAAAACAATAAAAAAAGGTATAAAATATGTGCGTAAGCGAGAATTACAACTTTTTGGAGGTTTTATCATGGACAATCAAGTGACTGTTGAGATTTCTGCCCGCCATGTACATCTGAGCCAGGCAGATCTGGAGACCCTGTTCGGTAAGGGCTATGCGCTGACGGTGAAGAAAATGCTGTCCCAGCCCGGCCAGTATGCCAGCAACGAGCGCGTGCGCGTGGTGGGTACCAAGAGCGAGTTCCCGGCTGTGTCTATCCTGGGCCCGGTGCGTAAGGCCACCCAGGTGGAGTTGAGCCTGACGGACGCCCGCTCCATCGGCGTGACCGCCCCGGTGCGGGAGAGCGGCGATATTGCCGGTTCCGGCGCCTGCAAGCTGGTGGGCCCTGCCGGTGAGGTGGAGCTGACCGAGGGCGTGATCGCTGCCAAGCGCCATATCCACGCCACTACGGCAGACGCAGAGCGTATGGGCCTGGAGAATGGCCAGATCGTTAGCGTAGAGATTCCCTCTGCCAACGGCCGTAACCTGACCTTTGGCGATGTGGTGGTGCGTGTGTCTGACAGCTATGCCCTGGCTATGCACATTGACACGGACGAGGCCAACGCCGCCGGTATGGCACCCAATACCCCCGGCACGATTATTAAATAAGTATAGGTATTAGATAGTAAAAAAGAGCACCTGTGTGGGTGCTCTTTTTTATATGGAAAATGCGGGCGGCGGATCGGCTGCCTTTGTGCCGCCCCTACGATCGGCGGGAGCGAGCCCCCGCCCTACCACGGTCCGATGTGGGCATCGGACCCTACATTCTCTGTTTTTACAAATCCAAAAATATTATTTATACCTATTATAATATACCGTCCGGCAAAATACAAGAACGGCGGAGCCGTGGTTGCCCTGCGGTTCCGCCGTTGGTATTTGGACTTATTCCGCCGTAGGTGCAGCAGGGGCTGCTTCCTCAGCGGGAGTCTCCTTTTTCGGCACTTCGATTTTGCCGAACTTGGGCAAGTCTGCCCGGTCTGCCTTGGGGGCTGCCGCAGGCTTGCTGCCGGCAGAACGATTGCCGCCGCGACGACCGCCGCGACTGCCACGGTTGTAGCGCTCCCGATCACTGCCGGTGTTGGTCACGCCGCCTTCCGGATCCAGCACCACGCGACGGTTCTGATCCACACCGATGGAGCGAGAGGTCACACCCTCTACCTCCTGAATGGCAGTGTGCAAAATGCGCCGCTCATAGGGATTCATAGGCTCAAAGGTGTAGCGCTTGCCGGTGCGCAGCACATAGGCTGCGTTTTTCTTGGCCAGGTTCTTCAAGGTTTCCTGGCGCTTTTCCCGGTAGTTGCCCACATTCAGGGCCACGCGCACATACTTATCGGTCTGCTTTTTAATCTGCAAAGAGGTCAGGTATTGCAGGGCGTCCAGGGTCTCGCCCCGGTGGCCGATGATAATACCGTAATCCTCGCAGTCAATGGTGATCTCCACCAGGCCGTCCTTCAGAATGCCGGCCACCTGGGGATCCTCCACTTGCAGGCCCTCGATCAGGCGCTTTAAGTACAGGCAGGCGCTGTTCAGATCTGCGTCGCTAAGCTGCACGGTTGCCTTCTCTCGGGGTTTATCTGCTTTGGGTGCACGGGCGGGTTTGTCCGCCTTAGGTGCACGAGGCTTGTCTGCCTTGGCAGCACGGGGCGCGCTCTGCTTCTCTGCCTTTTGGGGCTTGTCGCTGCGCTGCGCCTGTTTTTTGGGCTGCGCCGGTGCTTCGCGGCGGGGCTGGGGCTTCTTTTCCCGCTTGCCGTCGTCGTAGCTGACCTTGACCACAGCGTCGCTGCCGCCAAACAGGCCAAGCACCTTCTTCTTCGGCATCTGTACCACTTCCACATGTACATCTGCCGAGGCGGGCGCATTCAGACCGATGAGAGCCGCGTTGCGGGCCTCCTCCAGGGTCTTGCCTCTGCCTTCAAATTCTTTTAACATGCTTTCCTCCGACTTATCCTCCCGGTGACCCGGGGGGTCGTGTTATTTCATTTTTTTGATGTTCGCTTCTCTGGAGCGCCGGTAAATGGTGTTCTCCAGCATCAGTCTGGCCTGGCTGCGCTTCGGCGGGAAGAACTTGGCCAGGAAAAGCTGCTGCAAAATGGCCACCAGGTTGGAGATGATCCAGTAAAAACCGACCGCTGCCGGTACCTTAAACGAAATGTAAAAGGAGAAGAACGGCATCATCAGCATCATAATCAGCATCTGGCTGGTCTGCTGTGCGGCTGCCGGATTGTTCTTCTTCTGGATCATGGTAGACACCAGGGTGGAGGCCAGGGAGGTCACCAAACAAAGCAGGGGAACGATAATAATGATCCCGTCTTTCCAGTGGGGAATGGCGGTCATATCCAAATTACCGATCACCATACCGTCGCGGTACGCCTGAATGGCGGCGCAGTTGTCCGCAGTAAACAGGGTGGGGAATTTCTCAACCAAAGTGTCCTTATAGGCGCCGAAATTCTCCAAAATACCCAGCTGCAAATACTGGCCCTTGTAGCCCAGCTCCTGCACCACCTGCGCAATGTTGGCGGACTGATCCGCAAAGCCCTTCATCCCCAGCACATAAGACAGGGGATAATAAATAATCCCGATGATGCCCATCAGGAACACCATCTGGAAAAGCATCGGTCCGCAGCCCATCTGCATGGGATTGTGGCCCTCGCGGGCGTACAGATCCTGGGTCTCTTGCTGGAGCTTCATCCGGTCCTTAGGATCCGGGTACTTCTTCTGCAGCTTCGCCAGCTTGGGCTGCAAGCGGGCGGTTTTGGCCATGGTCTTTTGCTGGTGGATGTTAAAGGGCAGCAGGATCACTCGGGTCACCACCGTAAAGATGACGATGGCCACGAAATACTGATTGTTCAGCAGATCCATCAGGAACCCCATGCACACACCGAACAGCCAATAAAGCGGCTTAAAAAGGCCCATGCCCGCGGAAGAAGAAGTGGCAGCTAATAAAATACTGTTCATGCATTGTCCTCGTTAGATTCAGTTGTAGAGCGGTGAGCGCAGGGCTTGTCCTTCTTTGGGGGCACCGGGTCATACCCGCCCTTAAAGAAAGGATTGCAGCGCAAAATACGCAAAAACGCCAGCCAGCACCCCTTCCACACGCCGTGGATCTCAATGGCCTCCAGTGCATACTGGCTGCAAGTAGGGGTATAGCGGCAGGCGCCGTGCGAAAATCGGGGACTGAGGGTCAGCTGGTAGGTACGAATCAGGAAGATCGCCAGCTTCTTAACGATGTTCTTCATGCGATAACACCCCTAAGGCCGTCAACTGTTTTTCCATATCCGCCAGGACCACCTGCATCTTCACTCTGGTGGTGCGGCTGCGCGCCACGAACACCAGATCCCATCCGGTCACACCGTCCTCCAGCTGTGAAAAGGCGGCACGAATCACCCGGCGGGCGCGGTTGCGCTCTACGGCGGTGCCGATTTTCTTGGAGGTGGTAATGCCCACCCGGGTCTCACCTCGGCGATTCTTCATACAATAGGTCACCAGGCTGGCTCCGGCCTTGCTCTTACCACGGTGGTACAGGCGGCGAAAGACCTTATTCTCCTTTATGGCGCTGCTTTTCACAATACGCTCCGTTCGGTCAATTAGTAAGACAGGGACTTGCGACCCTTAGCACGGCGGCGGGCCAGTACCTTTCTGCCGTTCTTGGTGGACATTCTCTTTCTGAAGCCGTGCTCCATCTGTGCGTGCCGCTTCTTAGGCTGGAAAGTTCTTTTCATCTTGCATTCACTCCGTTTCTGAAAATCAAACTGGTCTTGATTTTACTTATGCTCTGCACGGCATAGTGCAGGCGAATTGACTTTTGGCTTGTGGGATAGTGATCCACATTAGCGGTTGATATTATATTATAAAATGCGCCCTGTTGTCAACAAAAATCTGTTACTTCTTGTTTTTATTCTCATAATATATTATAATGTCACTATATGTTGGGGGTAGAACCTATGCACACTACAAGTCCGTGGCGCGCTGTCAGCCGTGTGGCCCTGGTTTTGGGGCTGTTTTTTACAGGCTGCTGCTTTTTAGACAGCTGGCACCCACCGTTTTTTTTCAATTTCCGCTACCAGTGGTTAAAGCTGATCCTCTCTTTTGTGATCCCTGCGGCGGTCACGGTGTGGAACTTTTTGACCGAGCGCTCCCTGCGCTTTGCGGGCACCGCCTGTGCCGTTTTAATGCAGGTGTCGCTGGTGCTGTTCTTTATCGACCGCTATACGGTAAATTTAATTGCCAGGCTGGACGACAGCCGCATTATCTACCACTTTCTTTACACCCTCATCAGCGTGTTTACCCTGCTGGCGGCAGGCTGGATTTGCGCCCGGTGCAGCAAGGCGTGTGTGGACTTTGCCCTGTTTTACCGCCGGTTCTCCCTGGGCTATCTGCCTTTGTGCGCGTTTCTTTTTATCTTGCAGTTTTTTCTGCTGCGCACCTTTGGCAATATTTTCGTTACCGCCAACAGCGTACCCTTCCGGGGCGAGATCTACTGCCTGTGGTATTATGCCAAGACCGGCACCCTGTCTTTTTCCACCGCCCTGCACTCGGCAGGGAATGTGCTGTACTTCACCTCCCTGTCCCTGGCCCTTTGCGGCACGGTGCGGCGGCGTCCGGTGCTGTGGGGCACTCTGGTGCCCGTGGCCCTGTCCGTGTTTGTAGAGAGTTTTCAGCTTCTCACCAAAAGCGGGGACGCGGATGTGGACGATATTATCTTAAACACCCTGGGTGCCGTGCTCGGCGTCCTGATTTTTCGGCTGCTGCTGCGGCCCTTACTGCAAAAGGAGACCCGTATATGTTAGGCATTATCGGCGCAATGGATGTGGAGGTCCGCACCATTAAGGACAAGATGACCGGCACCGTCACCACCCGGGCGGCAGGCTGCGACTTCGTGACCGGCGAGCTGGAGGGCGTGATGATCACCGTGGTGCAGAGCGCACCGGGCAAGGTAAATGCCGCCCTGTGCACCCAGCTGCTCATTGACCGTTTCCAAGTGGATCGGGTCATCAATATCGGCGTAGCTTGCTCCCTAAGTGAGCGGGTGGTGATTAAAAATATCGTCATTGCCACCGATGTGTGCCAGTACGATATTGACATTACCGCTTTAGGCGAGCCAAAGGGCTTTATCAACGGCCTGGGCACCATTAAAGTGGCAACGGACCCAACCCTGTCCGATCGGCTGGCGCGCACCGCCATCAACAGCGGCGAGCGTATCCATCGGGGCACGGTAGCCAGCGGCGATACTTTTATCGGCACCGCAGCACTGAAGTCTGCCATCGCCGGGGAGTTTGACGCCCTGTGCGGCGAGATGGAGGGCGGCGCCGTGGGTCAGGTTTGTGCTGCCAACGGGGTGCCCTTTGCGGTAATGCGCGCCATCAGCGACGGCGGCGACGAAAACGCAGCCATGGGTTACCCCACATTCAAAAAAATCGCCGCAGAACTGTCTGCGACGATCTTAACGCGATTTGTGGCGGAGGAGCAAACCCAGGAAAGCCTGTTCTGATCACTCGATCACAAAATTATTCAGGATATATTCTTCCGCCTCGGCAATGATGGTATGCAGCGCCGTCTTTTCCGGCACATCGGAGCCGGTGCGGCTTTTGTCCTCAATAAACACAAAGCGGGCGTCCTGCACCGCCAAGGCGGCGGAGGCCAACTCTCGACCCAGATTGTAGTCCAGCTTGAACATCTCTCTGGGCAAAATACCGGCCTTAGCCATCGTCAGCGCGCCTCGGTACAGGCTGAGCATATAGTAATCATAAATATACCGGGCAGCGCCCCCGCGAGAGGCAGCGGCTGCCGTATCCAGCAAAATACGGGTGGCTTGGCTCAGGGTGCTCAGGGGCATATCATCGTCCTCTGCACCCAAACTGGCATACACGGACGGATCCAGTCCGTTGCGGCTGGCAGACACCCCCAGCAGGTAGTCGGTGGTCACGCCGTAGTAGTCGGCGCACTTGACCACAAAGTCCAGCCCGCATTCCCGAATGCCTTTTTCGTAATGGGACAGCAGTGCCTGGCTGATGCCCAAATCGCCGGCGGCTTTTTTTTGGCTGATGCCCCGCTCCCGACGCAGCTGGCTCAGGGTGGCGGCGAACTTGCTGTTTTTCTCCGCCTTGTCGGCTTTGCTTTGGCGCATGGCGCGCTTGGCGGCTTTGGCCCGCCCTTTCAGGTCCTTGAATTCTTCTTTGACCTGTTCCAAGTTCTCGCTTTGGATCTCCATTTGTTCATTCACTCCCAAAAATATTACAACGAGTATTATATATCAGCTTATACTCTTTGTAAAGGGCTATTTTATTCTGTCAACAATTTGTAATGTTTCGTCGGCTATCGCCGTTGTTCAGGAGGATTTTGCATTGAAGTCATACACGGTTTATCTTTTTCGTCACGGGCTCACCAAAGGCAACCTAAACGCACAGTATATTGGGCAGACGGATTTGCCACTCACTATGGATAGTATCAACCAACTGCATACCCTGCGGGGCAAGTACCCGTACCCGGAGGTGGACGCCGTGTTTACCTCCCCCTTAAAGCGGTGCAAGGACAGCGCCGCCATTCTCTTTCCGCGTAACAATTTGATTACCATTGAGGATTTTAAGGAATATAACTTCGGCGAGTTTGAGGGCAAGACCGCTGCGGAATTGCAGGACAACCTGGACTTTCGGGACTGGCTGCAAGGGGATATGCAGGCAAGCCCGCCGTACGGCGAGACCAACGCCCAGTTTATGCACCGGGTGTGCGCCGCTTTTGAAAAAGTGATCTCCGGCTGTGTCCAAACCGGCACCCGGCGGATCGCCCTGGTGTGCCACGCCGGGGTCATGATGACCCTGCTCACCTGCTACGGCCTGCCGGAGGCAGCCATGGCCAACTGGCAGACGGACCCGGGCTTTGGCTACAAGCTACACCTGGACCCGGCGCTGTGGATGCGCGCCAATAAAATGCAAGTGGAGGACACCGCCCCCATTCCCATGGCACAGTTGGAGCAGGTAGAGGACTAAGATTTTGTAACGGCATTTAACAGTGCGATCGGGCATCGCACCCTACAAAATGGAATTTGATAAATAAAAAATGTTGGGATCAAGCGGGCGGATGGTATCCGCCCCTACGGTCCACCGGTTACCAAAACGCCTGCGGTCTTTTATGTTTTTTAACATCTATTTACTCGTAGGGGCGGCAATCTGCCGCCCGCAATTACATAAAATCATCATAAAAAAGCACCCCGGTGGGGTGCTTTTTTACATTTCTTCTTCTGTTTATTCTGCCGTTACAGCAGGTTGCAATAATCGCAGCGGTTCTCCGCCAACTTAATATTGCTTTTGCCGTAGATCTTCATTTGCAGGTCGTAGGCGTCCTGGGGAATATCTGACTTCCACAGCCACACGCCCCGACTGGGACCGCAGGGGGTCAGCTGGGTGGGACCGATCAGGTAGTTGCCGCCGCGGGCATGATCCGGCGTAGGCACGGAAAAAGTCTGGGTTTCGTAATTCATCCAGCCGTTGGAAAGGGCATAGGTAGCCAGGCTCACCAGTTCCTTTTTGCTGTACCCGGTGTACACATAGCCCACCAGGTCATTGACCACTTTCAGCAGCTCGGTGGTGGAAGAGCCTTTCATCTTCTTAAACACCTGAAGCAGCACGGTCTTTTGCCGATCGGCGCGGGCGTTATCCGTGTCAATCTTACGAATACGGCAGTAGGCCAGCGCCTGCTTACCGTTCAGCTTCTGCTTACCCTCGGTGCCCTCGTAGCTCTTCTCGATATACACATTGCCGTAGCGCTTGGGGTGGTTATTGATCTCGTTGATCTCCCGATCGGTAATGGTAATGGTCACGCCGCCCAGGCTGTCAATGATCTTGGGGAAGCTGGCAAAGTTCACCACCGCGTAGTTGTCGATCTGGATCTTATAGTAACGCTCCACGGTTTTGATGTATTCCTTCATGCCGCCCATGGAGGCAGCGCCGTTGATCTTGTCGTACTGGCCCTCCTTGACCCAGCCGAGGTTGATGACCATGTCGATCTCGGTCGCGCCGTCGGCGACGGCGGACTCGGCCTCCATGCACTTGATGCCGCTGGGCGTGTAGCCGTTGGGGAAGCCGATGACCGTGCAGATGGGCAGCTGGCCGAAGCCATAGTGCTGCTGCTCGGCGACGTAGTGCGCGGCGTGATTCACATAGGTCTGCGGGATGCAGACGCTCGCGCAGCCGTATTTGATGCCGTCGTCACAGATCTGCTTGATGTCCTCCCAGGTGGCGGTCTGCTTGAGGAGGGTATGGTCAACGTGCTTGAGAATTTTCTTAACGTCCATGATATATTTCCTTTCTGTCGTTGAAAGCGTATTTGATCAAAAATCGTTTTATTTTAGCATGTTTCCGTGCTTTTGTCTACCGTTTCGGCAGGTCTCTTACAGTGCGCTGCCGAAATACTCCGTCATCGCGCGGATCAGGAATTCATAGTCCTGCACGCCCGCGGTCTCCCACGAAGAGTGCATCGCGAGCTGGGGCAGGCCGATGTCCACCGTGCTGACCGGCACGAGCGTATCGGAGATCGAGCCGAGCGTCGAGCCGCCGGGAAGATCGGAGCGGTTGGACATGACCTGCGTGGGAACGCCCGCGTTTTCGCACACGGCGCGGAAAATAGCGCAGGAGCGGCCATCGGTCGCGTAGCGCTGATTGGCGTTGAACTTGATGACGACGCCCTCGTTCATATACGGGCAGTTGTCGGGGTCGGCGTATTCACCGTGGTTGGGGTGCTGGGCGTGCGCGTTGTCCGCCGAGACGAGGAAGCTGCGCGCGAGCATCATCTGGAGCTCCTGCTCGTCCTTTCCGAGGCACAGGGCGATGCGGCGCAGCGTGTCGCGCAGGAACGTCGAGCCCGCGCCCTGCTTGGTGGACGAGCCGACCTCTTCATTGTCGAAAATGCAGCAGACGGCGATATTTCCGCTCTCCTTCGCCGCAAGGAAGCCCTCGAGGCAGCCGCAGGCGCACTCGAGATCGTCGAGCTTGGGAGAAAGGATGTACTCCTCGTTCTCGCCGAGCAGCGTCCCCTCGCCGCGGCAGTAGAGGAACAGGTCGCTGCCGAGGATGTCGTTTTCTGCAACGTCCGCGGCTTTGGCGACGATGGGCAGGATGCCGCCGCTGTCTTTGCTGCCGAGCAGCGGCAGCGTGTCGATATTCGCGAGGTACTTCATGCCGTCGTTCGCCGTGCGGTTCATGTGGATGGCGACATTGGGAATGACGAGCAGGTCGCGGTCGACGCTCACGAGTTTTTCGACGATCTCGCCGTTTGCGCGCACGAAGACGCGGCCCGCGACGGAGAGTGGGCGGTCGAACCATGTGGACATCAGCATGCCGCCGTATTTTTCGGTCGAGAGCTGGACATAATGCGCGCTGCGGCGGTCGGGATGCTCTTTTAAACGGAACGCTGGCGAGTCGGAGTGCGCCGCAGCCATGGCGAAGCCGCCGTCGATCATCTCCGGCACGCGGAAGGCGATGGTGCTCGAGCCGTTGCGGCGGACGAAATACTTCCCGCCGGGGGCTACCTCCCAGCGTTCGCGTTCGGAAAGCTCGGTATAGCCGTTTGCGAGGAGCTTTTGGCGGATGTTCTCGGTCACATGGTAGCAGGTGGGGCT
>ERZ773111.1277-NODE-1277-length-12275-cov-4.629869_pt1 | contig 12275 bp, 11 predicted proteins | sample MGYA00580567_ERZ773111 | MGnify/ENA primary metagenome ERZ773111 (study PRJEB29015, sample SAMEA2737875) | human gut metagenome | biome: human gut; feature: human-associated habitat; material: faeces | place: China | collected 2012 ...
CGACCGATCAATGGCGGTCGGCGGTGTCGATGACGATCGTGACCGGGCCGTCGTTGACCAGGCCGACGCGCATATGGGCGCCGAAACGCCCCTCGCGTACTGCAACGCCCCCGGAGCGCAGCGCCTCGTTGAATTTGATCCACATGATGTCGGCATGTTCCGGCTTGCCCGCGCCGACGAAGCTCGGCCGGTTCCCCTTGCGCACGTCGGCGAACAGCGTGAACTGCGACACTACGAGAACCTCGCCGTCGACATCGGCAAGTGCCAGGTTGGTCTTGCCGTTCTCGTCCTCGTTAATGCGCAAGCCGCGGAGCTTGCCCCACAGCTTATCAGCCTCGGCGCGCGTGTCGCCGTGGCCCACGCCCAACAGCACCAGATAGCCGCGCCCAATTTTGCCCACGTACTCGCCGTCGACCGTCACGCCGGCGTTGAGCACGCGCTGAACCACCGCACGCACGGCCTACTCCTCGCCCGTCAGTTTGGCGGATAGGTGCTCGAGCGCATGGAATCGATGGCTGATGGCGTTCTTCTCGTCCGCCGTGAGCTCGGCCATAGTCTTGCCCGGCGTATCGACCGGCAGGAACAGCGGGTCGTAGCCAAAACCGTAGTCGCCGCACAGCCGTGTAAAGGCAATGCTGCCCGGGCATTCGCCCATGCAGGTCAGGTGCCTGCCGTCCGGCAGGATAAAGCATACCGCCGAGACGAACTTTGCACCCCGCTGCCCGGCAGGCACCGCCTGCATGGCAGCCAGAAGCTTATCGTTGTTGGCTTCATCGTCGCCGTGGTGTCCGCAGTAGCGGGCGCTGTACACGCCGGGTGCGCCGTCCAGCGCGTCCACACACAGGCCGGAGTCATCGGCGATGGTAGGCAGGCCGCTGGCCTTGCAGATGGTCTCGGCCTTGATGAGGGCATTCTCGGCAAAGGTGGTGCCGGTCTCTTCCGGCTCGATGGTGATGCCCAGTTCCTTCTGGCTGACCACCTCGTGTCCCTGCGCTTCCAGAATACGGCGCAGTTCGCGAAGCTTTCCGGCGTTGCCGGTCGCTGCACAAATTTTCATCTTGATACTCCTTCCGCTTTCAAAGCTCCCCCTGAGAGGAAAGACTCTCCCCGGCCGGGGAGAGATGGCGCGTCCAGCGCCAGAGAGGGGAATCTCCGTTTCCGCGCCGCTGCAAGCGGACGGAACGGTGAGAGGGTTTTGTTTTAATGCTTCCATTCACGAGGGAGCAGCTCTTCCACAAAGCCCTCCGGGGTGAAGGGCAGCAGGTCGTCGATGCCCTCGCCCACGCCGATAAAGCGCACCGGCAGGCCCAGACGCTGCTTGACCGCCACAACGCAGCCGCCCTTGGCGGTGCCGTCCAGCTTGGTCAGGATGATGCCGGTGGCATCGGCAGCCTTGCAGAACTCCTTGGCCTGACTGATGGCGTTCTGCCCGGTGATGGCATCCAGCACCAGCAGGGTCTCAAGGCTGGCTTCTGGGCTTGCCTTTTTGACGCTGCGGCTGATCTTGGAAAGTTCTGCCATCAGGTTTGATTTGTTGTGCAGACGGCCTGCGGTGTCCGCAATGACCATATCATAGCCGCGTGCGGTGGCAGACTTGACCGTATCAAAGATGACGGCGGCGGGGTCTGCGCCTTCGCCTGCGCTGACGATGGGCACACCGGCACGGCTTGCCCAGATCTCCAGCTGCTCGCTGGCAGCGGCGCGGAAGGTATCACCGGCGGCCAGCATGACCCGCTTGCCCTGCCGGGTGTAGTAATCGGCCAGCTTTGCAATGCTGGTGGTCTTGCCCACGCCGTTGACGCCGATGACCAGAATGACAGCGGGCTTGCCGTCCAGCGCCATCTCGGCCTCCGGGGTCATCTCCTCGGCAATGATGTCGCGCAGGGCGTCTGCGGCCTGTTCGCCGGTCTTGAGCCCCTTGTCGCGCACACGGTCGCGGAGTTTATCCACCAGATGCACCGCCACCTCACCGCCTACATCGGCAAGGATCAGCTGCTCCTCCAGATCATCGTACATTTCATCGTCGATGACGCTGCCGGTCAGGGTGTTCATAATGCTGCCCCAGAAACCGGTGCGGGTCTTTTCCAGACCCGTTTTCATCTTGTCTTTTTCTTTTTTTCCAAATCCGAAGAACGCCATAGTGGTCCTCCTATCTATTTTCTGTTTATTTTATATCAGGAAACCAGCGTTGCGTCAACCTGTTCCAGATCCAGCTTGAGCAGCTTGGACACGCCGTCCTCCTGCATGGTAACGCCATACAGCACGTTGGCGGCCTCCATGGTGCCGCGGCGGTGGGTGATGACGATGAACTGGGTCTTGTCGCTCACCCGGCGCAGGTACTGCGCGAAGCGGACGACGTTGGCGTCATCCAGCGCGGCCTCGATCTCGTCGAGGATGCAGAAGGGCGCGGGGTTGACGGCGAGGATGGCGAAATAGATGCTGATGGCCACCAGCGCCTGCTCGCCGCCGGACAGGGCTTCCAGGTTCTTGATGACCTTGCCCGGCGGGGCCACCCGGATGCCGATGCCGCAGGAGAGCACGTCGCTTTCATCTTCCAGCACAAGGCTGGCCTCGCCGCCGCCGAACAGTTCGGTGAAGACGCGGCCAAAGTTCTCGTTGATGGCCCGGAAGCTGTCGGTGAAGATGTCTTTCATCTGACCCGACAGGCTGGTGATCATTCTGGTCAGCTCGTTCCTGCTGCCCTCGACGTCCTCCACCTGAGCGCGGAGGGTGTCGTAGCGGGCCTTGACCTCCTGATACTCCTCGATGGCGCTGACGTTGACGTTGCCCAGAGCGCGTATCTTGCCCCGCAGGTCGGCCACCTGCGCCCGGAGGACGTTCACGTTCTCGAACTCCACGCAGAGCTCTTCGGCCTGAGAGAGGGTCAGTTGATACTCGTCCCAGAGCTTCGCGGCCATCTGGTCGTATTCGCCCTCGGCGGCGGCTTTCCGCTCCGCCAGACGGGCCATCTCGCGGCCCATCTCTTCCCGCTCATCGGCGGCGGTGCGGCTTTTTGCAAGAGCCTCCGTCTCGTCCTTCTGGCAGAGCAGGCGCTTCTCGGTGGCCTCGCGTATCTCGGCCTCTTTTGCCGCGATGAGCGCGGTGCTGTCGGTCTTGGCCCGGCGGATGGCCTCTATCTCTTCCTGACAGGCCCCGCTGCGGGCGGCGAGAGCCGTGAGGCTCTCTTCCAGCGCGGCGCGGCGGCTCTCAGCGTCTCTGGCCTGTTTTTCCAGCGCTTCGATCTGGCTGCGGGCCAGCTCGGCGTCCTTCTGACGGGCCAGCTGCTCCATCCGCTTGGCGCTCAGGCGCTCGGCGAGGCTCCGCTGCTGTGCAAGGAAGGCGTCGTCGCCCTCGGCGATGCGTTCCAGCTCGGCCGTCCGCGTCTCGATGTCGGCGGCAAGGGCTTCTTCCTGCTTTGCGGCGTCTTCGGCACGGGCGCGGGCGGCGTCCAGCTGGGCTTCCCGCCGCTCCATCTCATCCTGACGCCCGGCGAGCGCTGCTTCCGACTGCTCCACAGCCGCCTCGAGGCGTTTCTGTTCGGCCTCGGCGCGGATGCGGTCATTGGCCGCCGTAATGATCTCGCTCTCGGTGGCGGTCAGCTCTGCGGCCAGCGCATCCACCTGCGTTTTCAGCTCGTCGGTGCGGTCCTGCGCCGCGAGGCAGTCCTTCTGGAGTTTGGCGGCCCTGACGCGCAGCTCTTCCATCTCCTGCTTGCGGGTGAACAGGCCCGCCGACCGCTGGACGCTGCCGCCGGTGAAGCTGCCGCCCGCGTTGATGACCTGACCGTCCAGCGTGACCACCTTGTTGTGGTAGCCCAGCTCCCGGGCCACACGGGAGGCTTCGTTGATGGCGTCCACCACCACGATGCGGCCCAGCAGATTCGACACGATGTTCGCATAGCGGGGGTCGGCCTTGACGAGGCTGGACGCCAGCCGGGCCGAACCGGAAAGACTCCCCCGGAAAAAGCCGGGCTGAACGGTGTCCAGCGGCAGAAAGGTGGCGCGGCCCGCGTTCTCGCTGCGGAGCAGGGCGATGCCGGCCTTGGCAGCGGCTTCGTTCTCCACCACGATGTTCTGCAGCGCGCCGCCCAATGCCGTTTCGATGGCGACTTCCCGCCCCGGCTCGACGCTCAAAATCGACGACACCGGCCCGATGATGCCCCGCAGACGGCGGGCCGACGCGGCCCGCATGATCGTCTTGACCGAGTTCTGGTAGCCGTCCATGTTCTTTTCCAGCTCTTTCAGCACGCCGAGGCGCTGACGGGCGGCGTCCAGTTCACGGCCAAGCTTCTGCTCGGCGGCATCGGCCTCATTGAGGGCGGTGCGACGGCCTTTCAGCTTGAGCTCCACGCCGGCCTTCACATTTGCCAGCTGCTTTTCGTTCTCGGCCAGCATCTTCCGGTACTCGATGGTATCGGCAAGGTCCTGCTTTGCCTCGTCCCGCTGGGCCTCGAGGGCCTCAGTGTTCTCGGCGAGGGTGGGCAGCTGCTCCTGCGCGGCCTGAGCGGCGGCTTCGGCGGCGGCCAGCAGCGGCGCAACGGACCCCGCCGGGGCGAGAGCATCCGGGCCAGCGTGTCCGTGGACTTCACGGAGGCGGCCTTCGGCTGCGAGAAATCCGTGACGGTGGACCGCAGCGAGTCCTGCCCCACCTGCAAAGGCAACGGCTGCGCCCATGGCACCACGCCGGAGGTGTGCCCCGAGTGCCATGGCACCGGCACCGTGACCCAGGCCCAGCGGACGCCCTTCGGCGTCATGCAGAGCCAGGGCCCCTGCCAGAAGTGCCGGGGCACCGGCAAGATCATTCACCAGCCCTGCCCCGACTGTCACGGCAGCGGCCGCATCCGCAAGCGCCGGACCATTCAGGTGAACATCCCCGCCGGTATCGACAACGGCCAGACCATCTCCCTGCGGGGCCAGGGCCACGCAGGCTCCAACGGCGGCCCCAGCGGCGACCTGCTGATTACCGTGATGGTGCGGCCCCACGAGATCTTCCGCCGGGAGGGCACCTCCGTGTTCTGCGAGGCCCCCATCACCTTCACCCAGGCGGTGCTGGGCGCGGAGCTGGAGATCCCCACCATCGACGGCCGGGTGAAATACACCATCCCCGAGGGCACCCAGACCGGCACCGTGTTTCGGCTGCGGGGCAAGGGCATTCCCGTCCTCAACGGCCGGGGCCGGGGCGACCAGTACGTCACCGTCACCATCGAGACGCCCCGGGACCTGAACCGGGAGCAGAAGGAGGCCCTGAAGAAATTCAGCGAGACCCTGGGCGAAGGCAACTACGAAAAGCACCGCAGCTTTTTCGGGAAGAAGAAGTAAGCCATGTATCTTGCAGACTATCACGTCCATTCCACCTGCTCCCCGGACGGGCACCAGACCATGGCCCAGGCGGCGGAGGCTGCCGTCCGGCAGGGCCTGCGGGAGCTGTGCATCACCGACCATGTGGACACCATCCACTGGGGCACCCTGGCTCCCCGGGACGACTTCGACTGGGAGGAGTCCCGGCGGCAGTTCCATGAGGCCCAGGCGCTGTGGGGGGACCGGATCACCCTGCGGCGGGGGGCGGAGCTGGGAGAGGCCCAGCTGAGCTTCGACCGGGCGGACCGGCTTCTGGCCGGGGAGGAGCTGGACTTTGTCATCGGCTCCGTGCACCTGAGCGGAAAAAAGTTTGCCAACATGGACCTGTACTATATTGAAAAAGGCAGCGAAGCGTATTATGATAGTGTCATCGACAGCTATCTGGACGATGTGCTGGCCCTGGCCCGGTGGGGCCGGTTCCAGGTGCTGGGCCACCTGACCCTGCCCCTGCGGTATATCAACGAGCACCACGGGGAGCACATGACCTTCCGCCGCCACATGGACCGGGTGGAGGAGATCTTCCGCGCCATCATTCCCCAGGGGGTGGGCATCGAGTGCAACACCAACCGGGGAAACGAGCCCCTGCCGGGGGAGGATATTCTGCGGCTGTACCGCAGTCTGGGCGGCGAGATCATCACCCTGGGCAGCGACGCCCACCGGCCGGAGGACGTGGGCTGCTTCATCCGGCAGCGCCAGGAGCTGCTGCGGGAATGCGGCTTCCGCTATTTCACCACATTTGAACAGGGCAAGCCGCGGTTTCAGGCCCTGTGAACACCCGAGAGGAGAACGAATCATGAAAATTGCCATCGGCTGCGATCACGGCGGCTATCTGCTGAAGCAGGACATTCTCATCTGGATGGAGGAGCACGACATCGACTTTGAGGACGTGGGCTGCTTCTCCACCGAAAGCGTGGACTATCCCATTTACGGCGAGAAGGTGGCCCGGCTGGTGGCCTCCGGCGAATGCGAAAAGGGCATCGTCATCTGCACCACCGGCATCGGTATTTCCATCGCCGCCAACAAGGTCAAGGGCATCCGCTGCGCCCACTGCACGGACTCCCTGTCCGCCGAGATGACCCGCCGTCACAACGATGCCAACGTGCTGGCCCTGGGCGCGGGCATCACCGGCCCCAACCTGGCCAAGCGTATTGTGGAGGTGTTCCTGAACACCGAATTTGAGGGCGGACGCCATGCCCGCCGGGTGGGACAGCTGGACAGCATCCAGCCCTGAATTTTCCGTGAACGGAGGTGCGCTCCATGACCACAAAGGGATATCATCGCTACCGGGGAAGAAACACCCGGGGCAAGGTGGCGCTGGTCATCGTGCTGGTGCTGGTGCTGATTGCGGCGGTGGCCTATCTGCTGACCCAGGAATACGTGGTGTATGACGACGAGGGCAAGGCCCATCTGGAGTTGCCCTGGTTCCGGAAGGAGCCGGAGAAGCCCCAGCCGGACCCCGCCCCTGTGCCGGATGACGTGGACATCACCCGGGAGGAGCCGCAACGGCAGAAGGTGGACGCCATCCACGCCTGGGAGCTGCCCTACGGCTGCCTGGGCGGCGACCCCGGCTATCTGCTGACGGGCCGGGAGGCCGTGGCCGTCAACGTGAAGATGTACGACGGCTCCGTGGCCTATCACACGGCGGTGTCCCTGCCGGAGGGCGTCCTCACCGGCGGCAATGCCACCAGCCGGAACCTCCAGACCATTCTGGACAGCGACTGCTACACCGTGGCAAGGCTTGCCTGCTTCTGCGACAACGCCTACGCCGACGCCATGGGGGACCGGGCGGCCCTGTGCACCGCCGAGGGCGTCCTGTACCGGGACGGCTCCGGCCGCCGGTGGCTGGACCCCACCAAGCCGGAGACCCTGCGGTATATCACGGACCTGGCCGAGGAGTGCGCCCGGCTGGGCTTTGACGAGATCCTGCTGGATTGGTTCCTGTATCCCACCAGCGGCGACCAGACGGCCCTGGACCTGCCTGCCGACAGGACGGCGGTGCTGAAGGACTTCGCCCAGGCTCTGGAAAAGCAGCTGCCGGAGGGCACGGTGCTGTCCGTGGTGCTGCGGGAGACGCCCACGGCGGACAACGGCCTGACGCCGGAGCTGCTGACGGCCTGCTTCGACCGGGTGTATGTCATGCCGGAGGCGGACGCCTCGGCCCTGCCCACAGGCTACGACGCCGCCACCCGGGTGGTGGCCATGACCGCCTACGCCCCCGACAGCGGCAGCTATCTGGTGACCCAGTGAGAAATTGTTTCGACGGGCGAAATAAGTTTCCAAAATGAATAAAAAATCCCCTGAAACGCCGACGAAAATGTGGCTTTCAGGGGGTTTTCATTTGTCCAAGGCTATGGTACAATATCCTTTTGTGAATCGAAATCAAGGAGGGGATACCGTCCCATGGAAAAAGAAAACAAGCTGGGCACCATGCCCATTTCCAAGCTGATTATCAACATGTCCCTGCCCATTATCATCTCCATGCTGGTGCAGGCCCTGTACAACATCGTGGACAGCGTGTTCGTGTCCCGGGTGTGTGAGCAGGCGCTGACCGCCGTGTCCCTGGCGTTTCCGGCCCAGAACCTGATGATCGGTCTGGCCACCGGCACCGCCGTGGGCGTTAACGCCCTGATGGGCCGGGCCCTGGGAGCCAAGGACCAGGAGCGGGCCAACGCTGTGGCCATCAACGGCGTGTTCCTGGCGGTGGTGGGCTTTGCCATCTGCGCCGTGCTGGCGCTGCTGTTTGCCGGGCCCTTCTTCCGGTCCCAGACCCAGATCGACTACATTGTGGAAAACGGCACGGACTATCTGCTGGTCTGCTGCTGCGGCTCCCTGGGCCTGTTCTGCGAGATCATGTTCGAGCGGCTGCTGCAGGGCACCGGCCGGTCCATCCTGTCCATGTATACCCAGGGTCTGGGCGCCATTGTGAACATCGTGCTGGACCCCATCTTTATCTTCGTGCTGGACATGGGCGTTACCGGCGCGGCGGTGGCCACGGTCATCGGCCAGTTCTGCGGCTGTATCCTGGCCCTGATCTTCAACCTGAAGAAGAACGAGGAAATTCACCTGCAATTCCGGGGCTTCCGGCCCAATTGGCGGCTGGTGGGCAACATCTACGCCATCGGCCTGCCCAGCGTCATCATGGTGGCCATCGGCTCGGTGATGACCTTCTGCATGAACAAGATCCTCATCGCGTACCACTCCGCCAAGGAGACGGCGGCCACGGCCTTCGGCATTTACTTCAAGCTCAACAGCTTCATCTTCATGCCGGTGTTCGGCCTGAACAACGGCGTGGTGCCCATCGTGGCCTATAACTACGGGGCCCAGAACCGGCTGCGGATGGTGGAGACCATCAAGCGCAGCACCATCTACGCCTCCTGCATCATGGTGCTGGGCGTGATCATCTTCTGGGCCATTCCCGGGCCTCTGCTGAAGATCTTCGACGCCACGGACACCATGCTCCAGGTGGGCGTCCCTGCCCTGCGGATCATCTCCCTGAGCTTCTGCATGGCCGGAGCCTGCATCGCCCTGGGCAGCTCCTTCCAGGCCCTGGGCAAAGCGGTGTACTCCATGACCACCTCCATCATCCGGCAGCTGGTGTTTCTGGTGCCCATCGCCTATGTCCTGGCCCGGTACGGCTATTCCATCGGCAACGATGATCTGGTCTGGTGGAGCTATCCCCTGGCGGAGATCGCCTCCCTGCTGGTGACCCTGGTGTTCTTCCGGCGGCTGTACCGCACCCTCATCGCCCCGCTGCCTGCCAACGGCGGCGCGCCGGTCCACGACGACTCCGACGACGATCCCATCGGCGAATAACCCGAACAGCGCATCCCCCGCCTTGCCGATTGGCAGGGCGGGGGATGGTTTATTTGCCGGGCCGGGCAAAATCGAACCCCCGGAAAGCATCCGCTTTCCGGGGGTTTCTCTGGCGCAGTGGGAGGGATTTGAACCCTCGTGCCGCTTTTGACGACAACACGATTTCCAGTCGTGCTCGTTATGACCACTTCGATACCACTGCATATATTCTGCTGCGACAACAGCATGGATTATTATAACAAAATCTGTGAGAATGTCAAGGGCTAAATCACAAAATCCGCAAATTTTCCGGACCGGTTGCCTCCTTGCAGGCAACAGCTCCGCCGCCCGGGAAGCCCCGGGCGGCGGAGAAAAAGGGTTCTTTTTTTACTGTCTTGCCTTGGAGTCCACGATCTCGTGGAGCTTGGCGGCGAAGTCCGCCAGGGACATGGCCCCCAGGTCCTCGCCGGTGCGGGTGCGGACGGACACGGTGCCCGCCTCCATATCCCGGTCGCCCACCACCAGCATGAAGGGGATCTTCTCCAGGGTGGCCTCCCGGATCTTCTTGCCGATCTTTTCGTTGCGGCCGTCCACCTCCACCCGGAAGCCCTGGCTGTCCAGCTGGGCGGCGACGTTTTTGGCGTAGTCCATGGCCCGGTCGGTAACGGGCAGGAGCTTGACCTGCACCGGGGACAGCCATGCCGGGAAGGCGCCGGCAAAATGCTCGGTGATGACGCCGATGAAGCGCTCGATGGAGCCCAGCAGCGCCCGGTGGATCATGACGGGGCGGTGCTTCTCGCCGTCCTCGCCCACATACTCCAGGTCGAAGCGCTCGGGCATCTGGAAGTCCAGCTGGATGGTGCCGCACTGCCAGGTCCGGCCCAGGGAATCGGCCAGATGGAAGTCCAGCTTCGGGCCATAGAACGCGCCGTCACCGGCGTTGATGACGAAGTCCTTGCCCATTTCGGCGATGGCCGCCTGCAGGGTATCCTCGGCGAACTTCCAGTCCTTCTCGTCGCCCATGTGGTCCTCGGGCATAGTGGACAGCTCGATCTGATAGGTCAGGCCGAAGGTGGAGTAAATTTCGTCAAACAGCTTCACGACGTTCTTGATCTCGTCCTTCATCTGGTCGGGGGTCATGAAGATGTGGGCGTCGTCCTGGGTGAAGCAGCGGACGCGGAACAGGCCGTGCAGCGCGCCGGACATCTCGTGGCGGTGGACCAGGCCCAGCTCCGCCATGCGCAGGGGCAGGTCGCGGTAGGAATGGGGCTCGCTCTTATAGACCAGCATGCCGCCGGGGCAGTTCATGGGCTTGATGGCGTAATCCTCGCCGTCGATGACGGTGGTGTACATATTGTCCTTGTAGTGATCCCAGTGGCCGCTGCGGTGCCAGAGCTCCTGGTTGAGGATGATGGGCGTGGAGATCTCCACATAGCCGTAGCGCTTGTGGCACTGCCGCCAATAGTCCAGCAGGGTGTTTTTCAGCACCATGCCCTTGGGCAGGAAGAACGGGAAGCCCGGGCCCTCCTCGGTCATCATGAACAGGCCCAGTTCCTTGCCCAGCTTGCGGTGGTCGCGGCGCTTGGCCTCCTCAATGCGCTCCAGATAGGCGTCCAGCTCCTCCTTCTTGGGGAAGGCCACGCCATAGATCCGCTGCAGGGTCTGGCGATTGCTGTCGCCCCGCCAATAGGCGGCGTTGCAGGCGGTCAGCTTGATGGCGTTGCCCTTGATGCGGCCGGTGGAATCCAGGTGGGGACCGGCGCACAGGTCCACGAACTCTCCCTGCTTATAGAAGGAGATGTGGGCGTCGGCGGGCAGGTCGTTGATGAGCTCCACCTTGTAGGGCTCCTGCCGCTCCTCCATGTATTGCAGGGCCTCCTCCCGGGGCAGCTCAAAGCGCTCCAGCTTCAGCTTCTCCTTGCAGATCTTGCGCATTTCGCCCTCGATCTCGGCCAGGTCCTCGGGGGTGAAGGCAAAGGGCGCGTCCAGATCGTAATAAAAGCCGTTTTCGATGGACGGGCCGATGGCCAGTTTCACCTCCGGATGCAGGCGCTTGACGGCCTGGGCCAGGACGTGGGAGCAGGTGTGCCAATAGGTCCGGCGGTATTCCTCGTTTTCAAAGGTGTACTTGTTTTCTTCGCTCATGATGATTCCTCCTTGATATTGGGGTCGGGAAAATAAAAATCCCCACCCCTGACAGTGATTCAGGGGTGAGGTAATCGGCATTACTCCACGGTTCCACCCTGCTTACGGGACACGGGTCCCGTCGCTCGTAGCTCCTCTGTAACGGGAGGGCCCGGTCCGGCCTACTGGGGCCATGGCCCGTTGGGCGGACGGCTCGGAGGCGGTACGCATCCTGCTTTCAGCCGGGACCCTTGCACCAAGATGGGCCCCTCTCTGCTGCCTGCCGCAGGCGGCTTCCTCGTCAACGCCTTTTGTTATCCCTCAATATAGCACGCCCTGTCCCGGTTGTCAACGGGAAATTCCCGGGACAAAGGCGGGACAGGGCGGGACAATTTTACGCGAACAGCTGCAGAAGGCCCCAGACGCCCAGAAGGCCGTATACCAGGGCGAACACGATCAGAACGGCGTTGACCACGCCGTCCAGCTTCGAGGGCTTGGGGGCGGGGTAGTCCTTGCGGATCAGATACAGCGCGCCGCAGGAAAGACCCAGCAGCAGGGTGGTGGCGCTGTTGAGAATCTGGTTTTCCTGCAGGGAGGGGACCGCCAGCCGCACCACCAGGCACGCCACCAGCACGCCGAACATGATGCCCAGGGTGACCTTGACCTTGGTGGGCCAGGGGGCCTTCCGGGCGGCCTGGCTCTGGGCCTGGGCCTGGCGGGCGGCGGTGGCGGCAGTCTGATAGTCGCTGTTTTTCCGGGTACGCTTGCCGCGGTTGTTTTTGGCCAGTTCCTTGCTGTGGGTCCGGCCCAGGTTCTTGTTGTTCATCGGGTTTGCTGCCATGTTATCTTTTCTCCTATTCCTGTTCTATGGGCAGATCACAAAGGTGTCTGCGAATCATATCCAATGCATTGCTGGCGGCCAGGAGCCGGATGCGGGGCCGGTCGCCGCCCAGGGCCAGCCGCCGCACCAGGGTCTCCCCCGGCAGGCTCAGGCCCAGATAT
>ERZ773111.1283-NODE-1283-length-12237-cov-3.022821_pt1 | contig 12237 bp, 8 predicted proteins | sample MGYA00580567_ERZ773111 | MGnify/ENA primary metagenome ERZ773111 (study PRJEB29015, sample SAMEA2737875) | human gut metagenome | biome: human gut; feature: human-associated habitat; material: faeces | place: China | collected 2012 ...
TGCCTGTAATAAACTTCCTGCGTGAACGTTTAGGCTTTAATGACGGGATAATCAGAAGACTGTGTGAGTTCAAGGAAGTCGGGATAAAAGGTGAACTCTATTCTTCCGAGTTTAATCGAAGTTTTGATACCCGACATTCCGTCTGCTCCATCAAACAGGATGAAAGCGGTAAATTCGATTTCAAGATAGATGGAGTTTCACACGTGAACTGGTTCAGAAAGAAAATGAATAAGTTTAGAGAAGCTATCGGAATGCCGAAGACAAAACAGAATAGAAGTATTAAACTGTAAATCAAAATAAAATCTGTGATACGGCACTCCATTATCACGAATTTTTTGTACTTTTGTATTTGGATTGGGTAACTCTTTCCAAGACATACGAAAAAAAGAAGAAGCGGTATGCTTATCTTGTAGAACGGAAACCTGAGAAATTTCTGAATTGTGTACAAGGGTAGCATAGTGGTTCTCACGCTAAGCGTGGGCTGTTATTACTACATCTGTACACAAGGTTTTCTCAGGACCTCCGAACTAAGACGTAGCATCGCAGTGCCACGCTTCATGTTTTGGGCAAGTGTCAATAATTATCATTAAAATAGCGAATATTATGAAGAAGGTTATTGCTTTATTATTCTGTGCAATTGCATTAGTTATAACTTCTTGCACACCCTCTAACGAGGAAAAAGCTGAGAAATTGGTTAAAGAGACGCTTAAAGATTATCTCTATCACCCAGATTCTTATGAGCCAATATCAACGAGAGTTGATAGTATGTTCATTGATGCTACTACTATTGAACCTATTATGGAAATCGGCGAAGAAATCAAAGATTTAATGTCCAAAATAAACAGATGTAAAAGAAAAATAGAATCCGCTGAATCTTCTATGGATCTTTGGGCTCCTGATGGTTATTCTTCTCAATACTCTCGTGGAGAGTATGCACGAGCGAAAAAAGAAAAAGAAGAAGCCAAATCTGATTTAGATAAATATACCAAGAAACTTTCAGAACGACTTGCTTCTCTAAAAGAAAATATTGCTAAATATCACAAAGGAGAATTTACCGGTTGGGCAGTAAGTCATAGATTTAGAAGTCTTAATGGCGCAGGTTCAATAAATATTCCCGGAGAAATGATTTTCTTTTGCAATGAAGAGTTTACTGCCTGTGTTGGTTATGATACTGATAAGTTCGAAGACTTTGCAAAAATTTTGAAAGTTGTAGATGAAGCAACTTCTGATGAAGATATAATGGATTATTTTAGAGAAGATAGGGGTTTATTATAATTTTTATCTTTTATGGTATAGAAAGTTAGAACATCTTCGTGGTATGTTAATTTGTTATACAATGTAAGCATTATCAACGGCAAATCTTTTTCCAATATGCAGCTATTGTTTATTTTGATTATTTGTATTATAGCTATTTCAATTGTTATAATAGTTATAGTACAAATATGCCTAAAAAACAAGTCCAGAGAACTTTCAGATAAATTAAGCCACATATCTTCATATAGCGAAAAATCCAATTATGAGCAAGCAAGAGAGAGATTGTCTGCATTAAATAACGGAGTATTTGTCGATATTCCAACCGACCTTAACAACGTTTTTTATGGCAAGATAATCTCTGCAACACAAGAAAACGATTTTATCAATCATTATAAACCTCATTTTCAGGAGGCATATTCTCTTCTTAAAAAACTTGAATCCTTTAACATCATTCCATCTGAAACCATTTCCAAATTCATCAATGATTTTGGAACCATCAATAAACTTGTAAAACAACATAATGAGGGTGTTATTACTTTTTTACTTGACACTAACAAAGATTTTTTCGACCATTGCCTAAAATATCCATTAGACAAGCAACAAAGACGCTCAATTGTTTCAGAGGAGGATAATTGTTTGGTGGTCAGCAGTGCAGGTAGTGGAAAGACTTCTTCTATTATCGGAAAAGTCAAGTATCTAACAGAAATAAAAGGCATTGCACCTCATAGAATCTTACTAATTAGTTACACGAATAAAGCAGCGGCTGAGCTTACAGAGAGAATGGCTACTGATGGTTTGAAAGGTTATACATTTCATAAATTAGCCATTGATATCATCGGAAAAGCAACTGGTACAAAACCATCTATTTGTGATAATACAGATTCTTTGTTTGTAGATATTTATCACACACTATTAGGGAATAAGGCTTTTAAGAATAGCGTAGTAGAATACTTTATTGATTACCAGACCAATGAAGCAGATTGGGAACAACGCAAGAATGAAAGGCGTGAAAAATTGTCGGAACAAAAGAATGTTCAACTAAAAGCGATGTTTCCCGATATGGACGGTAGAACCATATATGTTAAAAGTGAACAGGAACAAAAGATATGTTTTGTTTTATCATCACTTGGAGTAAAATTCAGATATGAAGAACCATACGAGTATCAATTAGTAGATGAAATGTACTCTCAATATCGCCCCGATTTCTCAATATATTTTGAGCAAGCAGGAGTAACCAAACGCATCTATTTAGAACATTTCGGAGTTGATGAACACGGTCTTGTGCCATCTTGGTTTGCAAAAGACAAGGGTATTACATACGAAGAAGCCAATCAAAAATATAATGATGGTATAACTTGGAAGAAAGCTGCTCACGAAAAATTCGGTACACAACTTTTAGTTACATCAAGTGCTGATTTTCATTATTATGATGTAAGGGATAAACTCAAAAAAATGTTAGAGGATGTAGGTGTACCAATTCAAGAGAAAACCGACGAGGAATTATATGATTTAGTATTGCCCAAAGGGAGCAAGCATGAAAAGGCGTTTATACGACTTGTTGTTACTTTCGTTACATTGGTAAAATCAAGTTGTAAATCAGTCAAAGATGTTCTTAAACAAGTAAAAAATGCAAATGATGAACGAAGTGTATTTATTATCAAGAATATATTTCAGCCCGTGTATGAACGCTATATAAGTGCATTAAGCGATAGCAACCAAATTGATTTTACGGATGCTATTCTTCAAGCCACTGAGATATGTCGTGCTTCACATCCTGTTGAATATGATTATATCATAGTGGATGAGTTTCAAGATATTTCAGTTGACCGTTACAATTTCTTGAAAGTATTGCGAGAGAGTAATCCTCCTGCAAAGTTATATTGCGTAGGCGATGATTGGCAGTCCATATATCGTTTTTCGGGAAGTGATATGGCTCTGTTTAATCAATTCCCCGAATACTTTGGAGCAACAGAGATAAATAAAATTGAAACCACATACAGATTTGGAGAGCCTTTGGTCTCGTTGTCTTCCCACTTCATACAGCGCAATAAATCTCAAATACAAAAGAATATTCATTCGTTCAGTTCTGAAATGAAAACAGAGTTGGAGTTTTATTCTTATGACAGACGTGATTATTGCAATACGATAGGGGAACTTGTGGCTTCTATTCCATCAGACAAATCAATATTTTTATTGGGACGTTATTCCTTTGATGATTATTACCTCTCTTTTATGTACCAATCCATTAAAGAGGGTAATAGGTTCTTTTATATGATAGGAAAACGAAAAATCGAGTTTTTGACTGTACATAAGTCAAAAGGTCTTGAAGCGGATTATGTAATACTCTTGCAATGTAACAAGGATACCTATGGCTTCCCTTCTCTTGTGAGCGACGACCCAGTGCTTAACTATGTACTCACTAAAAGCGACCAATTTCCATATGGAGAAGAACGTAGATTATTTTATGTAGCAATAACGAGGGCAAAGATGAAAACTCTTGTGCTATATGATAAGCGTTTCCCGTCTGTATTTGTGGATGAGTTTTTGCATCCTGAAAAGGTTTCAGAAGAAAGTTATGTGGAGCACCCCAACGCCAATAAAAGATGGACAAGAAGTGCAGACCAATTTTTATTGAAACTGTATAATGAGGGTAAGAGTGTCAAATATATTGCAAACAAAATGGGCAGAAGTCAAACTTCAATTGTAATGCGATTGAACAAACTAAACAAATAGTCGAACTTTTTCTCCGATGTACTTTATGTACATCGGATTATTCTATTATTTTGTCATAGAAACGAGTTACTTGAAAATCAAATCAAAGCAGAACGCAGCAAATGGCACAGTTGCTAAATCATTACCTCAAAATCGGGTAAATCTCCCAAGCTCCTTTGCATAAGGCACTAACAAAAGTTTACCAGAATTTACGCAAATTCTGGTAAAGATTATCTATCTTATAAAAAAAATCGGGAGCTTCCTTTTACCCACCTTTTCTTTTGTAGAAAAGAAGCAACGACAATCTACCCCACATCTAATGTGCGCCGCATCACAAAATGCTCGTCGAGTTCTTCGGTTTTGAGGTACAGTTCCACTTCGTAACGCCCGGCTGGGAATGGGCTTGTTATACCGTTCGGACCTTCCAGTCTCATAGAACTGGACACTTCGAAATCTTGTTGAAAAATATCTTTCGAGTCCGGTCCATTAGTGACTGCATCCTGAACACTGGTATAAACTAAGTTACCCTCCATATAGAACTTGAATATCAATTTCAATGAATGTCCTTTTTCAAGCGAGCGCCACTGGAATCCGGCTAATAGCATTTTGTATGTATTGGCTTTGAAAGATTTCTGTTCAACGATTTGCCCTTCGGCAATATTCATCACACAATCATAAACCACCCATTTATTCCGATCTTCATCGGTATTGCAGAAATGAAGCACCAAAGCCAAAGGTTCGATCCAGCCTCGCTGCTTGGGCGATTTCACGACCTCGAATCGCCCACGACCCATTTCCCGACTCTTATAGTAAAGAGTGTAAGTATGAGTGCCGGGGGCATAAGAAGTACCGGAATCTGAGCCCCAGCCACATATTTGCAACCATTGGGACCCATCTCGGGGAGTGAGTGTGACAGTGTGGTCGAACGATTTGATTTTGCCTGTCCTTTCATTCTTGATCTCCACACGGTAAGTAACCTTGCGCACAACGTCCGAATAACAGGTACATCGGCAACGCATTTGCATATACTTGGGCTCCACGAAGTTGCCCGTATTCCAATCATCTATCACTTCACCGTTGCCGTTGATATTACGAAATTCAAAGTTCGAGACAATATGAATCCACCCCATGCTTTCCCAAATGTCTTCCAACGGAGCTATTTCGAGCGGAGCGCTGATAACCACATGATCTTCTTCATCAAGAATATCGAACCGCCATGTACCGACCGAAGTGAAATGATCTCGCTTTTCCGAACCCCACCACGGAAATTGCGCCGACATCTTCTCAACGGGTTTTAACGGGGCATCGAAGTCGTAGGTATGAGTTTTGCCGCTTGGTTCGGTAATGCGTACTTTTATCTTGACGGTGCGGTCGATGCGCGATGTCATCTTCACCACAGGCATAATATAGCGCGAGTCTGTATAGTGTTTGCTACTTGGCCGGGTATCGCGTTTGCCGTCTTTACCCACTTCGCAAAATTCGAGCGAATGGATTTCGTACCCGCGGTCTTTCTTGAACAAATCGAATAATCCCATAGATATCGAGACAAGGTTAATGTGACAATATGCGAATTTATAAAATGTTATAAAATTTGCCAAACTATCTGGGGAAAATTTATAGCGACCCATTTTTCGCATGATACCCAAATACACAAAAATCAAAGGCTGGAAGGGATTCAAAAATTATTTCTCGAAGATACACCTATAATATAATATAACACAGACCGAATTCTATGCAATAGGAATAATCTATTATCTTTGCATTCGTTTACATATGCTCCATTCAAAATAAAGAAAGAGACAACTAAACAAAATCGGCCAATATGAGTAATAATATTGAAAATCTATTTACACAATATTATCAGATATTGCGCGCCTATGCATTACGTTACGTTCAAAACCAAGATGCGGCAGAAGATATTGTACAAGACGTATTCTTCGAATTATGGCTACGGCGTAACGAGATAGATTTCGACCTCCCGATGAAAGCCTATCTATTCAAATCGGTTTTGAATAAATCGAGAAACTATATTTACGACAAACGCGTAAAAGACAAAATAAGTTTCGATTCGGATAACGATATCCAGTTCATAGACGACTACTTACAATCGTTCGTCGTTTATCAGGAAGATTCCCTACTATTGAAAGATTTGGATCGGGAAATAAAAACCTATGTCGAATCTCTGCCCGAGCAATGCCACCGTATATTCATCATGAGTCGTTCCCTCAATTTGAAAAACAAAGACATTGCCTTGCAACTGGGGATAAGCATTAAAACCGTCGAAAAACAAATAACAAAAGCCTTGTCGGGACTAAGAAGTCATTTGAAAAAAAATGGATTGCTATCCTTTTTCTTCTTACTGTTTTCAGGATTCGAATAAAAAATAAATTGCTTCGTATGGACGGACAGAACGAAATAAAAGAAATAGATAGACTCATCTTGAAATATCTCGAAGGAGAGGCTTCGAAAGATGAAAAGATCGAGTTATACCGTTGGATCGAACTTTCGGAGGAAAATAAGACACATTTCAAAGAAGCACAGGAACTGTGGCTATCGACCCAAGCCATACTCGCACCGAAAGAAGATACGGAAAAAGCATTACGGCGTTTCCGTTCTAAAATCAAGAACTACAATCGCCGCGGCAAAACATTCCGCAAACCACTCTACTACATTACCCAGTGTGCAGCCATAATAGTGATACTATTAGGCTTGTATTACTTTTTCATAGGAGAATCTAACCCCGAACAATACGCTTGCGTAGAGATGGCAATCGGTAACAAAGGTTGTATTACCCTCCCCGACAGCACGGTGGTTTGGCTCAATTCAGGCAGTAAATTGACATACCCCAGCCGGTTTTCCGATAAAAAAAGAAAAGTCCGGCTCAACGGGCAGGCCTATTTCAAAGTCTTCCACAAAGAAGATCAACCATTCGTTGTCGAAACCAACGATATGGACATAAAAGTTCTCGGGACCAGCTTTGTCGTCAAGAATTACATACGAGACGAAATCATCGAAACGGCATTGGTCGACGGGCATGTAGAAGTCTATTTTCCCAATAGTTCGGTTCCTCCCATAACTTTGCAACCTGCCGAGCAAGTCACATACTCCCGCAAGACGAAAGAAACGAAAATATATACGCGAAAAGATAGTAGTCTCTACCACATTTGGGCACAAGAAAAACTACTATTGAGCAATTGTGAATTGACAGAAGTCATAGAAAAATTAGGCGCATGGTATAACGTAACAATGACCTGTACGAACACTTCCCCTACCCCTGTCTATATGACGCTGACGGTCAGGGCAGAACCGCTGAAAGAAATATTGCAAACGCTCAAATCGATAGCCCCCATAGATTATCGTTTCAATAACGACACGGTCTACATTGAGCACAAGCCAAATAGTTAAAATATATTAATACACACTCGTTAAGGTAGGGCATGCCCACTCTTGTTTGTGATAATTATAGAGTGGAGCACATGGAAAAACACAACCGACATATAGACGAACTCATAACGAAGTATCTGGATAAATCCCTTACTCGGGAAGAATGCGCCGAACTGCGCCGTTATTTGGCAGAAGACAAAAAGCATCTCGCATATTTTGCCGAAATAAGAGACCTATGGTTATACAATACGGCTCTGTGGCAACCGGTTATATCCACACGGTCGGCTCTCGAAAAACTGAAAAAGAGAATATACTTCTCTCGTAAAAATCAGAAGAACAGTCTATTACGCTTCCCAGATTGCAGCCGTTATTGCGATAACCTTTATCTTTCATACCGTAAAGGAATCCAACGCCTATTCCGCCACAACCCATACGGTTCTCACCTCGACCCACAAATCGGAAGTCACTCTACCCGACGGCACGATAGTATGGCTCAACAATAATACGAAACTCATTTATCCCGAAGCATTTTCATCGACAGAACGATCCGTTTATTTAGAAGGCGAAGCCTATTTCAAGGTCACGAAAAACAAAGCACGTCCGTTTGTCGTGAAATCACAAGGACAAGAGATTAAAGTGTTAGGAACATCTTTCAATGTGCGAAACAGACCGAACGAAGACCTTGCGGAAACGACGTTGATTTCGGGAGCCGTATCCCTCCGTTTCAATAATGACTCCGTGCCCGTCAGATTAAATCCGAACGAGCAGATAACCTACTCCAAATCAAATCAATCTATCCGTAAAGACACGGTCGTCGCTCATGAATATATAGCATGGGCTACGGAAAAGATGACATTCGACAACGACAGATTCACAGATGTGATCTCATATCTGGAAGACAAATACCAACTTCAAATAATCTGCCCGGAAGAAATCGCCGATACTTTATACCTGACCCTCGTCGTAAGGAACGAAACCAAAGAAGAGATATTCAAGGAAATAGCGCGTATCTCCCATTTGCAATACTCCATACACAACGATACGGTCTATTTCGATTTCCCGGAAAACACCGATTGTCAAACTTTACAACACAGCCTATGAAACACCATGAAGCGACCCTAACAAAAAACAAGCGATTCAATCATAAAGAATACGACCATTTCTCGTAAACACATCGAAAGAAGAAACCAAGTTAAATACATAAAACCATGAAGACCCTTAAACACAAAAAAACGATCACAAAACGATCTTCATTCCCCTACAAAGTCATAGGACTGGTTTTGTATCTTCTATGGGTTCAACCATTTGGAGCAAATCACCTGTACGCATCGGAACGGAAGATAAACATCGAGGTAAACGACGTGACATTAATCGATGTACTGAAACAAATAGAAGCTCAAAGCGACTATGTGTTCTTCTATAACAACGCAGACATCGATACTAAGAAGAAAATCAGCATTAATATGAAAGATGCGAATATAAAAGACGTTCTGGATAAAATCCTGAACGAATACTCTTACCGCATCAACAATAAAAAGATCATCATCACCGCCAAACGTCAGGCCCTCGTTCGCACAAACAAAATTAGCGGTGTCGTCTCCGACGATTCAGGACAACCTATTATCGGGGGCAACGTCTTGGTAAAAGGTTTAAACAAAGGAACCATGACCAACATCGACGGGAAATACACAATCGATGTACCCGACAGTGCAACGACTCTCGTTATCTCCTACATCGGATATAAAAAACAAGAAGTTGAAATCGGTGACAGAAATTATATTCCGGTAACTCTTCAAAAAAACGACGTTCTGATGGACGAAGTAGTGGTTATTGGTTACGGGACGGTTAAAAAAAGTGATTTGACGGGAGCTGTATCGAGTGTCAAAACAGAGAATCTGCCCATCGCAGCCAACACTTCTGTCACACACATGTTGGCAGGACAGGCCGCCGGAGTAATGGTAAAACAAAATTCCGCTCAACCGGGCGGAGGAATCGAAATATACGTCAGAGGTGCTGCATCGACCGGTGCAGGGAATGACCCTCTGTATGTAATCGACGGATTTCCCGTCACCAACAAAAGCGTGGAACCCGAAAGCGGGAACCGCTACGAATATGGTTCCCGAAACCCGATGAACTCGTTGAATCCCAACGATATCGAATCCATAGAAATTCTTAAAGATGCCTCCGCCACTGCAATCTACGGAGCAAGAGCTGCCAACGGCGTAATCTTGGTCACGACCAAAAGAGGGAAAAGCGGGAAACCCATAGTAAAATACAACGCCAACTATTCGATTCAAACAATAGCCAAACGACTGGAAATGTTATCGGCTAAGGAATTCATGAATGTTTCAAACGAAATATCCTATCAAAAATGGCGCATGGATAATGAATTATATCCGTATGGCGGAGAGCTGGAAGAAGACGCTTTACCCTACAAGAGCAATCCATATAGTCCGGAAGAAATCGCTGCCGCCGGAGAAGGGACCGACTGGTTCGGGCTGCTTACGCGCGACGGCTCCATCAACCAACACAACGTGTCTGTTTCAGCCGGTACGGAATCCACACGATTTTTGGCATCTTTGAATTATTACAAACAAAAAGGAGTAATCAAAAATTCCGATTTCCAACGTATATCGGGAAGAATAAACCTCGATCAAGATTTAGGAAAATACGTCAAAGCCGGTATCAATGCAACATACAGCACCATTTTCAACAATAATGTCCCATTAGGAGAAGGTAACGCCGAAAATTCCAGCCTGCTGAATTCGGCATTGCATTACGACCCCCTCGTCCCGGTAAAAGACGAATCGGGAAACTATGCGCTGAGTCCCACACTAGGCATGATTCCCAACCCGGTTTCAATGCTCGAAATTACAGACCAGACGCAAACCGATAGATTACTGGCAAACGGCTATATCGAAGCTACATTCTGGAAAGATTTGAAAGTAAAGCTCAATATAGGTATCGACAAAAATCAAGGTCGCCGCAGTACCTATCTTCCCAAATCGACGCTATACGGAAAACAAGAAGGAGGAAAAGCCAATATCAATGAAAATAGGACGGTCGATTTATTGTTCGAACTAACAGCCAACTATACGAAGCAGCTTTTCAAGGAAAGAGACAGATTGGAAGTATTGCTCGGGTATTCATACCAACAAGAGAACTGGGACGGATTAGGAGCCGGCAGCTCTCAATTTTTCACCGATTTATTCCTATGGAACAAATTGGAAGCCGGGAATGTGGCCCGTCCGCCGGTAAGTTCTTCCAAAGGCAAAAACGAATTAGGTTCTTATTTCGGCAGAATCAACTATTCCCTGCTCGACAAATACCTGTTTACATTCTCTTTAAGATATGACGGCTCTTCGAAATTCGGTAAAAACAACAAATGGGGTCTTTTCCCATCGGGAGCATTCGCTTGGAAAATGCAGAATGAAAACTTTTTGAAAGACGTCGACTGGTTGTCCGAATTAAAATTAAGAGTCAGTTTTGGGCAAACCGGAAACAGCAATATCGGAGGCAATGCCTACGAATACTATGAAGCCGGTAATCAATATGTATTCGGAGATGCTGTACAAACAGGCAGTATCAAAAGCCAGCTCGAAAATCCCGACCTCAAATGGGAAACGACGACAGAGTTGAACGTGGGTCTCGACTTCGGATTTCTAAACAACCGAATCACAGGATCGTTTGAATATTTCCACAAAGTAGTCAGCGATTTACTCGCCTTCCGCAAACTGAATTCCTTGATGGAAGTCTCTACTATTGCAGACAACATCGGAGCGACCCAAAGCACCGGGTATGAGTTTTCTTTAAATACGGTAAACCTTACCGGCCCGTTCAAATGGAACACAACATTGAATATATCCTCCTATAAAGACCGATGGAAAGAACGCAACCCCGATGTAGTCTTGGCGCCTTATGAAAAAGAAGATGCACCTATCCGGGCTATCTATGGATGCGTATCCGACGGTATTCTGCAAATAGGAGAAACTCCTCCTGCCTCCATGCCCGATTTATTGCCGGGACAAATGAAAGTAAAAGACCTGAACGGGTTTGACCCGAACGACGGTTCCAAATTGCTCGGACACCCCGACGGCAAAATAGATGCAGCCGACAGAATCTATTTGGGAAGTACCGACCCGAAAGTTATCATCGGATTCGGCAACATGTTCGAATACAAGAACTTCGACTTGAATATTTTCTTCTATGGCATGTTCGGTCAATACGTGGCCAATTCGAATCGGGCAAAATACGGGCCCTCCGGTTGCGAATACATCTTGCAACGGCAAAACTATTCGAAAGAAGTATTGGAACGGTGGACTCCCGACAATCCCACGAACAAATTTCCATCGGGATTTTACAGTGCCTACTACGGAGGAGATGACTGGCTGCTCGAAAAAGTATCGTTCGTACGTTGTAAAAACATAACATTGGGATACTCTTTCCCGCACAAATGGATACACAAAGTCTTTTCACAAGCCAGAATATACGTCGATGTTGAAAACCCTTTCATCATTACGAACTATCAGGGATTAGACCCGGAGATGGATTCAAAAGGCGGATATCCGTCTCAAAGGACATATTCGATAGGTATAGATATCACATTCTAAAAACACGTACACTATGAAAACAAAATTCAAACATATACTGGTTATTCTATGTCTCTCGATGATTTCATGCGAGGGAAACTTGGAACCGGAACTATTCGATCAAATTACACCCGAAAACTTTTTAACCAACGAAGACGACGTAAAGACTGCTGTCACCGGTGTTTACGCCGAGTTCCGAGGGATATCCGAATGGGGACGGTACAAAACCTCTTGGGGTTCGGTAATGACGCTTCAAGAAGTCCCCACCGACCTATGGGCCGCGAATTGGTTCTATAAA
>ERZ773111.1284-NODE-1284-length-12234-cov-4.824698_pt1 | contig 12234 bp, 6 predicted proteins | sample MGYA00580567_ERZ773111 | MGnify/ENA primary metagenome ERZ773111 (study PRJEB29015, sample SAMEA2737875) | human gut metagenome | biome: human gut; feature: human-associated habitat; material: faeces | place: China | collected 2012 ...
GGTCGGGAAATTGAGCCGCGCACCGTGCTGTATCTTTCGTTGGAGGACACGCTCAACCGCCTGCAAGACCGCCTGTTCCGGCTTGTGGGCAGCGAGGATACGCCAGAAAAGCTGATTCTGCAAACCGAATGCCAAAGTATCGGACAAGGATTGGAGGAACAGATTGTGGACTTTGTTCATAACTATCCGGATACCGGGCTGGTAGTCATTGATACCTTGTAGAAAGTGCGTTCCTGCGACCAAGGCGGCAGTATGTACGCCAGTGACTATAAGGATGTCAGTGCGCTGAAATCCCTGGCAGACAAGTACGGCATCTGTATTCTGCTGATTCACCATCTGCGCAAGCAGGCAGCGTCCGACCCCTTTGACCAGATTTCCGGTTCCAATGGTCTGATGGGCGCAGCGGACACCACATGGGTCATGCAGCGCAAGCGAACGAGCAAGAATGCTGACATTATCCTGACCGGGCGTGATTTGGACAGGCGAACGCTGTATCTGCATGCCTTTTCCTCAGATCACATCCAATTCAAGCGTTTTGGGCAGCAGACCTTTTGCTTTCACCGTGACCTTAATCTTTCCGGGGGTATCGCTGCCGCGGACCACGGCCAATGCCTTGCCGTAGTAGGTCGTGTGGGTATCGGAGAAAAAGTTTTCCCCCATGTTAGGACGTGCAGAACCAAGGGCCAGCAGCGTCCCGGCACCGTCAACCTCCACCGTGACCGCAGTATCCTCAGAAGATTTTGTGATGCCATCCGCCCCCGTCAGGTCAATGCTGATGTAGGCCAAATCCTGCGTTTTTGCCTGCAAGGTGCTCCGGTCGGCCACCACACGCAGTTCGGCAGGTCCTACCGCTGTCTTCATGGAAGTGCGGCTCTGTTCTTTTCCCTCGCCATCGTAGCTGATTGCGGTGATGGTACCGGGCTCATAGACAACGCGCTTAAAGACAGCCTTGTATTCCTTCGTCTTTTTTCTGCCATAGGAATGCCCGTTGACAATGAGCTCCGCCGTTTCACCGTCAGAGTAGACCGTGACCTTGGTTTTTTTGCCTTCACAGCCGGCCCAGGACCAGCTTGCCACTGCGTCTGTGTCACGCCACATGGATTCGGAGCCGGTTTCCCCTGCGTGGGTGTACGGTTCTACGCCGATGCCGGGGGTATGGTCCAGCCCCCAGACCAGCCGGTTCCACTGTACCTCGGGGCGAAGCTTTCCGCAAATGTCGATCACGCCGCAGCCGGCGGAGATGATGGGCGCGTCCTGACCGGGATTTTTGAAGCTTTTGTAACGGACGGTACCGATACCCGCCTCTCCCAGATAATCCCAGCCCGTCCACATAAAGTCGCCGATCACATAGGGGAATTTTTTCACCAGTTGCCAGTTATGATACAGGTTCTTGGGCAGGGTCTCGGACCCGACAATGACGCGGTCGGGATGGAGCGTACCGTCCTTCTCGTATCGGGACGCGGCGTAGTTGTAACCGCCAATATCCAGATAAGAGAAACTCACCTTTGTGGCATCGTCCGCGGCAGGTTTGGCGGCCATTTTTTCAATCATACCCCCCGCCAGGTTCATCAGCATGTTGAAGAAGGCGCTGGTGGGAACATTGTCCATCGTCTGACTGCCGTTTTGATTCTCTTTCCCATTCTTTTTGTTGCCGTATATGCCGCCGCCCTTGGCCGACATACTGCACAGCATCAGGTTGACCCCCATCGTCACTGCTTTGTCCGGGTCCAGCTTTCGTGCCAGGACCGCTAATTTTTTACAGTACTCCTGTCCTTCGGGTATAGCCAGTTCGGAGATTTCATTTCCGATAGAGTTCATGACCACACTGGGATGATTGTAGTTTTTGATGACCATAGCTGTGAGATCCTGCTGCCACCATGCGCGGAAATCCCGGTCCGCATAGTCGTAGGGGTTTTTATGTACCAGCCAGTTGTCGCAGAATTCATCCATGACATACAGACCCAGCCGGTCACAGGCATCCAACAGCGCCTTGGAGGCAGGGTTGTGGGCGGAACGTATCGCGTTGAAACCGGCCTCCTTGAGCAGACGGACACGGCGGAACTCGGCATCCTCAAAAGAGCATGCGCCCAGAATACCATTGTCGTGGTGGACGCAGGCGCCACGGAACAGCGTTTTCTTGCCGTTTACAAAAAATCCTCTGGTGCTCCAGCTAAGGGTACGGAATCCAAACCAGGCGTCCGCCTCATCCACCATCTCACCATTTTTCAGCAGTTCCGCTCTGCATCGGTACAGTTCGGGATGTTCCGCGTCCCAAAGCCGCGGCTGGGAAACGGGAATGTCCGCCGACGCAGTGCCTTCCTTGACCGCAGCTTCGGCCTGCGCCACCACCTTTTCACCATCCAGAACAGAGACTCTGACCGTATCACCGCCGGTGACAGAAACCTTCACATGGGCCGTATCGTTTCCGGAGGTGGAGACGAGCAGTCCATCCGGGCGGATATGACTCTTATCCCCCAGGAAGAGGTTTACGCTGCGATAAATTCCGCTGCCGGAATACCAACGGGAATTGGGTACCGACGAGTTGTCCGCAATCACTTTGATTTCATTTTCTTCGCCATACTTCAGTTGCGGGTCCAGCACCACAAAGAAGTTGGTATACCCGTACCGCTGTTCAGCCACAAGCGCATCGTTCACGAACACCTGCGCGTTTTGATAAACTGCCTCAAATTCCAGTACAGCGGACTGTGTCCGCCACGTTTCAGGCACAAGAAACCGTTTGACGTAGACATAGGCCCCGCCGGGAAAGTATCCGCATGCTCCCGCTGTTGCCGCATCCTTCGAGCGTTTCTCGTACAGCATGGCATCGTGGGGAAGCGTGACCGGCTGCATAGACGGTTCCTTTCCCACGGCGCCAAATAGCCAACCCCGATTAAAATCTTTCTTTTTCACTTTCCTGCTCTCCTTAAATATGCGCGAACGCTTCGCTGTTTGTGCAATATACGATATCGTTTCGGCCTGCGATTGATTCAAAAAGCCGCTCCAAAGCATACCAACTGGCGTTTCCCTTTTCGTAGTCCATTTCATAACTGTGTGCCCACAGGAACAACAGCAGATCCTTTTCTCCGGGTTCCTCACATTTGAAACGCTCCACCAGTTTCACGGCATTTTTCAGAATCAGCGAGGAGGAAGGCCGAAAGTTCATCGGATCCTCCGGGAACGCAAAGCCGCCGGAGGGAAAGACCACTCTGGCATATTGATACCCCTGCGCCTTCAGATACGCCTGGGCAGCCGGCAAGGTTGAACCCTGCGCATAGGCGTGCCCCACGACAGTGGTGCCGAAGATTTTTTCTAGCGCGGTCTTGTCCGCATCTACCGATGCGCGCATTTCATCCTCGCTGACAGCCCCCAGTGGTTCATGCCGGAAACCATGGGTGGCAATCTCCATTCCCTCATAGACCTGGCACACCTCGTCCTGTGGGATTCGGTTGTGCTGCACATAGGAAAATGGCCACTTGTGCTTTACGCCTTCGGGGCAATCCTGAAAAGAGAAGGTTCCAAGCCCCTTCACCTCACCGCGTGTGCCAAGCAGGCCGGCATTGAGGTTGAAGGTCCCTTTGAGCCCGTATTGCCTCATGAGCCGGATCACCCGTTTGTCCTGTTCCAGTCCATCATCAAAGCTGAGCGTGAAATACTTTTTTCCCATGCTTATGCCTCCCCCGTCAGCTTTTGCAAATCATACGCCTGCGCCAGCAGCATTCCTCCGGCCTGATTCGGGTGCAGGTGATCCCCCTGGTGATAACGCTCGTCGGTGAACGAAGGATTCTTCGGATCGCGCAGCAGTGCATCCGCATCAACCATATAATCGAACAGCGCGCTATCTCGGATCCATTCATTGATGCTGACTCTCAGCGCCTCCATCTCCGGGGTATACCCTTTTTTCACAAAACCGCTGCGGGGCGGAAGCGTCTGGGCAATCACCCGGACACCGGCCTTATGAAGCCGATCCACAATATCGGTTACAGCCGAAGCATATTGTTCCAGCGAGATGACCGCCCCTGTCTTTTGGGAATAGTAGGCCACATCATTGACCCCCAACGCCAAAATCACGCCGCAGAGTCCTGAAAAACGGAGTACATCTCGCTCAAAGCGGGACACCCCTTTTTCCCCGTAGGAAGCTCCCATCAGACCCGGGATATCATAAAGCAGACAATTCCCGCTGATTCCGGCGTTCATCAGTGCGTAGTCACCGCCATACGCATCGAACAGACGCCTTTGCAACGGTTTTACCCAGCGGTTCATAGCCGTTATACTGTCCCCGAACGCCACGATGATTTTGGAAGGCTGCCCGGTAAACACCTCGATCTGATCCATCCCGGGAATCGCCTCATAAAGGCTGTACTGTTCCATATACTTTTCCCGCCGGGGTGGGGGCAGCTCCCTGTCCGTCGTATGATTTCCCTTGTAGCTTACCGCATTTTCCTCGATCATATTGCTGTCCATGACCTTGGATGCATAGTAGAGTCTGATTTCCAGCTCTTCCCCCATCGTCACTGGGAGCGTCAACGCATCCGAATAGCAGCTTTCCCCCGCGGGAACCGTGAAAACACAGCTGCCGTCCCGCGTGACGGTATGCATCTCTCCCTGTGCCCACACGGTCAGTCCCCCAATGGTGTAGGGTTTCTTTCCATAGTGGTTGGAGAAACGGATCCGAAGTTTCTCGCCCGAAACCTGGGATATAACAGAATACACCACTGTTTTTTTCTTGCCCGCCAAAAAGCCCATCGCGAAGGCAGGGGCCGCGGCTTGGTGCCAGATTGGTGTCCAGTCCATCATTATCCTCCTTTATGCCAACGTAATACTCAAGATGTCAAGCGTTCCCTTTCCCTTATACCGGAAATACAGCGGGCAGGAATCCAGGGGGCGCCCGCTCTCCAACGCCAGACGTCCGGCATCGAATTTTACTCCGGCGGTTGTCCAGTCGGCTGTCCCGGCAAGGGGAATGGATGCTATGACAGGATCTTTTTCCCCGGGTAAGAGTTCCAGCACGCCGCCTGCGCCGCGAACCGTTACAGCAATGTGGGTGCTTTCAGTCAGATCAAAATATCGGAAACCGGCAATACTGCCATTCTTCATTTTGGAAATATACGCCTTTGGTGCCGCGCTCTCTGTCTCTATGGTCACTTCCCGTTCCGCGGGCTCCGGCGGCTCGTAGTCCGGACCATCCTGGGTGATCTCGGGTCCGTCCATCGGGTTGCGCAGACCAAACATTCCGGCATGGTGCAGGACACAGGCAATGTAGGCCGGATAGGTCCCGATTCCCTTCAAAGGGCCGCCATTCAATCCGCAGCTCGTGGACTCCACCATGCGGATGGTCCCGTCCTCACGGATCTCAATGGGCTCAGCTACCGCCTGCCGGTTTCGTTTGGCGCCATTGGTCGTTCGGTGGTCAAATATATACCATTGCCCGTGGACGCATACCATACCGCCGTGGCTGTTTCCCATCGGATATGCCGCATTCATGAGCTTTCTGCCCTCCAGACCGATATCACTTGAGGAATGGATCGGTCCCTTGTGGATAAATCCCTTGTCGGGGAACAGGCTCATCGCGTAATTGAGACCGGTGATGTCCGTGGCCGGATAGACCAGATAATACCACTCACCGATGTGACGGATAGAGGGTCCTTCCCAATAGTTCGGCTTCTTGGGATTAAAATCCGCCGGCATGATGATGGTTGGTTCGCTGATGATGGTCAGCATATCAGAGCTGAGTTCCATCACAAACAGACCCTTGATCTCGTGGCCGAATTCTCCATTGGATTTCTGCCCGCTGCCCACGTAGAGAAACACCCGCCCGTCATCATCCACCAGAACGGCTGGGTCAAACATAAACCAATCCTCCGGCTTTGAGCCGTAGACTCGCCCGTCCGGGAAGTGAACATCGCCCAAATATTGGTATTTTCCCGCAGGTTTGTCACACACAGCGACCGATGTGATCGACGTATTGGCCACCGAATAGTAAAGGTAGTACCGCCCGTCTGTGCCGCGCACCACATCCGGTGCATAGTAGGACAGGTTCTCTTTATTCCACGGCGTATCTTGCTTTTTGAAGATTACGCCTTCATACCGCCAGTCGGAAAGATCCTCTACCGGGGTCGACCAGCATACGTAATCGCCCTCACAGTATTCCTTGGCACCAAAGAGATCATGGCTCCCATAAATGTACAGCCGCTGACCAAATACCTTCGGTTCAGCATCCGGGATGTATTCCCAACTGGGAAGATAGGGGTTATAGCATTGCCGCTTCACAGATATTTCCTCCTTCAAAAATACTCAATTCTATGTTATACTATACTCAATTCCATGCTATACTGCCATAAAAGGGGGGATGCCCGCATGGAACACCTGTTTTTTGACAGCATTGATGAAATGCGGAACCAGACCGGCAGCCATGGTCCGAACTATCTTCGCAACCATACGGCCGAACGGGACTATTTTTCTCCGTTGTCCATTGTAACCAGCATCCAGAAACCTCAGGAGTATCTGTTTTCCAACTATATGGATGCATGGTCCTTTTGCGTTCACACCCCGAACAAACACGAATTCTTTCATGAGACCTACATGCACAAGCACAATTTTTTTGAGCTGATGTATGTGCAGCGGGGCCAAGTCCGGGTGATGATCGAGGGGGCCGAGACCACCTATACGCAAGGGAACCTTTGTCTCCTCAATCGAAACACCATGCATCGCGAAACAGATATGTCGAATGCGGATATCGTTTACATCGGCATCGATGCCTCTCTGCTGACACAGTGGCCCAAATCATTTCCGCCGCCCTTTCAGTACAAAAGCATTCTCAATCAGTTTTTCAGCGACAATCTGTCGGAACGTGCCGACTATAAAAAGGACTACCTGGACTTTACCCTTTTAGGCGAAGATACGATCCCGCAGCTCACTCAGGAATTGATTCGCGCCTTTACGGTCAAGCGGATCGGATACCAGTTTGACGTTTATTCCTCTCTGCTCCGGCTGTTTGCCGCCTTGGAGAATCCTGACATATACAAAGCAACACACATTTCGCTGAGGAACAGTCAAGAACTGCTGACGGCGGAACAGGTCAAGAAACTGATTGAAACTCACCACGGGGCTATCCAGCGGACCAATCTGGCGGAGGCACTTAACTACTCCTGCGAGCATATATCCCGCATCATCAAGACAAACACCGGATACACTCTGAAAGCGTACTGTCAAAAAGTACAGATGGCCGAGGCGGCGCGGCTTCTGAGAACCACAGAGCTGCCGGTCTGCCAGATCGCGGCATCCATGGGCTATGAGAACAGAACGCAATTCTACAAAGTGTTTCGGCGCGAGTACGGCCTCACCCCATTGGAATACCGCCGCCATATTGCGGAGGAATGATCCTTACCCGGCATTGCGGTGATCCAGGCATTCCCGGATTTTTCGGCGCTCATCGTCCTTGATCGGGTATGTCCGCAGGATCAAAGCCGACAATGCGCCGAGGATGGCAGGAACAAGACCCATGATAACGATAAACCAATTGAGCATGGTCGGAATCTGCGACAGTTCCCCCATGTATTCGGAGGTGACGGGATCCACGTTGTAGCCGATTGACATGAGCACAGCGCCAATAATTGCAGCCGAAAGCGCTGCCTGGGCTTTGACAATGAAACCGCCGGCAACCATTGTCAAGGCGGAACGATCCTTGCCGGTTTTATAAATGTTGTAGTCCATAATCTCCATTTCCACCATGGATTGCGGGACAAAGTCAGTTCCCACCCCCACTGCCATGATGAACAGGGTAATGAAGAACAGCGCAGGAACATTCGTAAGCAGACCCGCCATCTGGGTAATAAACAGGACCGCCCCGCCGACAGACTGCACAACCAGAAGGAAACAAGTCATTTTGATCGGGTTGTTCTTAAAGAGTTTCAAGAGCGGACGACCAATAACTGCACCAACCAGCAGCGGTATGAGCATCATCATGGAAGAAATGCCGTTGAGGACACCATACTGCTCCATGTTTGTGACGCCGGTGGTCAAATCCGTGCAGAAGCCCCATTTTATGTAATACGCAGGCGTGGCAAAAATAAGGGACCAGATAAAACCGGAAAAGATGCATTTCAAATAGTAGACCACCATCGGCTTGTTCTCTTTGAACAGAAGAAAGAAGTCCTTAAACTTTACCGGCTCTGCCTTTTCTTCCTGCACACAGTGCTTTTCCTTGACAAGGAACCAGCCAATAAGGGAGAGCACCATCGCTGCACCAACAATACCGGTGATCAGGATGGCAAATGAGTCGTGATAGTTGCCCACACGTTCGTTGACCGCAACCAGCACAGCTGTAAAGGCGGACGTAACGACGCCCAGGATCATGGTCCAAACCCGCGGCCCGATAACCAGCTTGGAACGTTCGTTGGGATCATTGGTCATCGTTCGGAACAAAAGATTATCCTTATAAAAGGATGTTCCCACATCAAACAAAAAGTAGAAAACGATAACCCACACAACAACCAGTACGGGCTTGGACGCCAACTCGGACGGGAACGAGTAGAGACATACACAGCCAATGCCGGTCAACAGTATGCTGAGGAGAAAAAAGGGTTTGTACTTTCCGATTTTGGTCCGTTTTCCGCGATCCATCAAAAATCCCTGAATGGGATCATCCACGGCATCAAAAATCCGCGCGAACAAAAGAAGCGATGTAGCCAAGGTCGCCCCCATAGCGCCCAGCCCGGCGTAGTCGGTCATATACTGCATAAACATACTGGACATAAACACGGTACACAGACCATTTACAGTAGACAGCGCCGTTGCGCCGAAACAGTCCCGCAGCGTAATTGCGTCCGGATTTTTCACACGGACAGACTTGAGCATTATTATCCTCCTTGTCATTTCATCAATTATTCTCAACCAACAAAGCCCGAATTCGTGCAATTCCAACAATTCAATGATAGATTATTCCTTGGTATTCCACAATGACAAAAGGTCGCCCTTTTTCAATTTATTGTATCATTTTGTTTCTTTGCACCGAAGCGAGAAAGGATAATCACATTTTGTTACAACGCGGTATGTACCTTTCACAAAAATGGTCCACTGCACCGTTTTGCCCGCCGGTACACAGGGCAGCGAGGCCTTACGGGTTATGCGTATTGTATGACACCGCCGCACGTGTATCAGAAATTTGCAATGTTCGCATAGAAGATGTCCGATTTGAGAACCCGCCACACATTCGCATAATGGGGAAAGGAATGAAAGTGCGTGCAGTTCCCATTTTGTCGGCAACTGCAAAAAACGAAAAAACCCCGCAGCCAATGGGAAATTGGCTGCGAGGAAATTGAAAACATTCTGAAAACAGCAGGAAAAAGTTGAAAATTCCGCTGAAAAACTGCAAAACGGGGCGGCAGGGGCGGGGAAACGCACACCAAGCCGCCCAACAAAAAAGCCTAACCGACTTAAAATGGTTGGACATCTCTATAAAACGCACCTGGAAAATCGGTCATCGACTTCGCTGATTTTGTGCGATGCAACAAAGAAAAAAGCCTGAAGGGATTCGAACCCCCGGCACCTAGCGTCGGAGAACTACGACGCAACGCGCAATATGATGATACACTGCGATTTTTTGCTGGTTCTGCACTGCTAGGGCACATCTATCACAAGCAGTATAAAACAATGTGCCAACGATAAAAACTGACCACTGGCAGTAAAAAACACTGCCGGTGGTCAGTTGCTGGTCAAAAAATGGTCAATGCGTGCGAGATACGGCGCAGCCCTTTTGCCTCGCCGTAAGCCCGTTTCATAGCGGTAGCAGACACAACCATTGCTTTCCGAATTTACAGACATCAACGCCATTTACCAGCTTCCTATAGGACACAGCTTTGCGCAGGGTAACAGTGATAAGAAAGTGATTTAAACTTGACTGTTAGCTGACGGATTCAGGTGCTAAAAAGGACACCTATTCTTTTGAATAGATGTCCTTTTTTGTTGTGCCGCGGGGCTGTTTTTGAATTGGGTCAGATGGCCCAGCTCTGGCTTTCGGTCTGCAGATCCACCATGTGGGTGTACTGGCCGTTCCGGGCATAAAGTGCATCAGGTGCGCCCTGCTCGACCACGATGCCGCCTGACAGCACCACGATTTTGTCCGCCCCGGCTACGGTGCGCATCCGGTGGGCGATGATAAGGACGGTTTTGTGTTTTATGAGCCGGGAAAGTGCCTCCTGAATGGCAGTTTCGTTTTCCACGTCCAGACTGGCGGTGGCTTCGTCCAGCAGAATGATGGGCGCATCCTTCAAGAAGGCGCGGGCAATGGAAATGCGCTGACGCTCGCCGCCGGAAAGGGCGCAGCCGTTTTCCCCGATGTTGGTGTTCCACTTGTCCGGCAGCTTTTCGGCAAATTCCTCGCAGTTTGCCAGCTTTGCCGCCGCAAGAACTTCTTCGTCCGTGGCGTCCTTGCGGCCAAGGCGGATGTTCTCCAGAATGGTGTTATCAAACAGAGTCACATCCTGAAACACGATGGAATACAGGCTCATGAGCTTTTCCGGGTCGATTTGGGAAACCTCCATGCCGCCCACGGTGATGCTGCCCTTCTGGTAGTCCCAGAACCGTGCCGCCAGCCGGGAAACGGTGGTCTTGCCGCCGCCGGAGGGACCCACCAGTGCCGTGACCTCGCCCTGCTTTGCGGTAAAGGAGACATCCCGCAGCACCGTTTCGCCGGAGTTGTAGGCAAAGCCCACATGGTCGAATACGATATCGCAGCCCTGATTGGTCAGCTGCTCGCTACCGGTCTGCAGGGGAGCGTCCAGAATCTCGTTCATTCGCCCCACATTGGTGCGCATGGCAATGACCGCCGCCAGATTCTGCAACGCGCCTTGCATAGGGTCGTACATCCGGGAAGCCGCCATCAGGAACAGAAACAGCGTCAGCACATCGATGCTGCCCCGCACCAGCAGCACTGAGCCGGTGAGTGCCACCGACGCAATGCCCAGCTTGAGCACCATGGAGAGCAGGGAGCCGAACAGAGCGGGAATGAAGTGGGAGCAGTCCGTTTCCAACACCTCGCAGTCTGCCATGATGGTGCTGGTCAGGTCGGCAAGGTCGCGCTTGCCGAAAAAGGACAGGGGCAGCTTGCGCAGCCGCTCCGCAAGGGTCAGGCGGCGGGTGCCGCTCTCTTTATAGGTCGTAAAATAGGTGCCGTTGTACTGGAACCATGTGGTCAGCAAAATCAGCGCAAAGCAGGCCGCACACCCCAGCAGATAAAAGGCGGTTCTCCCGCTCGTGGAGCCTGCCAGCAGATCTTTTACCAGGAGATACAGCAGCCCGGTGGGCAGCATGAACGCCATGTTCTGGAACGCACAGGCCAGAACGCCCTTTACAAGCCCCTTTGCGCCCTCCGGGGAGCTGGCTGTGGCGTGTTGAATTTTTTCGATCATTCCTTACCCCTCCTTTGCGACCTTCCACTGCACCGACGCCTGATAATCCTGCCACATCCGGGCAAACAGGCCGTTCTGCGCGCACAGTTCGTCCTTTGTGCCGGATTCTGCAATTTGCCCATCCTGCACCACATAGATGCAGTCGGCGTTGGCGACGGTGGACAGGCGGTGTGCGATCATCAGCACGGTTTTGCCCTTGGCAAGCCGGGCAAAGGCTGCCTGCACCTTAGCTTCATTGTCCGGGTCGGCAAAGGCGGTGGCCTCGTCCAGAATCAGGATGGGCGCATTTTTCAGCATGGCGCGGGCAATGGCAATGCGCTGCTGCTCGCCGCCGGACAGATACACGCCCTTGGTGCCGATAACGGTATGGATGCCCGCCGGGAACTTTTCTATAATATCCATGCACTGCGCCGCCTTGAGCGCCGCCAGCACCTCTGCTTCGGTGGCCTGCGGTCTGCCCAGACGGACGTTATCCAGAATGCTGCCCTTGAGCAGGCGGCTGTTCTGGAACACAAAGGAGATGGTATCCATCAGCTCTTCCTTGGGGATAGCCCGCACATCCGCTCCGCCCACCCGGACGCTGCCGCTCTGCACATCAAAGAACCGGCAGACAAGGTTTGCCAGCGTAGATTTGCCGCCGCCGGAGGGGCCTACAAAAGCCACGGTCTGTCCCGGCTGAATGTCCAGAGAAACGCCCTTGATGACCTCGGTTTTTCCGTCGTAGCTGAAATGCACATCCTGCAACGTGACAGAGGAATCCTTCGGGTGCTGCGGAACAGCCTGCACCTGCATGGGCGCCGCCTCCAGCACCGAGTCGATGCGTGCCAGC
>ERZ773111.1286-NODE-1286-length-12222-cov-4.265637_pt1 | contig 12222 bp, 5 predicted proteins | sample MGYA00580567_ERZ773111 | MGnify/ENA primary metagenome ERZ773111 (study PRJEB29015, sample SAMEA2737875) | human gut metagenome | biome: human gut; feature: human-associated habitat; material: faeces | place: China | collected 2012 ...
ATAGAGACACGCGCTCTGGTGAATTGCCCTTTCCGTGAGAAAGTATTCCGTCCCATTCGCCGATGTCTGGAAGAGACAAAGCCGTTTTATTGGTTTACGGTGAAGAACAACTGGAATTCTGTCTGCCTGGCCGGGGTGACCGGAGCAGCACTGGCTTTGCTTCCTGATAAGGAAGAGCGGGCTTATTTCGTGGCAGCTGCCGAGAAATACCAGTCGTATGGGATGGAAGGATATGCTGATGACGGATACTGCCGGGAAGGAGTCGGTTATTATAATTATGGCTTTGGGGCATTTATCACTTTACGTGAAGAGGTGTGCCGGGCTACTCAGGGACAGATTGATTTCTTCCGTTTGCCGAAGTTCGTCCGTCTGGCCCGTTACGGAGAAAAGATACAGATTCAGAATCGGGTTTGCCCGGCTTACTCGGATTGCCGGATCGGGATTTCACCTGATACTTTTGTGACGGATTACTGTAACCGGGCATTGGGGCTGGAAACGGGAGAAGAAACCTGTTCCATTCCGCCGATGGACAATCTGTCTCTGCATTTCATCAGTATGTTTCCTCATCAGGCATGGCCGGTGGAAATGACTCCCGAAATGAACCGGGTGCTGGAAGAAGAGTCGGATCCGTTGCATGCCTGTTATGAAATGGCAGGGATTGTCATTGCACGTCCGGTGGTGGGAAGTTCCTGCCGCCTGGGAGTTTCTTTCAAGGCCGGTCACAATGATGACAGTCATAATCACAATGATGTCGGTTCGTTTGTTGTCGTACAGGGAGATCAGACTATGGCAGGAGATATGGGCGGCCCGTTCTCTTATCTGGGCGACTTCTTCAGTGAGAATGCTTATCGTTATCCGATCAAGAATTCATACGGTCATCCGGTTCCGGTGGTGGATGGCAAATGGCAGGATACAGGACGGAAAGCGGAAGGAAAAGTGCTGGAACGCCGGCTGAGTGATTCGACGGATGTCTGCCGTCTGGATATGAAATCAGCTTATTCTTCAGTTGAAGGACTGGACAGACTGGAGCGTACTTTCGCGTATGACCGCCGGGAAGGTGGAAGTTTTGTCGTCGAAGATGTTTTTGAATGTGCGAAACCTGTCAGCTTTGAAACGGCACTGACCACACGGGCCCAGTGGAAAGTTGTATCCGGAAATTGTCTGGAACTCTCTTCCGGAAATGAAAAGATGCAGGTGTGGATTGAGTCATCGGCTCCTGTTTCATTTACGAGTGATACGGTGGAAGTGAATTCACCGGCTTACAGCCGTATCGGCATTGTGCTCAAGGGCAAGTCCGGCAAGGGATATATCCGTATGAAGATGATGCCGGTGAAGAAGTAATTTACAGTCAGAAAAAGAGATTGAAATGAGTCATTTGAATGTTTATATAATGAATAAAGTCAGAAAACTGCTTCTGGTCTGTGGTTGCTTCTTGGGAAGCATGAGCCTTTCGGCAGAGGTAACCTCCGGAAGTGATTTTGAGATCCTGATGCAGAAGATCAGGCAGGATTTCAGCAAGAACCCTTCCATTGATGAGGCTTTGTCCTTTTATCGGGAGGGAGCCTTTACAGATGTTGATTATGGAAGTATCCAGCGTACGGACTGGCCTCCGCTGGTTCACCTGCAGCGTGTGAGTGATTTTGTCTTTGCCTATACAAATCCGGAGAATCCGTATTATGCTGATGACCGTTTGTTTGACAAGATTCAGGCCGGACTGGAGTTCTGGCATGAACGGAATCCCTGGTGTCATAACTGGTGGTATAATCAGATAGCTGAACCTCAGTGTCTGGGAATTTTGCTGATTCAGATGCGTTCGGGAGCTAAGAAGTTGCCGGAGGAACTGGAACGGAAATTACTGGAACGGATGAAAACAGACGGAGGAGATCCCGCCAAATGGACGGGAGCCAACCGTACGGATATCGCTTTGCACTGGATTTACCGGAGTTGTTTGTCGGAGGATTCCACTGATTTGAAGAAAGCGATTGAGAATGCTTACAGTCCGCTGGTGTATACGACGCAGGAGGGATTCCAGCATGATAACAGTTATTTTCAGCATGGCCCTCAGTTGTACATTGGGGGATATGGAGATGAAATTCTGAAGGGGATTACTCAGATTGCCATGTATACGAAGGGAACGGATTATGAATTGCCGGAGGGGAAGGTCGCTTTGCTGGGCAAATTCATGCGTGAAACTTATTATCCGACTATTCGTGGCCGTTTCATGCTGTTTGATGTGCTGGGACGTGGAGTGAGTCGTCCGGGAGTGACGGACAAATCATCCACCGCTCTTTTTGCCCGCCGGATGATGGAACTGGATCCGGCTCATGCAGATGAATATCGGGAAATCGTCGGACGCCTGGAAGGAAGATTGTCTGCGAATGTGGGTATTACTCCGTTTCATACTCATTATCCGGTTGGTGATTACACGTTGCATGTGCGTCCGTCCTATACGTTTGATGTGCGGATGGTTTCTACCCGGACCATGCGGTGTGAGTATGGCAACGGGGAAAATCTGCGGACTTATTTCCTGTCGGACGGATGTACTAATATTGTCCGTGAAGGAGATGAGTATCAGGAGATATTCCCGGTATGGGACTGGAGGCGGATTCCCGGCGTAACGGCTCCGCAGTTAAAAGAGATTCCAATGGCGAAGAGTGACTGGCAGACAAAAGGTACTTCTGAGTTTGCCGGTGGAGTGTCGGACTCTCTGTATGGGGCGACCGCCTATGCCTATGAGGACAATTATGCGGGGGTATTGACCCGGGCACATAAGGCCTGGTTCTTTTATGAGAATGAAGTGGTATGTCTGGGAGCAGGGATCACATCAGGTGCTGAGGCAGAAGTGGTTACTACGGTAAACCAGTGTCTGGAGAAAGGACAGCCGGTATGGATCAGGAACGGAAAGAAAGTTTGTCAGATGAATCCGGAAGACAATGTCGGCGGTTCACTGAAATGGGTGTTGCATAATGGAGTCGGATATATATTCCCGGAAGGTGGAACAGTCTTCTGTCAGGATAAAATGCAGACAGGTAATTGGTATGATATCAATCACACGGCTTCACGGGAGCAGGTTGGTAAACAGGTGGTGACGGTTGGCATCCGGCATGGTCAGAAACCGGCAGCGGGTACTTATGCATATCTGGTAGTTCCGGATCTGCAGACAGCCGGCGAAATGGAGGCATATTGCAAAGATGCTTCCATCCGGATTCTGAAGAATACTCCGGACTTGCAGGTAGTCAGAAACAGGAAACTGAAAATGTGGCATCTGGTGTTTTATGCTCCGGGAACCTTTGAAAGCCGTGACTTGTCAGTCAGAGCCGACCGTCCCTGCATTTTGCAATTGCGGGAAACGAAGGAAGGCCGCCTGGTGGTGCATGCGGCTGATCCGGCCCAGAGTCAGCAATTGCTTACGCTGGATATTTGGAAAGGACGGACTTCTTCACGGCCTTTTACCTGGCAATGTGACTTCTCACAGGACGGTATGCTTCCTGGAGCATCCAGAATGATTCAACTGTCTTCCGACTGTTTCCGTCTGTAGTTCTGGGGAGTTTCTCCGTATTGATTCTTGAAGCAGCGGCTGAAATAGAGTGGTGAGCTGAATCCACTCCGGTCGCTGACTTCTGCAATAGGGAGAGTCGGATATTTTTGTAGCAGGGTTGCCGCATATTTCAAACGATAATTCAGCAGGAAATTATTGGGAGTCATACCGGTGAGTGCCTTGAATTTCGAGTAGAGCAGGGAACGTCCCATACCTACTTCCTGACAGAGTTTGGGAATGTCAAATTCAACATCATCGATATGCTGTTCTATAACTTCATCCACCTTCTGGAGAAATTGCTGGTCGAGCGGGTTGATGCTGGCCAGGTCAACTTCCGAGATGGGTTGTTTCTTCAGTTGGTGCTGGATGAGTAACCGGTTGCGTACGAGATTGTTGGTGCGTGCCAGCAGAATCTGAGTGTCAAAAGGTTTGGTAATATAGTCATCAGCTCCCCGGTTCAATCCTTCGATGTTTTGTTCCGTACTGTTCAAAGCGGTGAGCAGGATCACGGGAATATGGCAAAGATCAATGTTGCTTTTGATCTTCAGACACATTTCCGTACCGTTCATTTCAGGCATCATGATGTCACTGATAATGATGTCCGGTTTATGTTCAAAGGTGGCCGAGAGTCCTTCCTTTCCGTTGGTTGCCGTGATCACCCGGTAGAAAGGATCGAAGATGTTTTTCAGAGTCTGCAACAGGTCTGGATTGTCTTCTACCAGTAACAGGGTGTATTTTTTCTTTTCACCGGAATCAGCTGTCTCGTTTTCCGGTTCATTCTGCAGGAGTGGGTTTTCCTGAGGTTGGGGAATAGGTGGAAGTGCCGGTTCCTGACAGGGAGGAAAGTACGCCTTTTCTTCTTTGGGCGGTGTATTCTCGCAGAACTGCACGCGTGTATCTTCGTTGAAGACTTCTTTCTCCAGCGGAAGTGTAACGGTAAAGGTACTTCCCTGGTGAAGGATACTGCTTACCGTGATTGTTCCATGATGTGCTTCGACAATGTTTTTTGTCAGGGCCAGTCCGATGCCTGTTCCGGGATATTTTTCTTGTCCTTTTTGGTCTTCTCCCTGGAAGAAGCGTTCAAAGATTCTTTGTTTCTCGTTTTCAGGGATACCGGTTCCGCTGTCTGTCGTCTGTATGATCAGCTGATTTCCCTGGATACAGGCTTTCAGGCGGATGCTTCCTCCGTCAGGAGTATATTTGAAAGCATTGGAAAGAAGGTTGAAGAATACCTTTTCCATTTGAGTCCGGTCTATCCAGCACAGGATATTTTTCGGCTCAGATTCAAAGGTATAATCTATCTTGCGCTGTTGGGCATAGTCGGTAAAGGTGAGATAAATTTCTTCAAGCATCAGGCAGATGTTCTGGGATGCCAGATGCAGAATCACATGATTCTGGGTGAATTTACGGAAGTCAAGGAGTTCCGTTATAAGGTTAGTCATGTATTGGGTGTTTTGTTTGATCTTCAGCAGCTTGTTGTATAATTGTACCGGGAGCTGTTCCTGAAGCAAAGCATCCAGATGACTGATGATAAGGGTAAGGGGGGTACGGAACTCATGACTGACATTCGTAAAGAAGACGAGCTTAGCCCGGTTGACTTCTTCGATATGCTGTTTTTCAAAACGTTCTTTTTCCAGAGAAAGAGCCAGTGCCCGTTTGGCCAGCTTGTTACGGACAAACCAGAAGCTGCCTGCACCAATAGTGATGAGGTAGAGCATCCAGGCCCAGATGGTGGAATACCATGGGGTGGAGATATATATCTGTAAAGAGATGGTTTGTTCTTCTGATCCTTGCTGAGGTCTGACTTTGAGGGTGTAGTTTCCGGGGTCGAGATTGGTGTAATGGATCTCGTTGGCAGAAGTGGAAATCCATTTGTCGTCAAAGCCTTCAAGCTTGTATTCAAAGGTTTGCCGGCGTGACTGTTCTTTGTGGTCGGAGTAGGTAAACTCGATGATACAGTTATTCTGGTTATGTTTGAGCTTCAGCTTATGGGTAAAAGGAAGGGTCTGGTCAAGTATATTGTCTGCCGACAAGGGAGTAACCAGCCGGTTGTTGATCCACAGACGTGAGAAATACAGAGGTGAATTGTGGGCCGCATTGCTTCGGAAACTTTCTGCCGGAACCATTGTGATTCCCTTGGGACCTCCGATATAGATTTCATGTTGGGGGGATACATATAAGCCTCCTCCATAGATGAGAGGTATTTCTGCGGGGAGTACAATCGTGGATGCCTGCCGTTTTTCGGGAGTAAAAAGCGTAATTCCTTTATCGGTGCTGATAGCAATCGAATGTTCGTCAACGCGGGCTATGTTATAGCAGTAGTCACTGGGAAGCTGACTGTTGGCATGGGTATAGTGAGTAACCTCATGGCTTTTTGCATTGTAAAAATAAATACCTGATCCCAGTGTGCTGATATATGCTCCCTGATCGGTTGCCAGAATGTGACTGAGATTGCCGTAACAGTCATAAGGAGTCATGGATATCCGTCGGGTCAGTGTATTGTCAGTGAGTGAAAATATGTCAACATAGTTCCAGCCCATGATATAGAGTGTACCTTGGGGAGAGATATCGAAGTATTCGCAGAAAGAACTGGTATTGGAAAGGAACTGGAACGTATCTGTATCCGGATCGAGACAGAACAGTCCTTTACGGGTGGTGAGATAGAGTTTGTCATTCCATATTTCCAGGTGATAGATGATGTCTCCCGGATTATCAGCCCGGTTCCGGTAATTATGGAAAGTGTGTTGACGGATATCGTACCGGGAGAGTCCTCCCAGATAAGTTCCGATGTAAAGGTTGTTTCTGCGCGGGTCGTAGACAATGCTTTTGATGTTATTATGAGGCAGACCGTCTGCCTTGCCGGCTGTAAACTGTTTGAGAAGATTCCATCCGGGGCCGATCTGACTGATACCTCCTCCGTCGGTACTGATCCAGAGATTACGTTCGTTGTCCTGAACCATTTCACCAATGTAAGAGTAATAGATTCCTGGCTGGGCGTGGCTCTGGTAGTTATAGTGGAGGTATTCTTCCTTGCCAGGATTGAAATAACTGACTCCGCCGTAATAGCTTCCGAGCCAGATGATTCCCTGTCTGTCGGTATAGAGAGCGAAAAGTGAGGGATGGCTGAGACCGCCTACATGCTGAGGTATCTGTATTTTGGTATAGAGACCTGTCTGGGGATTGTATTTTTCCAGGCCGGAAAACGTTCCAAACCATATATTATGCTGGCTGTCTTCTGTGAATTGTCGGATTTGCCGATCGCTGGTACCTTTCCCGTCGTGAGGTGAATAAGGAACATTGATAAGTTTGCCGTTGATGATACGGTAAAGCCCGTCCATGTAAGTACCGATCCAGATTTCCCGGCTACTGCTTTCGAAAATGGTATGTACTCCTTTGCTCTGAAGCTGATGTTTCATATTGGGATCTGTTGCATTTTGGGCTATGTAAATCCCGTTGTCAGTCCCTATGTAGATATTCCCATTGCGGGTGATGGTCAAGGCTGTGATGTCGCTGGCTGGAAGATTGCGGACATACAGACTTTGTTTTTTTTGAGTATCCCACACAAACAGGGTATCATGTCGGGTATACCAGATCGCTGTATCCGTAGTGGTGAGTGCAGAAGTCTGGTTCCCAGTGGTAAGCTGGCTGAAACGTTCGCAGCGGATGTCGTAAGTAAAAAGATTACGGTCAGCAATGAAATAGATATTTCCGTCGTTGCCACAGTGGATATAGTCAATGGAATTTCCTAGCCAGAGCTTTTCTCCGGGGCCGCTTTCCACCCATCCTTTATAGTATCGGATGTGATGTCCGTCGTAGATGTTGATACCTTCATGGGTACCAAACCACATGCGTCCCAGACTGTCCTGGCAGATGGACATGACAGAAAACTGGGAAAGTCCGTTTCCTAAGTTCAGATTTCTGAAATATTCAGCATGTATGTTCTGCCGGAAACAGCAGAGCAGCAGGAGAGTCAGAAGGTATATAATGTTTTTTTTCATGGTAGTCTCTTGATAGATTTATATCCCATCCAGGGAAGGAATGTTTGGTCAGGGAACAAATATACAAAGAACTTATGGAATAAGACTGTTTTTTGATTGTTAAAAAGACAGAGACAGACTGGTGTAAGATTCAAGTTTCCATATAAACTCTCTTACAGTTGAAAAGTTGTATAAAACGATAATAAAATTTCAGTATGTTTGTTTATTGACTAAAAAGTAATTGATTTGTTTTTATTTTATGGTAAATAAATTACATTTGTGAATCTTAAACAAATTGGGTATGGAAACATATAGTCGGATAGCAATCAAGGTAGGGAGTAATGTACTGACCCGTCCGGACGGAAGGCTGGATCTGACACGTATGTCAGCACTGGTTGACCAGATAGCAGAGTTACGGAGAATGGACAAGGAAGTGATCCTGATCAGTTCGGGAGCTGTGGCTGCCGGAAAAGGAGAAATGAAAGAATGTACCGGTCTGGATGCGGTGTCGGCCCGGCAACTCTTTTCCGCGGTTGGACAGATCAAACTGATGAACCGGTATGATAAATTTTTCGGAGGGTATGGACTTCGGTGCGGACAGGTATTGACCATGAAAGAGAGTTTCTCTACCCGCCGGCATTATCTGAACCAGAAACAGTGCATGGAGGTGATGCTGGAACATGGGATTGTTCCTGTTGTCAATGAGAATGATACAGTATCGGTGACGGAACTGATGTTTACGGACAATGATGAACTTTCCGGATTGGTTGCCACCATGATGGGGGTAGATGTACTGTTGATTCTTTCCAATGTGGACGGGGTGTATGATGGAGATCCTGCTTTGCCGACATCTGCATTGTTGCGGGAGGTTGTCCCGGATGCCCGGCTGGATACGGATTCCATTGTACAGACTTCCCGTTCTTCTTTGGGACGCGGAGGCATGATTACCAAGTTTCGTATGGCCCAGAAGGTAGCGTCTGAAGGTATCACGGTGATTATAGCCAATGGCAAACGGGAACATATTCTGACAGATATTCTGCTGGAGCGTAATGAAGTGCCTTATACTCGTTTCCTACCTGGAAGTCATCCTGTTTCCGGAGTGAAGAAATGGATTGCTCACAGCGAAGGTTTTGCCAAGGGAAAGATTCAGATCAATGAAGGAGCTTACCGGGCACTTTTGTCTTCACAGGCAGCCAGTTTACTGCCGGTAGGAGTTGTAGCAGTAGAAGGACAATTTGAAAAAGATGATATTGTGCAGATACTTGCTCCTGACGGCTCGGCATTTGCTTTGGGTAAAATCAGCTGTAGTGCAGAGGAGGTACAGTCCCGCATGGGATTACAGGGCGAACGTCCCTTTGTTCATTATAATAATCTTTACATTGAGTGGAGGACAGAATGATGGAGCAGACTTTAAAAGACCAGTTGAAGGAAGCACGCAAAGCTTCACATGCGTTAAACCGTGTGTCTGAAGAACAGATTGACCGGGTATTGATGAATCTGGCTGATGCTGTGGAAAAGCATATGGAAACAATCTTGCAGGCCAATGCTGCTGATCTGTCCAGAATGGATCCGGCTGATCCCAAATACGACCGTCTCCGGTTGAGCCAGGAGCGTATTCAGGGGATGGCCGCGGATATCCGGAAGGTAGCGGACCTGGCATCTCCTTGTGATGTGGTTCTGAAAGAATGGACGCAGCCGAATGGGATGCATATTCGTAAGGTGTCGGTACCTTTCGGAGTAATCGGGGTAATTTATGAAGCGCGTCCGAATGTGACACTGGATGTTTTTTCGCTTTGTCTGAAAAGCAGGAATGCCTGCGTCTTGAAGGGCGGAAGCGATGCAGACGTGTCCAATAGTGCATTAAGGGATGTGATTCGCACCGTGCTGAAAGAGGAGAATTTCCCGGAAGCCTGTGTGACTCTGTTACCTCCCGGACATGAACAGACACAGGAGATGTTGCGTGCGGTGGGCGACATTGATCTGATCATTCCCCGGGGAAGCCGGAACCTGATTCAGTATGTGCGGAGTCATGCTCTTGTGCCTGTGATTGAAACAGGGGCCGGAATTTGCCATTGTTATTTTCATTCGTCGGGGAGCCTGGAGAAAGGAAAAGCCATTGTATGCAATGCCAAGACCCGTCGGGTGAGTGTTTGCAATGCTTTGGACTGTCTGCTGATAGACCGGAGCCGTTTGGCTGACCTGCCGGAACTGGTGGCCCCACTGGCGGCCTGTCAGGTAGAGATCTATGCTGATGATGAGGCTTACGGTGTTTTAAAAGGAAGGTATGAACGGCTGGAGTACACCAATGAAGAAAGTTGGGGGCGGGAATACCTGGACTATAAAATGTCCGTCCGTGTAGTCAGTGGTCTGGAAGAAGCATTGGAACATATAGCCTGCTATTCTTCCCATCACAGTGAGAGTGTGGTAGCAGAGGACCCGGAAGTGTGCCGGATTTTTTCCCGGGAAGTGGATGCTGCCTGCGTTTATACGAATCTTCCTACTTCCTTCACTGATGGAGGACAATTCGGATTTGGAGCTGAAATCGGTATTTCCACCCAGAAACTGCATGCTCGTGGTCCGATGGCTTTACCTGAACTGACCACCTACAAATACCTGATCAGCGGCGACGGACAGATCCGGGATTAGATCTCCCAGAAAGAAAACTGGCTGAAGATCTTATCAAAAAGAATCCGACAGACGATACTGCCTGCCTGTTTGTCAGGGCAGTCCGTCTGTCGGATTCTTTATATGTTTCAGCGGATTATTCTTCTGTATCCAGCAACAGTTCCATGATCTGGCAAGCTGACTTGGCAACAGAAGTACCCGGTCCGAAGATGGCTACAACTCCTGTTTTATAAAGGAAGTCGTAGTCTTGAGCCGGAATGACACCTCCTGCAAATACCAGAATGTCTTCGCGTCCCAGTTTCTTCAGTTCGTCGATGATCTGCGGAATCAGTGTCTTGTGACCTGCGGCCAGAGAAGAAACACCTACCGCATGTACGTCGTTTTCCACTGCTTCACGGGCAGCTTCTTCCGGAGTCTGGAACAAGGGACCCATGTCTACGTCGAAACCACAGTCTGCAAATCCGGTTGCTACAACTTTGGCGCCACGGTCGTGACCGTCCTGTCCCATCTTGGCGATCATAATACGCGGGCGACGTCCTTCTTTCTTTGCAAATTCTTCGGTCAGTTCGCAAGCACGTGCGAAATCTGCATCCTTCTTACTTTCTGATGAATACACGCCTGATATTGTTCTGATTACTGCTTTATAACGTCCTACAATCTTTTCACATGCATCGGAGATTTCTCCCAGTGTAGCCCGTACGCGTGCTGCTTCCACAGCCAGTTCCAGCAGGTTTCCTTTGCCGGTGCGTACACATTCGGTGATGGCTTCCAGCGCCTTGTCTACAACGCCCTCGGAAAATACCATATTCGTTTCATACGAAAAATCCGCAGTTGTACGAATCACTCTTTTGACAATGGGCTTATACTGCGGCGGTATCTGTGTCGTCAGTTCCTTTTCGATGATTGCAAAGGATTGTTTCTCAATTTCCATTGGTTTCATGCCTGCACCTCTCCTTATCCAGCATTGATTTTACTGCAAAAGACAATTTCTTAACGTTTCACTGTCAGGACGGAAAAGCACCTGTTTTTTGTGTGCCTTTGCATACTCCGGCAGTTCTTTTACTCTTTCATTCATCTGTCCTGTCGGACACCCTGTATCAATCACAATATCTGCTTCATCAATCGCACGGCACGCCGCCGTAAATGCTTCTTCCCCGACCGGCTCAAACATTTTTTCCGTAATCACCTGTGCCGCCAGTGCCTGTGCGACCGGGTAGTCGCAGTCATTTTCATATAAAATGCCGGCAGTAAACGCCAATCCCATACGCTGTAATTCGCGGTATGTAAAAATGCCTGTTCCCGCGCCGCCCGCAACAAAAATACGCGGTGTGCCTTCGGGCTTTTTTAATTCCGTACTGCCATACAGACAATTATACGTCCCCTGCTGTAATCCGTAAAGAGTGCTGATACGGCTGTCCGTAAAAATCTGCTCCGGTCTTCCGAATTCAATCGTTCCGTTTCCGCCGACACACATCACATAATCTGCGATTTTTGCCGCCAGTTCAATTTCATGCAGTGACACAATGACCGTCACCTTATCCTTGACTGCCATTTCCAGCAAAATGTCGAGCAGCTCTATTTTGTGACGGATATCCAGAAATGATGTCGGCTCGTCCAGTACAATAATTTCCGGCTTCTGACAGACCGCCCTCGCAAGCATAATCCGCTGGCGCTGTCCGTCACTAATCTGTGAAAAATCTTTTTCCGCAATGTCCATGGCAGATACCTTTTCCAGCGATTCTGTCACAATTTGTTCGTCTTCTTTGGTCAGCTTTCCGAAATAATTCGTATACGGATACCGTCCCATGGCAACGACATCACGGCATGTCATCATTTCCGTCTTGATTTTCTCCGTCAATACAACAGACATCGTTTTTGCGTATTGTTTGCTTGTGAAATCCTTCACATTCTTTCCTTTAATATAAATACCACCGGATATCGGCTGCATTTCCCGGATAATATTTTTTAAAATTGTGGACTTTCCCGCACCGTTTGGTCCAATCAGTACAAGAATTTCTCCTTTTTTGGCCTTGAGTGCAATGTCTTTTAACAGTGCCTTCCCATGATAGCCCACACTTAAAT
>ERZ773111.1294-NODE-1294-length-12140-cov-6.448655_pt1 | contig 12140 bp, 10 predicted proteins | sample MGYA00580567_ERZ773111 | MGnify/ENA primary metagenome ERZ773111 (study PRJEB29015, sample SAMEA2737875) | human gut metagenome | biome: human gut; feature: human-associated habitat; material: faeces | place: China | collected 2012 ...
GTGGGTCAGATGACCGCCCTGAGACAGATCCATGCCCATGACGGTATCGCCCAGATCCAGCAGAGCAAAATAAACTGCCAGATTGGCCTGTGCACCGGAGTGGGGCTGAACATTGGCATATTTTGCGCCGAACAGCTTGCAGGCACGCTCGATGGCAATGTTCTCCACCTCGTCCACATAGACACAGCCGCCGTAGTAGCGCTTGCCGGGCAGGCCCTCGGCGTACTTGTTGGTCAGGATGCTGCCCATTGCGGCCATGACGGCGGGAGAGACGATGTTCTCGCTGGCGATCAGTTCAATGTTCTGGCGCTGACGGTTCAGCTCGCGATCCATGGCTGCGGCCAGCTCCGGATCAACGGTATTGACTAGACCGATGGTGTCCATCATTTCATTGTACATAATATTCTACCCCTCTCAATTTCCGGAGAAAGCCCCGGATCTGTGGATCTCTTCAAGCCACCCTGCTCCGCGCACGAACCGAATTGCTTTCTTTTATCATAGCAGAAAGCTGCAGAATCTTCAACTTCCATTTTGCCAAAAGGCTTGCTTTTTTTGTCTGAAGTGTTTATTATACTTGTATAAAAATGCAGTGTCGTTTTTGTATATTTTTCAAGTCAGTCAACCTTCAGATGAAGCGAGGTGTTCTCTGGTGACGGTCAGTGAAGCAAAGCAGACCCAGCGCAAAGCGGGCCGTGCCGCACGCAAGGCTCTCGGCCCGGAAGAACGCAAGGCTGCAAATGCCGCTTTGTGCGCATTCCTCTGGCAGCTGGCTGCCGTGCAGAATGCGCAGACCATCCTGCTATACGCAGCGTTTGGTTCCGAAGCCGACCTTTCTGCCTTTGCGGAAAAGGCGCAGGCGCAAGGCAAAACACTGGCCTACCCGGTGTGCGGCGAGGGCTTTACCCTTATCGCAGCCGTGCCGGGCGCGGACGGCTGGGCGGTGGGACAGTACGGCATCCGCACGCCGGTACCGGAGCGCTCCACCCTTTTGCAGCCGGAGCAGCTGGATCTGGTGCTGGTGCCCTGCACCGCCTTTGACGCAGGCTGCTACCGGGTAGGCATGGGCAAGGGCTACTACGACCGCTACCTGCCCCGCTGCACCCGGGCGGTGAAGATCGGCATTGCATTGGAAGTTCAGCGCGTCCCCCGCGCCGCCGTGGACGCCCACGACCAGCGGCTGGACGCCTTTGTAACAGAGAGGGGTATCTACACATGGAAATGAACGATTTAAGCTGCGCGCAGTTTCTGGCACAGCTTGCCAGCAAAGCGCCCACGCCGGGCGGCGGCGGCACTGCCGCGCTGGTAGGCGCTGCCGGTGTGGCGCTGGGCAACATGGTGGGTTGCCTGACCACCGGCAAAAAGAAGTACGCCGCCGTGGAAGCGGAGATCCAGGCACTGAACGCCCGGGCTGAAGCCCTGCGGCTGGATCTGGAAGCGCTGGTACAGGCCGATGCTGATGCTTTTGCGCCGCTGGCTGCGGCCTACGGCCTGCCCAAGGACACCCCGGAGCAGGCCGCGCACAAGACTTCTGTGCTGGAAGCCGCACTGGACGGTGCAAGCGCCGTGCCGCTGCAAATTATGGAAAAGTGCGCCGAGGGCATCGCGCTGGCGGGGCAGTACGCCGCCAAAGGCAGCGTGCTGGCAGTATCGGACGCAGGCTGCGCCGCCGTGCTGTGCAAGGCCGCCTTGCAGGCCGCAAGCCTGAATGTGTTTATTAACACCAAGCTGATGGCAGACCGCACCCGTGCCGCTGCACTGGACGCCCGGGCAGACGCATTGCTGGCAGAGTTTGTGCACCGGGCAGACGAAACCTTCACCGCCGTCAGCTGGAAACTCTGCAATAAATAATATCACAAATGAGGGAAAGTATATGGCAACGATTTTAAAGGGCGCGCCAGTGGTGGCCGCCATGAACGAGCGCAACGCTTTGCTCTGCGAGCAGTTGAAAGCCAAGGGCATCACCCCCACACTGGCCGTGGTGCGTGTGGGCGAGCGGGAGGATGACCTCTCCTACGAGCGGGGCGTGATGACCCGCTGCGGCAAGGTAGGCGTCGCTGTCAAGCAGTTCGTGCTGCCTGCCGATGCCACGCCGGAGCAGCTGCTCCGGGTACTGGATGAGGTGAACACTGACGACGGCATCCACGGCTGTCTTTTGTTCCGTCCCCTGCCCAAGCAGTTCGATGACCGCACCGTCCGCGCCGCCCTGCGCCCGGAAAAGGACATTGACGGCATCACGGACGGTTCGCTGGCCGGGGTGTTCACCAACACCGATCTGGGCTATGCTCCCTGCACCGCGCAGGCCTGCATGGAAATTTTGAAGTATTACAACGTTCCTCTTTCCGGCAAGCGTGCCGTGGTGGTGGGCCGCAGCCTTGTGGTGGGCAAGCCCGCCGCCATGATGCTGGACCGGGAAAACGCCACCGTGACCCTGTGCAACTCCCGCACCCGGAACCTGCCGGAACTGTGCAAGCAGGCCGACATCGTGGTAGTGGCCATGGGCAAAATGGGCGCTGTGGGCGCGGACTGCCTGCGGGCAGGCCAGACGGTCGTGGACGTGGGCATCCATGTAAACGAGGAGGGCAAACTCTGCGGTGACGTGCAGTTTGCCGCCGCAGAGCCGGTGGTGGACGCCATCACCCCCGTGCCCGGCGGCGTGGGCACCGTGACCACCTCGGTGCTGGTAGGCCATGTGGTGCAGGCGGCGGGCAAAAAGGCAGGGGTGGAATGCTAAAAAAATTATTTTAAGATAGAGCAAGCCCGGAAAGTCCGCAGACTTTCCGGGCTTGTACTTTTACGGACAGAATTGTAACCGGTATCAGCCCCGCACAAGGAGCAGCAGCAGAGCCGAAGCCACACACTGCAGAATGAGCCAGCGGGCTACCACCTGCTCATCGCTCCAGCCCTTGCGCTTGCGCACATGGTCGTGGAGGGGGGTCAGGGTGTTTTTCAAGATCCAGATGTGCAGAAAACGCTTCAGGCTGATCTTCAAAATGCCCAAGCTGCCGTCTGCGATGAACACGATAGCCGCCAGCAGGAAGGCGAACGGGTGGCCGCACTTGAGCGACAGCATGGCGATGAAAAAGCCCATGGCGCGGCTGCCGGCATCGCCCATCAGCAGGCTGGAGGGCTTGGCATTCAACCACAGGTAGGCCAGCAGCGCACCGATGAACACCACGCCGGCGGTGGCGTAGGTGCCCAACTCGGTCTTATAGGCCAGCAGGTAGGTGCCAATGGTCACCACTGCCAGACTGGCGGAAAGGCCGTCCACACCATCGGTGCAGTTGACTACGTTGATGCTTGCCCAGATAAGGATAACGATGAGCAGCAGGTACACTGCATACGGCAGGGTGAAGCTCCACTGCAAAAAGTGTACGCCGCAGCCATTGAAGTTCAGGTAGGTGACGCCCGCCAGCACCGCGATGACAAAATCGATGATGCCTTTTTTGTACTCATTCCAGGCGGTTTCGGCGGCATCGTCCAGATAACCGGAGAGCATGGAGGCGATCAGCAGCACATTGTACACCACATACTCTGTGTTGAAGGGCAAAAACGCCAGCGACACCAGTGCGATGCACAGCACAAAGATCAGTCCGGAGCCTCGCGCCTTGCCCTTGGAAAGCTCGCCGTTCACCGCAAAGGCGCGGCCGTGGTCGTGGGGCAGTTTATCGCGGAAAATGGAATCCGTCAGAGCGGTCAGGGCAAACGCCAGCAAAAATGCCATGGCATCCACGCCCCGCTGCCCGATGACAGAGGCAAGCATTGAGATCATAAGATAACATTCCTCTTTCTTTCTGTATAGTACGTTGTGAGTGTATCACGCCCTTGCCCAAAAATCAATCCCGGCGGCAAAATTCACTTTGGATTGACTTTTCTCCCGCGGCTCTCTATAATAATGTATTAGTCTGTAATTTTCACCCACAACGCAGGAGGTTCCATGTCCATTACACTTGAGCAGCTCTCTGCCCGGATGCGGCAGGGCGAGCAGGTACCGCTGCGCCACACCGCACAGGTGGCGCTGACGCTGAGCATCCCTTCCATTTTGCAGCAGATCGTGGTCACCGCCATGGAGTACATTGATGCCGCCATGGTGGGGCACATCGGTGCCGCCGCAACAGCCTCCATTGGCATCGTCAGCTCCAGCACATGGTTGCTGCACGGGATGCTGGCCGGGCTGTGCATGGCGTTTTCCATTCAGGTGGCACAGTATCTGGGCGCAGACCGCCAGCAGGACGCCCGTGGCGTTCTGCGGCAGTCCATGCTGTTCAATCTGGTGGTGGGTCTGGCGGCAGCGGCCTTTGGCGTGGGCATCAGCCGGTTTCTGCCCGGCTGGCTGGGCGCAGACACGGCACTGCAGGCAAACGCTTCGGCCTATTTTGCCATCTGGTCGGCTTCCCTGCCCTTTATCATGGCTATGGGCACCTATGCCGCCATGCTGCGCTCTACGGGTGATGCGCTTACCCCGGGCCTCATCAGCATCTTCACCTGCGTACTGGACATCATCTTCAACTTTTTCCTCATCAACCCCACCCGGGAGATGACGGTATTCGGCCAGAACCTCACGGTCTGGGGTCTGGGCTGGGGCGTACCGGGCGCAGCACTGGGCACGGCGCTTGCCAACGCTGTGGGCGGTACGCTGGCGTTGGGCGTTCTGCTGCTGCGGGACGGCCCGCTGTGCATCCGCAAGCCCGGCTCTTGGCACATTACCCGCGCCTGTCTGCACAACGTGTGGAAGGTGGGCGCACCGCTGGCAGCAGAGCGCGCCGCCCTGTCCTCGGCACAGGTGCTGCTGGTGCGCATCGTGTCCGGGCTGGGCACTACCGCCATTGCCGCCAACAGTCTGGGGGTCAGCGCCGAGAGCCTGTGCTACATGGCGGGCTACGGCATTCAGGACGCCGCTCTTGCGTTGGTGGGACAGGCCGTGGGCGCAAACCGCCGGGACATGGCAAAGCGCTTTGCATGGCTGTGCACCGCCATGGGCATGGGCATCATGGCACTGACCGGCGTGGGGCTGTATGTGTTTGCCCCGCATCTGATGGGTATCTTCACCGCCGACGCCGCCGTCATTGCACTGGGCGCGCGGGTGCTGCGTATCGAAGCCTTTGCCGAGCCGATGTTCGGGGCAAGCATCGTAGCCAGCGGCTCCATGCAGGGCGCAGGCGACAGCACCGGCTGCTTTATCCTGAACCTTGTTAGTATGTGGGGCGTGCGGCTGACCTTGGCAGTTCTGCTGGCTCCCCGCTTTGGGCTGGTGGGCGTATGGGTGGCCATGTGCGCCGAGCTTTGCACCCGCGGCGTACTGTTTTTGCTGCGCATGGCGCGGGGCAAATGGCTGGATAAGGGCGCGCTGGCGTAAATCAACCGTCGGGCGGGAAGCTTCCTCCTCGGACACGACTCGGGCCATTCCATCGCCCGCCCTACCGCCTGCGGCGGCAGGGGCCCACCCCAGCGGACGGTCCTCGGAGAAACTTCCCGCCTAACGGCTGTCTATACAATCAAAAAAGCCGAAACAACCTTGCAGTTGCTTCGGCTTTTTCTATGCCTAAAGAACTAAGAAAAATCACTTGCGGCCGTGCAGGATGGGAGACAGGGGCTTATAGATCAGCAGGCACAGCACGGCGTCCAGCAGACCCTTGACCAGCGTGAAGGGCATGTTGAAGATCACAAGGCACTTGATCAGGCTGTCAGCAGAGGGCAGGATGGCCTGATACATGCCCAGAATGGCTTCCAGCGGCATGTGGTAGAACTGTACATAGGCCGGGTAGGTGATGAAGTAGTTGGAGGGCACGCTGAACACGGCCATGACGGCTGCACCGGCAATGGCACCCAGAATGGCGGTCTTGCGGCTCTTATGGCGCTTGTAGACAAAGCCCGCCACAGCGGAGAACACCGCGCCCAGCATAAAGTTGCACAGCTCGCCCACGCAGGCGGTGGAGGTGCCCTTGATGATGATGTGCAGCAGGTTCTTCATAAAGCTGATGACCACGCCGTACACCGGGCCCAGTGCAAAGGCACCCAGCAGGGCGGGCAGGTCGGAGAAGTCCATCTTGACAAAGGACGGGATGAGCATCGGCAGCGGGAACTCGATGAACATCAGGATAAAGGCGACCGCGCTAAGCATGGCTGCAACGGTCAGGTTGTGGGTGGTATTCTTTTTCATGGTAGTTGTCCTCCCCGGGGTGTACTCCCCGTTCAAATTTGTTCGGAAAGCCCTTTTCGCGCTGGATCGAACCGGAAAGACAAACCAAAAAGCGCCCTGCTGCAACCAAAAACTGCAACAGGGCGCACAGACGCAATTTGCCTGCCGTTTCTTGCATCCGGACTATACCGTTGGTCCCGGAGTTGCACCGGGTCAGCACCCTTGCGGGTGGTCGCGGACTTTACCGCCAGTGGGGAATTGCACCCCGCCCTGAAACGAACTTTCTGACCAAGAGTATAGCGCGGTACTGCGGCGCTGTCAAGCCCCCTTTCCAAAAAGTTTGCACATTTTTTGTCAAAGTGCGTTTTCACCTTTCTTTCCTTGCCCCGGGCGGCAGAGTATGCTATCATAATATGCGTTGTGAAAAAACACAGGAGGTTTTCCATGATTTTCTCGATCCGTAACCTTGGCTTCGAGCTTGGCTCGCTGCTGCTGGAAGGCTGGGCAGCCTTTGCCGCCCGCGTGGTGTGCGCGGCGCTGCTGCTGGCGCTTGGCTGGCTGGCGCGGCAGCTTTTGTCCCGCAGGGTGTTCCCTGCCCTGCTGCGCCGCAACTGGCGGCTGGCCGGTACGCCCATTCTGCTGCGCAGCTTTGCCGTACCGCTGCAGCGGCTCACCCTTGCAGCGTTCATCTATGCCGCAGCGGCCAGCCTGCCGTGGGCAATTGCCGGCGTAAATAAATTTCTGCTCACAGTCTTTGAGCTGGCCGCCACCTTTTTTGTGTGTCAGGGGCTGTACGCCGCCGCCGATCTCACCGACCTTTTGCTGGCGAGCTGCGGCGAGGAGGTGCGCACTAACCGCACCCTAACCACCCTGCTGAACAAGGTGTACAAAGTTCTCATCGTGGTGCTGGGCGTTATGACCATGGCACAGGAGAGCGGCCTGCCGGTGGGCAGCATCGTAGCCAGTGCGGGTCTTGTCGGTCTGACCATCTCTCTGGCTGCGCAGGACAGCGCCAAAAACCTGTTCAGCGGGCTGGTCATCCTGCTGGACCGCCCCTTTTCCATCGGCGACTGGATCACCGTGGGCGACGTTTCCGGCGAGGTGGTGGACATCAACTTCCGCTCCACCAAAGTCCGCGCGTTGGATAACTCGGTGTACATCCTGACCAACAGCACGGTCAGCTCTGCCACCATCAACAACGGTACTTTGCGCAACAAGCGGCTGTACCGCTTCACCCTCGGGGTCACCTACGATACCACTCGCCCCCAACTGGAACAGCTGATGACCGACCTGACTGCCATGCTCAAGGCCAGCCCCTACACCTACGAGGACTCGGTGCTGGTCAAGCTGAGCGGCTTCGGGGCTTCCAGCATCGACCTGCTGGTGTCTGCCTACCTGCGCACCGCCGACATGACCCGCTTTTTGCAGATGCAGAACGACTTAAATCTCGATCTGATGGACGTGATGCAGAAAAACGGCGTGGACTTCGCCTTCCCCTCCACCACCGTGTATCTGGAAAAGAACAGCGAAAACTAAAAGACGGTCCAGAATGGCCGCCGCTTGCGCTTTGGCCATCTTCAGCGGAAGTCTATTTATACTTCATGTTTGCCGCGGCCTGTGGGTTGCGGCAAACGCATTTTCACGGATCAAACCAAAAAGCGCCTGTTTTGTTGTAAAAAGCAGGCGCTTTTGCCCTATGATTTCCCATCCGGTCATGTTATTCTTATAGCGCACCCGCATACACTGCGGGACACGCCGTCAAATCATCTGTGGAGGAACTTTTCCTATGACACAGCTTTTGCTGCCTATCATTTACTTGGCCTTTATCAGCCTTGGCCTGCCGGATTCTCTGCTGGGGTCTGCATGGCCCACCATGTACCCCCAGCTGGGCGTCCCCTTTTCCTATGCGGGCATCCTGTCCATGATCATCTCGCTGGGTACCATCGTTTCCAGCCTGAACAGCGACCGGCTCACCCGGGCGCTGGGCACGGGCAGAGTGACCGCCCTCAGCGTTGGCATGACCGCTGCAGCGCTGTTTGGTTTCTCGGTCTCCGGCCAGTTCTGGATGCTCTGTCTGTGGGCTGTCCCCTACGGTCTGGGTGCGGGCAGCGTGGATGCCGCCCTGAACAACTACGTTGCCCTGCATTACGAAAGCCGCCACATGAGCTGGCTGCACTGTATGTGGGGCGTGGGCACCACCATCGGCCCTGTGGTGATGGGCGTGGCGCTTTCCGGCGGGCTGAGCTGGAACAGCGGTTACCGGTATATCGCCCTGTTCCAGATCGCACTGACTGCCGTTCTTTTTTGTAGCCTGCCCCTGTGGCATAAACGCCCCGATGCCACCCCGGACGGCACCGTGCCCAAGGCGCTGACCCTGCCGCAGGTGTTCGCGCTGCCGGGCGCGAAGGAAGTGATGCTTTGCTTCTTCTGCTACTGCGCACTGGAGACCACCGCCGGACTCTGGGCAAGCAGCTACCTGACCCTTGTGCGGCAGGTACCCGCCCAGACGGCTGCCAGCTTTGCCAGCCTGTTCTATATCGGCATCACGGTGGGGCGGGGCGTCTGCGGCTTTCTGACCTTAAAGCTGAGCGACGACCAGATGATTCGTCTGGGGTTTGCGGTGCTGGGCGTGGGCATTGCCGCCCTGCTGCTGCCCGGGGCGCAGGTCTTTGCGCTGGCCGGGCTTGTGCTGGTAGGGCTGGGCTGCGCGCCCATCTACCCCAGCGTCATCCACTCCACCCCGGCGCACTTCGGCGTACAGAATTCTCAGGCCGTCATCGGCATCCAGATGAGCAGCGCCTATGTGGGCAATCTTGCCATGCCGCCGCTGTTCGGCGTGCTTGCCAACAACATCACCCCGGCGCTGTTCCCCTTCTACCTGCTGGTATTTCTGGTGCTGATGGCGCTGATGCACCGGCAGCTGGTGCGCAAAACGGCGCACATCTGAAAGGGTCCAGCCTGCTAAAGTTAAAGGGACTGCCGTACCTCATTTGGTGCGGCAGTCCCTTTGCTATTTATTCAGTTATTTGTAAAGAACTGCGTTCAAAACTTATTGAGCATCTTTTTCAGCTTTGCCAGTTCCTCTGCATCGCGGGTATCATCCAGCAGGGTGAGGGCATCGTTGAAGTAGTTGCGGTCCATGTAGGAGTGGGTGGAGTTTGCGTGGGCAGCCATAGCCTCCAGCACGGCATAACCGGAGCGCACCAGCGGGTGGGTAGCAGGCACGCTGCCGCCCTCGGCCACCAGCGCAAACTTGCTTTCCGCCATATCCTCCAGCAGGGCGCTGTAAGCGTTGTTGGGGTCGGTGCCGTGGTTCTGCAGACCCTGATACAGCAGCTGTGCCACAAAACCCAGCGTAGAAGCCGTATACCAGTTACCATTGAAATTATTGGGGTTCGCGGCCTTATCGGTGACCGGGGAGTTGATCTTGTTGGTCAGGTACACCACCACCAGATTCTCCACGGGGTCGATCATGGTCAACGTACCGGTCCAGCCCTGATGGCCAATGGTATTGGAGGGTGCCTGCGTACCGAAATACCAGCAGCGCTGGTTGTCGCCCTCACGCCACCAGCCCAGACCCCAGTTGGCAGCGTCCTCCTTCTTGGGTGCGGTAAAGGCGTCCATCACGTTGCGGGAGAAGTAGCGGTTCTCGCTGTAGCCGCCGGTGAGCATGACAGAGGCCAGTTTTGCCAACTCGGTAGCGTTGGAGAACAGGCCTGCATGGCCGGAAATACCGCCCATTGCGTAGTAGCACTTCTCGTCGTGCACCTGGCCCTGAATGGTGGCGGTGCGCACGCCGGTAAAGGAGATGGCACCATCACGGGTGTTGCCGTTCAGCTCGGTAGCGGCGCAATCGTTGGCGGCAAAGCCGTTCAGCAAGGGGTTGTAGGCGGTGTGCGTCAGACCCATGGGGTCCCAGAAGGTCTCCTTCAGGAAGGCGTCCAAACCCTTGCCGGTGATGGCTTCAATAGCGAAGGCCAGCAGCATATAGTCCACGTCGGAGTAAACGGTCTTGGTGCCCGGCTTATACATCAGCGGGGTCTTGAAGATGGACTTGAGGGTCGCGGCGCGGGTTGCAGCGCTGCCGTCCCAACCGGAGAAGAGCACGTTGGTGGCACCGGGAACGGTCTTTTGAGCGCACTGGTCAAAGGAATCGTTGTGGTACTGGGGGTCTGCAGGGAAGCCTGCCTGATGGCGCAGGATATCGCGCAGGGTCAGTTCTGCTTTCCACTGCTTGTTGACCTTCAGGCCCGGGTTCTCGTAGCCGTTGTAGGTAATGTCGATGGTGTCCTCCACAAAGGCGCTGCCCAGCAGGTCTACCAGACGGCTGTCCAAATTGGCCTTGCCCTGCGTGACGAGGTACTGTAATGCGTAGTTTGCAGTGTACATCTTGGTGTTGGAGGCCAGATCGTACAGGGTATCGTTGGTCACAGCCGGGCTGTCGGTCTTGGGGGTGCCGTCCGGATTATAGGAGTTCACCTTGCCCCATGCGTTCTGGTACACCAGTTTGCCGTTTTTCACAATGGCCATCTGTGCGCTGGGGAAGCCGTTGTTCACGTCGGCCTGAATGATCTGCTCCAACAGCTCCAGTGCATCGCGGTCGATGCCCACGTCCTGCAGGCTGCCCTCCTGCACTGTGGGGTAGCCCACCCGCACGGTCACCTTTTTGCCGCGGGGACGGATGCCGCCCACCTGAATGGTGTTGCGGCCGTTGATGGTCTGGCCGGAAATGTCCACGTTCCACACGCCGCCTGCCGCCATGGCAGCGGTGTTGATCTGGCGGTTATTGACGAACAGGTTAAAGCCGGTCACGCCCGCCTCGGGCTCCACGCACAGCGTTCCCTGCCCTGCGTAGCCCACAAAGGTGTACATGTGGTTCATGGCCAGCGTATCGTCCAGACCCTTCCAGTTGGGGAACACCGGCTCGCCCTGCCAGCCGCCGCTCACGCTGCCGCGGCTGGTCACCTTGACCGAGGCCGCCTTTTTAGGGACGAGGTTCAGGGAGTTGGTATCCTCCGCTGCGGCGGCTGCGGGCTCGGCAGCAGAGGCTGCCCCGGCGGTGCACACGTTGAGCGCCATCATGCCCAGACCGGCAACGCTGCCCTTCAGGAACGTTTTACGGGAAAATTTGGTTGACATGGTAAGGTCCTCCCATTCTTTTTGCCGCAATGCGACAATATACCTGTATTCGTGCTTTTTTGTCCCGCAGCAGCGGGACTGCCTTGTGCCCCGAATTGTACGCGAGACGAAACAAAATGTCAATCATGTTTTTATCTTGTGGCACAAAGTTTTGCGTTTCTCAGTTTTTCGCCTATTTTGGCACATTGTTTTGCGTTTTGTTTCAAATTTTCATGCGTTTTGTATACAACCAGCCGCAAAAATGCGTAAAAAAGCCGCCGCACAAACCCTTGTGCAGCGGCTTCGGTTCATAATTTTTCTTACAGGATGCGGGCGCTGATAGCGTTTGCCACCTGAAACAGGTCCTTCTGCCCAATAAAGCCAAACTTGGCCTCGTGGCCGTCCGCAAAGCAGACTGTCAACTGGGACGCCTGCAGCGGATCGCCAAAACCCGCCGTCTGGATGCCATAGTGCAGCACCTTGCGGTAAGGCAGCACAAAAAGCTGCTGCCGCGTGCCCGTGACCCCCTGCATATCCACCATGATGATGCGGTGGCTGGTGAACACCACCTGATCACGCACCGTCTTGTATGCGCCCACGATCTGCTCGCCCTCCAGCAGCAGGGCGTTAACATTTTTGCAGATATCCTTCTCCTGCAGGCGCATGAGGTTCTCCATCGGTTTATCGCGGAATTCCATTGTAGCGTTCCCCTTTCAGCGTTTTTATGGCTCTATTGTAGCATTTCCGCCTCCGGTTTGCAAGATGACTGCCCAGTGCAGGACAAAAAGAAAAGACCCGAACCGTTCAAGGTTCAGGTCTTTTGGAGCGGGTAATGGGAATCGAACCCACCTCCTCAGCTTGGAAGGCTGATATACTAGCCGATGTA
>ERZ773111.1298-NODE-1298-length-12104-cov-6.486264_pt1 | contig 12104 bp, 8 predicted proteins | sample MGYA00580567_ERZ773111 | MGnify/ENA primary metagenome ERZ773111 (study PRJEB29015, sample SAMEA2737875) | human gut metagenome | biome: human gut; feature: human-associated habitat; material: faeces | place: China | collected 2012 ...
AGGTGCGTAAACCCCTCTGGAAAATTTTCGTAGAGGTATTCGAGCCAGGTGAACTTGCCGCCGAAATAATTGAAGGCAATCTTTTTGCTTTTATTGCCGTTCATCGTTTTGTCAAATTATAGAACCGACGTTCGGATGCTGTCAATTCGGGTAAAAACTCGAAACAATACACCCACACAAAGGGGTTCTTTTTCCAAATTCCGGGACCTTCGAGCATTTCCATGAGAGTACGAAAACTGCTGCGGGCATTGCTACAATGCGGATAGCCATCTACGAGTTCTTCTTTGGTGAAATGTAGTTCCGGGCAATAGTGGACGTAATGCCCCTCAATTGAGGTAAATGGCCGTACACCCTCTCGTTTTGCAGCTTCTTCTCGATGCGGGCCAGATTCTCCTCTGCCTTGGTTTTCTCCTTGGCGATGCGCTCCAACTCCTGCCGGATGTCCACCAGCTCCGCCAGAGGCAGGTACATGGTGGCATCGTGAGTGGACACCGTCACCATACCGTTCAGGTCCTGGGGCGCCTGGCTGCCCACCTCCACCTCGCTGGCATAGGCCAGACGGGTGATGAAGTTCTGGCCGCCGGCGTAGATCTCCGGGGTCTGGCTGGCGATGATGATCTTGGCCTTCCGGGACGGCGGCACATTCATCTCGGCCCGGCGGGCACGGACGGCGGAAATGGCGTCCTTCACGGCCTCCATGGCCTGCTCCTCCCGGGCGAAGGCGAACTCCTCCCGATAGGTGGGCCACTGCGCCCGGATCAGATAGTCGCCCTGGTGGGGCAGCGCCTGCCAGATCTCCTCGGTGATGAAGGGCATGAAGGGATGCAGCAGCTTGAGCGCCTTATCCAGCACATACACCAGCACACGGCGGGCGGTGTCGGCCTGCTGTGCATCGCCGGAGTTCAGGCGGGGCTTTGCGATCTCGATGAACCAGTCGCAGTAGACATCCCAGATAAAGCTGTTGATCTTGGCAGCAGCCAGACCCATCTCATAGTGCTCCAGATTATCGGTCATGGCACCGGCCACCTGATTCAGCTTGGTCAGCACCCACTTGTCGCTCATGTCCAGCAGCTCTTCACAGGGCAGACCCGGCTCAAAGTCCTCGGGCAGGTTCATCAGCACAAAGCGGGTGGCGTTCCACAGCTTATTGGCAAAGTTGCGGGCAGCCTCCACCTTCTTTTCGATATAGCGCATATCGTTGCCCGGGGTGGAGCCGTCCACCAGCATAAAGCGCAGGGCATCCGCGCCGTACTGGGCAATGACCTCCAGCGGATCGATGCCGTTGCCAAGGCTCTTGGACATCTTGCGGCCCTGACTGTCGCGGACGATGCCGTGGATGCAGACGGTATCAAACGGAGCCTTGCCGGTGTAAGCCAGACCGGAGAAGATCATGCGGCTGACCCAGAAGCCGATGATGTCGTAGCCGGTGACCAGCGTATTGGTGGGGTAGAAATACTTGAGGTCGGCGCTGTCCTCGTTGGGCCAGCCCAGCGTGCTGAAGGGCCACAGCGCAGAGGAGAACCAGGTATCCAGCGTATCGGGGTCCCGCGTCAGCTTTGCGCTGCCGCACTTGGGGCAGGTGCAGGGAGCGGACTTTGCCACCACGGTCTCGCCGCAGTCGTCGCAGTACCAAGCCGGGATCTGGTGGCCCCACCACAGCTGACGGCTGATGCACCAGTCGCGGGTGTTCTTCATCCAGTTCATATAGTTCTTGGTAAAGCGCTCAGGCACAAACTTGATCTCGCCCTTCTCCACGCTCTCGATGGCGGGCTTTGCCAGCGGCTCCATCTTGACGAACCACTGCTTGGAGACCATGGGCTCGATGGTGGAGTGGCAGCGGTAGCAGGTGCCCACCTCGTGCTTCAGGGGCTCGATCTCCTTCAGGAAGCCGCCCTCTTTCAGGTCGGCCAGAATAGCCTTGCGTGCCTCCAGCGTAGTCATGCCGGCGTACTTGCCGCAGTCCAGCACATGGGGCTCGTTGACGGTGTTCTTACCGGCGGCAAACAGAGCATCGGCGGCAGCCTTGTCGGCAGCGCCGGTCATGTGGCCGTCGTAAGTGAACACGCGCACGATGGGCAGGTCGTGGCGCAGACCGACCTCAAAGTCGTTGGGGTCGTGGGCGGGGGTGATCTTCACGACACCGGTGCCCTTGGTCATATCGGCGTGCTCATCGCAGACGATGGGGATTTCCTTGTTCAGCAGGGGCAGCACCACATGGCAGCCGTGCAGATGGGCGTAGCGGGGATCCTCACCGTTGATGGCCACGGCGGTATCGCCCAGCATGGTCTCGGGGCGGGTGGTGGCCAGCTCCAGCATCTCGCCGGTCTCCTTGACCGGGTACAGCAGATGCCAGAAGCTGCCGTCCTTCTCCTCGTACTCCACCTCGGCATCAGAGATGGAGGTGTTGCAGTGGGGGCACCAGTTGACCATGCGGTTGCCGCGGTAGATCAGGCCCTTGTCGTACAGGCGCACGAACACTTCCTTGACAGCCTCAGAGCAGCCCTCGTCCATGGTAAAGCGCTCGCGCTCCCAGTCGCAGCTGCTGCCCAGCTTTTTCAGCTGGCTGACGATGCGGTTGCCGTACTTGGTCTTCCATGCCCATGCGCGCTCCAAAAAGCCGTCGCGGCCGACCATCTCCTTGGTCAGGCCCTCGGCGCGCATAGCTTCCACCACCTTGGCTTCGGTAGCAATGGAGGCGTGGTCGGTGCCGGGCACCCACAGGGCGGCATAGCCCTGCATCCGCTTGGTGCGGATGAGGATATCCTGCATGGTGTTATCCACCGCATGGCCCATGTGCAGCTGACCGGTAACGTTCGGTGGCGGCATCACGATGGTATAAGGTTTCTTGTCCGGATCGGCCTTCGTGTGGAAGTAGCCGCCGTCCAGCCAGAACTGGTAGATACGATCTTCCACCTGACTGGGATCGTACTGCTTTGCAAGCTCTTTCATAGTGTCCTCCCAAAAATTTGATGAAGTGGGACGCAAAAAGCCGCCCCACGGAGCGTTCCATGGGACGGCTGTAAATACATGACCGCGGTACCACCCAAATTGCGCGGAAGGTTCCGCGCCCCTTGATGCCCCTGTAACGTAGGGCAGACCCGAAAGCGGCTTACCGGCAAGGCTCACCGCTCCTGCTCCAAAGTGACAGTGCCCCGCCGGTATCCCGCCGGGTTTTCAGCTGCCCCCGGCTCTCTGTGCGGTCCCAGACGATGCACACTCTTTTTCAACGCATTTATAAAAAGAATATAACGTTTTTTGTGGGATTTGTCAATCAGTTTTTCAAACCTTTCACCCACCGCACCAGCTTCCATGCCTTTGCGCCCAGATGCGGGCAGTAGCTTACCATCAGCGCCTGCAGCTTCTGGCTTTGATTTCCCGGCGGAATCTCCCACGCAGCATGACGGTGCAGCTTTGCTGTTTTCAGCAGCATTTTTTCCTTCTCGGAATCCCGCTCCGGCTGGTTGACCAGCCGGAAATATACCTCGGCGCAGGACATGACGCAGCGCTGTTCCGTAGTGCTGCGGAAGGGGTCCGGCTGCCCCTTTACCAGCTGCCAGATCTGTTCCCACGCCAGTGCCGCCGTGTAAAAGCGCAGGCTCGGCTCCTGCCGCACGGCAGAGCTTGGACGTTCAAGGTAAGCATACAGCGGGCAGTTCAAAAATGCCAGACTGCCTGCCTTGAGGAATTCCGTTACAAAGAACAGGGCATCCTCCCCGTAGAACAGCGCCGGGTCAAAGCGAACATCCTGCAGCACCTCCCGGTGGGTCAGCATCCGCCAGCAGTGCCCGCCGCTCCATTCCTGCATCCACGAGTAGTTTTCCGTCGTGATTTTCTGCGGTGCCGGGCACTCCGTCACCGTCCACAGAGTCTCGTTTTCCCGTATGCTGCGGTAGCGGCACATGGCAATGCGGGTACCGCAGCTGCACAAAGCATCGTACAGCCATTCCAGATACTGCGGCAGCACAAGGTCGTCGGAATCCACAAAGCAGATATACTCGCCCCTTGCCTGCTCCAGCCCAAAATTGCGTGCCGAGGACACCCCGCCGTTTTCCTTGCGGAAAATACACACCCGGGCATCCTGTGCCGCATACTGCTGCAAAATTTCCCAGCATTTATCCGGCGAACCGTCATCCACAAGGAGCAGTTCAAAATTCTGATACGTCTGCGCCAACAAGCTGTCCAGACATGCAGGCAGATACTTTTCCACCTTATAAACTGGCACGATCACCGAGATCAAGGGCTGCTCCTTTGCGTTCATTCCGCTCTCCTTTTCAATATCTTCAGTCCGCGCTGCCTCAGCGTATCATATTCTTCGCTGCCACGGTAGAACAGTACGATCACTCCTGCGAACACAGCTGTGTAAAGCAGCCCATCCAGAATAAAAATACCGAAATTGCCCACCGGGAACCGCTGCACCCACAGCACCGCTGCCGCAGAGACCGCTGCTGTAAGGAGTGTGCGCTTCAGATACTCTGCAAAATAATCCCGAAGTTTCTTCTTCCATGCATCCTGAACGCCATACTTCAAAAAGATGTAGGGTTCTACCCAGGCACAGGTACACAGCGTGCTGATGATGGTGCCCCAGATAATGCCGGTCACGCCGTACTGCCGCACCAGTACAAGCGAGGCCACCAGATTGATGATGGATTCCGCCACCGCTTTGTAGCGGTCGTTCCAGAACAGCCCCATGGCCTCCCGGAACAGCAGATTCGTCTGCCGCATTCGTGTAATGTAAAACTCTGCCACAATGACCATCACTGTGGTCATCGGAAAACAGTATCTTCCGCCAAACAACAGCGTGATAAAGGGGTTAAACAGCATCATCAGCCCACCGGTCAGGTAAGCGGACATGACAAAGAACATAAAATCCATTTCCTTATAGATTTTATACAGCCGGTCCGAATTTTCCATTACTGCAAAATTGCCGATACTGCCGGAAAAAGCCACAGCAAATTTTCCCATCAGGTTGTTCAGTGCATTGATCACCAACCGGTAATTGGAGTAAAGGCCCACCGTCGCAAGGCCAATAAAGGAGGACATCAGCAGACTGTCCGTATTGCGCACGATGATGGTTGACAGCTTGTGCATACTCATGGCACCGATATTTTTCAGGATGCCGTTCCGTTCCTCCCTTTCTGGCAGCTCATGGCATTCCTTCAGGTATGGAAACTCCTTGTCCACCATGCGGGAAACCATAATGTTGGGTAAAAACTGTATCGCCTGCTGAACCGCCAGATACAGGATGAAGTTCCGGGTCAACAGCAGCACCGTGATCTGCGAAACAGTCTTGATGCACTCGCACGCCATACTCCATCCTGCGCAGATATAGCCTTTCTGGTAGGCCTGATAGATGGAATTTTTATAACTCAGCAGATAGGAACTTGCTGAACCGAGCACATATATCATATAGATCAGGGTGATATGTTCAATGCCCTCGCCGCCCTTGATGAGGTAGGGCAGAAATGGCAGCAGCACCAGCCCGAACAGCAACACCGAGGCTGCCACCGCCCGGTACATCCACTTGTACAGGTTCATCAGCCGCGCCAGTTTCTGCTCGTCATCCCGGGCTGCCGGTTCATACATGCTGAACACCATAGCCGTACCGATGCCCAGCTCCGCAAAATTAAGGATGCTGAGCACATCGGTAAACAGGCCGTTGACCCCCAGATATTCCGCTGAAAGGCAGCGGATGAACACCATCCGGTTGATGAAGGACAGCAGCATCGTCAAAAACTGCCCGCCGATGTTAAACAGCATATTGATGATCGAATAACGTGTTCTCATGCGATTTTTAATTCTCCCCTGCCTTTGATGTTCCGCAGCCACATATATTCCCGCGGAAATAGCCGCAACAGCAGGCTTTGCAGCCAGAGTCCCGCCGGAACGGTACAATACTGCCGCGTCCGGTCCACCACATCAAACTGCATCCGCAGCATTTCCCGGCTGCGGGGTGCCTTGCGCAGCGCCGGGGGCAGCTGCCGGTACACCCGGCTCACGCTGCCCATCGTAAACTTTGCCGCATTTGCCAGCGCATCGTATACCTCGTTTTCCACGAGGCAGTTCCAATACCGCTGTGCGGCCTCGGCAGCATCAAAATGGCGCAGCGTTTTGCTTCCGTTCATAATGCTGCTGCCGCGCTGCACATAATAATACAGCTCCTTTGGCACCACCACGGCCTTTTTGGTGTTCAGACAGATTTCTGGGAGCACAAAAATATCCTCGTTCAGCTTGCCCTCCGGGTAGCGCAGCTGCGCAAAGATAACGCGGCGGTACAGCTTGTTCCACGCAGGCTGCGCCATCGTATTCGTGGCTTTTTTCAGCAGTTCCCGCCCGGTAAAGATCCGCTGTGCAAGCCCGGTGTACGGCGGCAGGCAGGGTGTGCCTGCCTCGTCCACCGCAGCGTAATCGCACAGGGCAAGGTCTGCCCCGGTGCTTTGCACGGCCTTGTACAGTGTTTCGTACATTTCCGGTGCAATATAGTCGTCGGAATCCACAAAGCCGATCCACTCGCCCCTTGCCACATCCAGCCCGGCATTGCGGGCAGCAGAAAGCCCGCCGTTTTTCTGGTGAAGCACCCGGATGCGGGCATCTTTCGCGGCAGCGGCATCACACAGCGCAGGGCAACCGTCCGGCGAACCGTCCTCCACAAGGATCAGCTCAAAGTCCGTAAAGGTCTGTGCCAGAATGGAATCGATACATTTTTGCAGATAGTTTTCCACCTTGTACACCGGCACAATGATGCTGAGCAATGGTTTTTCGCAGGGCACAGCGTGTTCCTCCCGTTTTATCTTTTCAGCCCGTCACCTCGGTGCGCAGGCGGGCAATGAGCCGTTCCATCAGCGCCACCCGGTTGAAGGGGGTCATCAGGTAAAAGCCGTCTACATAGGGCGCAGCCGCTTTGGCTGCCTGCACCGAGACTTCCAGTCCAAGCTCCTCGCCTGCGGCACGGTCCAGCCCCTCAAACCTTTGGATGATGGCATCATCCACATGGATGCCGTTGACCTCGTTTTCCATAAAGATGGCGTTGCGCTGGCTGACCACCGGCAGGATGCCGGCCAGAATTTTTGCCCGCTCGCCCAGCGTCTCCCGGGTTTTTTTCAGGTTTTCCACCGCCTGTGCCGACAGCACCGGCTGGGTAAGGAAGCCGCTCATGCCGTTTTCCAGCTTTTCTGCGGCGCGGCGCAGCTCCACCTCAAAATTGCGGGCGTTCAGGTTCAGCGCACCGAACACCGTGATGGGGCTGGGCATCTCCCGTCCCTCTCCGGCCAGCGAAACGATATACTGCGCCAGCTTGCGGGAGTTGAACTGGTACACATTTTTCACCTCGTCCCGCTCAGCGGTGGGGATGGGGTCGCCGGTAATGGCCAGTACCTCCCGCACGCCCTCGGCGTACAGTCCCAGCAGCAGCGCCTTGGTGGCGTTCAGGTTGCGGTCCCGGCAGGTCATGTGGGGCAGTACGTTCATGCCCAGCTCCCGGTGCACCCGGCAGGCCACCAGAGAAGAATCCATCCGTGCCCGGGCAATGGGGCAGTCTGCAATGGTCAGCAGGTCCGCACCGGCGGCCTGCAGACGGCGGGCACCCTCGAGATACGCGGTCAGGTCGGCGTCCTTGGGGGAATCCAGTTCCACCGCAATGACCCGCTGTCCGGCGCGCAGCTTGCGCAAAAAGGCATCGTCCGTTTCCACTGCAGGCTTTGCGGCCACGGCGGGCTTTGCCGCCGGGGCGGCGGGCAGCACTTCCGGCAAAGCATCCAGCGCGGTGCGCAGGGCAGCAATGTGCTGCGGCGTTGTACCGCAGCAGCCGCCCAGAATGCGCACGCCCTCACTGGCAAGGCGGCTCAGCTCCCGGGCAAAATATTCCGGCTTGCCCTGATAACGCACCTGTGCCCGCGCCACCACCGGGTAGCCCGCATTGGGCATGACCGAAAGGGGCAGTCCCGCATCCCCCAGCTGCTGCACCAGTGCACGCATCGCGCCCGGGGCAGACACGCAGTTCAGGCCTACGGCATCCACCACGCCGCTCTGCGCCATACGGCGCACCAGATCGGCACAGTAACGACCCTCGCGGGTGTAGCCGTCCGGCAGCACCGCAAAGGATACCAGTACAAAAGCCTCCGGCACGGTCTGCTTCAGCGCACGAATCGCTTCCAGCACACCGTCCTCGGCGCTCAGGGTCTCAAACAGAAAATTCCGTGCACCCAGCAGCGCAAAGCGCTTTGCCACAGCAAGATACACCTGCTCCGCCGGGAGATTTTCGGTATCCGGCGCAGGGCCAAGGTCGGCAAACACTGCCGCGCCGGTCTCCCCGGCGGCCTTTACTGCCAGCTGCCAGCCTGCATCCGCCAGCTGCTCCCAGCCCGGCTGCTGTGCCGCCGCCAGACGCGGCAGGCTGAAGGTATTGGTCTTGATGGCGTCCGCTCCGGCAGCAAGATACGCCCGGTGCACCGCCAGAATGCCCTCGGGGTCGGTCAGGTTTGCCTGCTCGCACTCCTGCCCCGGCTTTGCTTTATAATAGGTACCCATACCGCCATCGAACAGCAGCGGCCGCTGGGCTAACAGTTTGCGCACATCTAACATCGATACTTTCCCTTTCCTATAAAAAGACTTCATCTTTCAGTTTATCGTAGTTCACCCATCCGGTCAAGCGGTTTTCTTGATTTCGCTTGCAGCGTGGCCGTTTTTGTGCTATCTTAGGGATAACTTTTGAGAAAAGGGAGAGGATGGATCATGCGCCACACCGGCACACCTGAACTGGAGACCGACCGTCTGCTGCTGCGCCGTCTGCTGCCGCAGGACGCCCCGCAGATGTACGAAAACTGGGCAAATGACCCGGCTGTGACCCGGTTTTTGCGCTGGGAACCGCACAAAAGCCCTGCCGAGACCCGGGAACTGCTTTCGGCGTGGGCAGAGTTGTATCCGAACCCGGATTATTACCAGTGGGCCATGGTAGAAAAGGCCACCGGACAGGTGTTTGGCTCCATCTCCGTATACAACGCCCTGCTGGGTGAGCCGCAGCAAAAGGCCAAGTGGCCGGGGCTGGAACTCTCCGGCGGCATCTGGGAGCCGGGCTACTGCATCGGGCAGAAGTGGTGGGGCAAGGGCCTTACCACCGAAGCGCTGCAAGCTGTGGTGGATTTCTGGTTCAGACAGGTGGGCGGCACCTTTCTCACCTGCTGCCACGCGGTGCACAACCCCGCCAGCGGCCGGGTGATGGAAAAGGCCGGCTTTGTGTACCATCACAACGACGTTTACCACAAATTTGACGGCACACCGGTGGAATGCCGGTGCTATCTGCTGACAAAAGAACGCTACGATAACAGAAAGGACTTACTTTGAGCGAGCTTTATGATATTCTGACCGAGACCCCTCCCACAAAGGTGGTGCTGCTGGCACTGGATAACCTGAGCTTTGTGCCCTCCATGCTGCTGACCGTGCTGCGCAAGGGCGCTATTTATGCGCTGGTGGCGGTGTCTATGAACCTGCTGAACGGCTTTACCGGCCTGTTCAGTCTGGGGCAGGCAGGCTTTATGCTGCTGGGTGCCTACACCTACGCCATCCTCACCATTCCCGCCGCTTCGCAGAAGTCCATCTATCAGCGCTATGCAAACGGCGGCATCGGCTTCTCCATCCCGGAACTGCTCTCCAAACCTCTGGGCGGCTTCGGCCTGCTGCTGGGTGTTGTGTTCTGCCTGATCCTGGCCGGTTTTATCGCAGCGCTGTTCGCCTTCCTCATCGGCCTGCCGGTGCTGAAGCTCAAGAGCGACTATCTTGCCATTGCTACACTGGGCTTTGCCGAGATCATCCGTGCCGCCGTGGTTTACGAAGGCTTTGGCCCGCTGACCAACGGCTCCAACCTTCTGTACGGCTTTACCAGCTTTGCCAGCTTCAACCTTTCGCTGGGCGGCACGACCCTGCATCTGGAAACCGTGATGCCCTTCCTCTTCTCCGGCATCTGCATCGCCATCATTCTGCTGCTCATCAACTCCACCTATGGCCGTGCCTTCAAAGCCATCCGTGATGACGAGATCGCTGCCGAAGCCATGGGCATCAACCTTGCCAGCCACAAGCGCATGAGCTTTATCATCAGCAGCTTCTTTGCCGGTATCTCCGGCGCAATGCTTGCCATGTATCAGGCCAGCGTGCAGGCCACCACCTTCAAATCCAGCATGACCTACGAGATCCTGCTGATCGTGGTCATTGGCGGCATTGGCTCGGTGTCCGGTTCCATCATCGCGTCCTTCCTGTTCATCGCCAGCTCCGAATGGCTGCTGCGCTTCCTCGACAACGAGACCTGGATCGGCGGCTTCCGTGTGCCGCTGCTGCGTTCCGGCTTCCGCATGGTGGTGTTCAGCATCATCATTATGGCGGTGGTGCTGTTCTTCCGCAAGGGCATCATGGGTGACCGTGAATTGTTCCAGAAAAAGCCCGCATCCACTGCAAAAGCTGCCAAAAAGGAGGCGCGTTCCAAATGAGTGAAAACGTATTGACCATTGAAAACGCCACGATGCAGTTTGGCGGCGTTGTGGCTGTGGACAATCTGAACCTGAAGGTGGATAAAGATCAGATCGTCTCCCTCATCGGCCCCAACGGTGCCGGCAAGACCACCGCGTTCAACGTTGTCACCGGCGTGTATGCGCCCACCAACGGCGCGGTGTGGTTCGAGGGACGCAAGATCATTGAGAACACGCCCCACGGCAAGATGAAAAAGCTCTATAAGGGCCAGAACGCGAGCAAGTATTCCCACATGATCGCCCCCACGCCCGATAAGATCACACAGATGGGTATTGCCCGCACCTTCCAGAATATCCGTCTATGGAAGAGCCAGACCGTGTTTGAGAACGTGCTCATCGCCAAGCACTGCCGCCGCTCGGCCAACCTGCTGAGCGCTACCTTCCGGCTGAATGCAGACGAGGAAAAGCGCCAGCGCGAGGAGTGCGAAAACCTGCTGCATGTGCTGGGTCTTGAGGATGTGCGCAACGAACTGGCTACCGGCCTGCCCTACGGCCTGCAGCGCCGGGTGGAGATCGCGCGCGCACTTGCCACCGAGCCGAAGCTGCTGCTGCTGGATGAGCCTGCTGCCGGTATGAACCCGCAGGAGACCGAAGAACTGACCGCCTTTATTGACCGCATCCGCACCGATTTCAGACTGACCGTGTTCATGATCGAGCACCACATGGATCTGGTGATGGATATTTCCGACCGGGTCTATGTACTGGACTTTGGCCGTCTGATCGCCGAGGGCACGCCTGCCGAGGTGCAGAACGACCCGCGGGTCATCGATGCTTATCTGGGGGTGGACGAAGATGCTTGAGATCAAGGATTTACATGTTTCCTACGGCGGCATTCAGGCCTTGCGCGGTGTGTCGCTGAACGTGCCGGACGGCAAGATCGTTACCCTGATCGGTGCCAACGGCGCAGGCAAGTCCACCCTGATGCGCACCATTTCCGGCCTTGTAAAGGCACAGAGCGGCTCCATTTTGTGGAACGGGCAGGAACTGCTGGGCAAGCCCATCGACCAGATCGTGGCCAGCGGCATTGCCATGTCGCCGGAGGGCCGCCGGGTGTTTGCCGACCTGACTGTGCTGGAAAATCTGAAGATCGGCGCATACCTGCGCAAGGATAAGGCCGAAACCGAGAAAGACCTTGAGTGGGTGTACAGTCTGTTCCCCCGCCTGAAGGAGCGCAGCTGGCAGAGCGCCGGCACCCTTTCCGGCGGCGAGCAGCAGATGCTGGCCGTGGGCCGCGCCCTGATGAGCAAGCCGAAGCTGCTCATGCTGGACGAGCCGAGCCTTGGCCTTGCGCCCATCGTGGTGCGGGAGATTTTTGATATCATCCGCACCGTGAACCAGCAGGGCATCACCGTGCTGCTGAACGAGCAGAACGCCAACATGGCCCTGAAGGTGGCCGATTACGCCTATGTGCTGGAGACCGGTACCCTGACCCTTTCCGGCACGGGTGCTGAACTGCTGACCAATGAACAGGTCAAGGCCGCATACCTCGGCAAAAAGCGCGTTGACCGCACCTGAAACTTTATAAGAACCACTAACGGCAGAGAGGGGCTGTTGCAAAACAGCTCCATGAAAAAATAACGCATAAAAATGCCT
>ERZ773111.1300-NODE-1300-length-12098-cov-2.543220_pt1 | contig 12098 bp, 7 predicted proteins | sample MGYA00580567_ERZ773111 | MGnify/ENA primary metagenome ERZ773111 (study PRJEB29015, sample SAMEA2737875) | human gut metagenome | biome: human gut; feature: human-associated habitat; material: faeces | place: China | collected 2012 ...
GAGAGCATAAGGTGCAGATTCCCAAAAATTCAATCCGTTGGAACGGGCACTGCTGTAATAAAGATTACCTTGATATGGGTGTGAAAAAAGATTAGTCTCGAACTTGTCGTTATCCCACAACAAGCCGGTCTTAAAATTGTTTTTTATCGATGACCATGAAATTTGAGCATAGTCCTCTTTAATAAGATATCGGGTAAGCACATGAAACAAAAGATCTTCCGCTACTACCTCTGCACCAGCCAACCACGGACGTTTTTTTGCCGGTGCAGCCACATTTAAATGCGTCGGGACATTGCTACCTAACTGGAACAAAGAATTGATTTCAGGTTCTCCATTGCTCTCTACCACCAAAGTATCCATTTGTTCAACACCCGGCTCCGCTACCGAATCGGGCACAGTCACATTTGCGTTCAATGATAGCGCATCAGCACTAAGAATCGCCAATACGCAACAAAAATTTATACCTATTTTCACCTTCTTTTCTTTTATCGGCGACCAAGATAATCAATAAACTTGTAAGAGCATATCTGATGGGAGTTATCGGATAATGTTCCCGCACTTTGGAACAATATTTCGAGTTTACAAAAGGCTTCTCCTCTTCTTTCCACAAAAAGGGGAGACGAAATCGAATCTCGTCTCCCTTTTTCTTTCAATCGGAATTTTCTTATTCCGACCCACCATATTGTTTCTCTATCAATTTCTCGGCCTCGTTCTTTAACTTCTGAGCTTGTTTCTCTGCTTCTTCCACCAATTTCTTACCGGCTGCCTGAGCTGCGACTTTCGCCAAAGGATTCGATGCTTTGGAAATGAGCTTCTCGCTCTCCGATTTCGCCGTAGCGATCAATTTATTTCCCGCCTCTTCGGCCTGCTTACGAATAGCGGCTTTTTGAGCTTCTATATCTTCGGCATCCACTCCCAAAACTTCCGAAGCAATCACATTCGTCACGGCATTCTTAACAACCTCATCGGTATTCAACTTAATAGATGGCTTGGAGAACGTTCCTCCTATCGTCGCCGAAACATTACTTAAAGCCCCGGCCCCCGGAATATTGATTTTAGCTCGATAATCAATCGTCTGATCAAGGCCTGTAACACCAGAAAGATTCATTGTAATATTACCCAGCTTCATATCAAAAGGCGAAGTCTTTACTTTACCGTCCTTAATGGTAAAAGAGATTTTCAAATCTTTCGCTTCGATATTCTTCAATTTATCATTTTTCAACAGCGTTGCCAACTGGCTGAATACTTCGATATTTTGTAATTGAATATCGTTGGATTGAATGACACCATCGGCTGTCAAAGAACTTAAATCGGGCGACATCTGACTATCCAGAGCAGATTTCAGGTCGACCTTAACGGAATATGTTCCACCGGTTTTAGCAAAAATGGGGACAATCTTCTGAATCATGTCCAATTGCTCGAACGTTTTTTCAAAAGAGGCTTTTTGTATATCGAGGTCAAAATTAACCATAGGACGAACAACGCTCTCGGCCGTACTATAAATACCATTCGCCACCATTGCTCCACCGAATGCGTTCAAGCTCAACGGAGTCATTCGTACAGCACCGTCAGCAACGATAAGTTTACCCGTCACATTATCGAGTTCCATCTTTTGGAAAAGGATTTTCTTGAAGTCGGCACTTAAAGTCATATCGATATTCTTAGGAACTTCTATCACAGAAAGAGTCGTTGTATCGGCTTCGACGGTCTCTTCCCCCGAAGTTTCCGAGTCACTCATCAATTCGTTCAGGTCAAGCAGCGACGAAGTCACCGTCAAAGAGCCTTTTATAGTCTCATTTTTCAAAACGTACGCCAGATAATTGGATAAAGAACCATGGGCTTGAATATCGCTCTTTCCGACCTTAACATCGAGCTGAGACAACGACATGGCTTTGGCCGAAACCGAAGCCTGCGCCTTTTTCACTGCGACGGCAGGCAAACCTTTCATCGTTAAATCCATGTCGGCGACAGTCAGTGTTCCCTCTCCTCTTATATTCTGATAATTTTCTTTTTCAATATCGGACATACGGCCTGCAAATTGCAAATCGGCGGTAACGATACCACTCAGGGTTATAGAATCGCCCAAAGGATAAATATCCTTGATTTTCCCCAAATGAACCGTACCGTCGGCAGTAGCCTTGAAATTCAAATCCGATATAGGTGTAGAGGCATACAGCGCGGCCTTGAAAGGATTGCCTGCCATAGAGAGACGAAATTCCGATAAATCGATAATTGTTTTATCCAGACTTCCGCCCGGATTGCTCACCGAAGCACCTATATTGATTCCATCGACCGAAGCCGGCATTCCTTCATAGTTAAGTGTAGCATCTTTCACACCGAGCGTTAGCCCGAACTGGGGCATATTCTCACCGGCCATTCGCCCTTTTGCAAAAGCCGTAAGCGACATATTGCCTGTCGTGCGCAATTTATCGAAATTATTCTGATATATAGCCGGTATCAAAGAAAGTATCTCTTTAAAGTTTATCTCAGAAGTGTTTATCTTTAAGTCCATATCCATAGCCCCATCGTCGAGGAGCGCTACCCAACCATCGAGATTCAGGACAATGGCATTCAAGCTCAACGTGTTTTCTTTCAAAATAAATTTATTATTCTTCAAGTCGGCCGATACCGTTAACTTCGCTCCGGCCTCAGCCTGTTTCAAATAAGAAATACCCCCCATCGCAAAGTAAATATCTTTACAGGACAATTTACTGTCTATATCGGTCATATCGGCACTCATATCGCCCGATAGTTTCAAATTCAGTTTATCGGTATAGAATTGCATATGCGTGGAATCGTCTACATAAACGATCGTAGCATCGGCTATCTTAAAATTTTTCAATTTCAGACGGAAAGAAGATTCGCCCTCTACTTCGACCGTTTTTTCTTCTTCCACATCGGCCGTATCCGGTTTCATAATATCCCAATTCACCCGTCCATCGGCCAACTTCACCGCTTTTATCGACGGCTTGTCCAAAACGACGTAATTCACATCGAAACCTTTGTCACTAAACAGGCTCATTACATTTACAGCCACATCGATGGATTCAGCAGAAACCAATGTGTCGTTTTCAAAATCATCTATACCCGAAAGTGTCAAACCATTCAATTCGATAGACGCACTCGGAAAATGCGAAAAGAGGCTAATATCGAGCGATTCAAAATCGAGCTTGGCATTCAACATCTCATTGGCCTCTTTTTTCACAATAGTTATCACTTTGTCTTTAAACATAAATGGCAAGACAAGCATGAATACCAAGATAACCGCCACGGTTACTCCGGTAATCTTCAATCCTTTTTTCAGACCTTTGTTCATCATAGTTATTATTTATTTGTTGTTCTGTTGTTTTTTCTCCCTCAACTCTTCTGCAATAGCCCAATGACGAGCGGCCATATCGGGCATTTCCAGTTTGATAAAAGTATCTCCGAGTCGATCGTGCGCCGTAGCATGTAACGGTTTTTGTTTAACGGCTTTTGCAAAATCGGATAATGCCGTTTCATAATCGCCTTGTTTATAGCGTAATTTACCCCGATTATATAGAGCTTTAAAACTCAACGGGCTCAACCTTACAGCTTCATTATAACACGCCATAGCTCCATGTTCATCGCCTTGATCTTCGAGCGTAATTCCTTTTCTTACCCATGCATCGATCAACGTAGGATCGAGAGACAACGCTTTGTCAAAATTAGCCAAAGCCGCCCGCACATCCTTTGCCTTAGTTATACACTCGTTCCCTAATAGGTAATATTCATGTGCATATTTACGCAATACGGTATTCTTATCGGAAAACGCCTGTTGAAGCTCCCGATTTTTAACACGCAACTGATTGATAACGTTCAATTTTTTACGAATATACCTCTGAATTACGGGTTTCTCAATATCATATCTCGTATGGATAGCCTTGAAAAAACTTTGTAACATCTTGTCAAAATCGCCTTCGTCGAAAGCATTCACAGCCTCGACATACAGACGATCGGCTTGTGCGAGCTTCAATGACTGTTCTATCAAAACAGAATCGTTGAAACCTTTGCTGAACCGTGCGATATCGGGATTTACGAATATATCCCGATGCGTGATCTGCCGTTTCAACACAATACCTTCCAAAGAGCGGCATCGACTCAAAGCCACATACGTCTGTCCCCCGGCAAAAGCCCCTCCCGTAAAATCGACAATCACGCGATTAAACGTCAATCCCTGACTCTTATGCACGGTAATAGCCCAAGCCAAACGAATGGGAAATTGTAAAAAAGTGCCCAATACACTTTCCTCGATAGTCTTTTCTTTTTCATTGTAGGTATATTTGATATTCTCCCAAACACAACGCTCCAACTCATACATCTCACCCGATTCAAGCACCACCTCGATTTTCTCATCGGGCGTTATATCCGAAATCATTCCTATCGTCCCGTTCACCCACCTGCGTTCCGGGTCATTCTTTATAAAAATCACTTGGGCTCCGGTCTTTACGACCAGTTCCAACGAAGTAGGCAAACTCCCCTCAGGGAAATCACCTTTTATCGTCCCCGTAAATGTATATTCTTTCCCCGGCAATCCAGATAGTCGGTTTTCATTGATATAGTCCACCTGATCCCTACGAGTCGCCAATGTAATCGAGAAATTATCTTTCTCAGGTTCATATTGCGGGAGATAACGGCTATTCAACAAATCGAGTTCTTCTCTCGTCGCAGTATTGTTTCTTATTTTATCCAATACTTCTACGAAACGCTCATCTTGCTGTCGGTACACTTTTTGCAACTCGATAGGGACCAACGACATTTCTCTAAAAACCCGTGCCGAAAAAAAATAGAAATTAGAATAAAACCGACTAAGAATATCTCGCATATCGGAAGTCACAACCGGCTCCAATTGATATACATCGCCTACTAACAATAACTGCTTGCCACCGAAAGGAAACCTCATATTACCCGAATAAACCCGTAACACACGATCGATAAAATCAATCATATCGGCCCGTACCATCGATATTTCATCGATAATAATCAATTCCACTTCACGCAGCAACTGTCGCTGCTTCTTATTGTATTTTAATAATTCATATATTCTTCCTCCCGCCAAACTCAAATCGGGATCGTCGGGCAACATGGGCCGAAACGGCATCTTAAAAAAAGAATGAATCGTACTACCACCCACATTAATCGCCGACACTCCTGTCGGGGCCAGAACTACATATTTCTTTTTGGTATGCTCGCACACATATTTCAAAAAAGTAGATTTGCCCGTACCCGCTTTCCCTGTCAAAAAAACTGACTGAGATGTATATTGAATCAAGCTCAAAGCGTCTTGAAATTCTTTATTCCCTGTATCTATCACAAAATTTTCTTCCATCTTGTCATGGAATTTTTCCATATCTTTTCAAAGATATACATTTCTTTTCAATAAAAAACAAAAGAGCAACTTAGATTTTAAGTCGCTCTTTCAAAATATATTTCCGTTCTGTCTTAGAACTTTACACCCAAAGTCAAAACAAAAGAATTATTATGGTCCGTCAACGAAGATATCTGAGGCGAAATGGCCAACGACGGCTCTGTCTGATCTGGATTATAAGGATTATCCACAGCAGCCGGCAACGGAGAGAACGGGAAAAGTTCGCTACGACGGTAGCGATGCATATAAGCCATATCTACATAAACATTCGAAAAGCGGTATCCCAACCCTACCGTAAAATAATTGGTCTCTCTATCTAAGGTAAACATCGTAAGCGTTCCGGCCGTAGGAATTTCGCGTCCCGACCTGTATTCCGATTTCACAGGGGAAGTCTGATAAGCATATCCTAAACGGGCACTAATTTGGGGTGTAATACGAAATTCGCCTCCGATTTTAAATGTATGCATAGGAGAAACCATCTCCGTAATTTCCTGATTAGTTTTATAAAAAGCATCGACCGAATAGGGATCGTCGAACGACATATTATTACTAGATGTATACTCGTAATCAAAACTTAAAATTCCACTTTGACCAAAAACATAAGCAGCACTGGCTATCATACGCCACGGAGATTGAAATTCATAATCATAACTTCCACTCGGTGTTTCGGCTAAATCGTCATAACGTGTCCCCGATTCATTAAAATCATATTTCACCGATGCCACATACGAATCGGTCATTTTATAATAATTAGGAGTATGGAAAGCAAAGCCCAAACGGAAATTATCGGTGGCTCTCATGATGACCCCCAAATTGACTTTTATCCCCGATCCGTTCGTATGTAATGCATTTCTCATCAAGTACCAGCCGTCCACATTCGGGTCACCCGATGAGATATATCCTCCCGTAAAGTTTTCACCATACCCGCTTTGAATATCATAAGAAAAGTCGGTAACGGCAATTCCTAACCCCCAATAAAATACGTTATAGATATTTCCTCCGACATTAAAGTTGTATTCATCGATCGAACCTTTCTCTCGAACATAGAGATCTCCCGTTGTATTCGTACCATTTCCTACTATACTATTCCATGAATCTCTTGTCTTACTTTTTGGATTTATCAAATAGGACTCAGCTCCCAAGACATTCAACCACGGATTACTAAGATTGTCGTATGGGTTATAATTATTACTACCACGTAAATCTGCAACATAATAACCTTCGGATAAATGGGCAATATACCCCGAAAGCGAACTGGCTCCGGTTATCCCCGAATAGCCGGCTTTATAGGAGCGGTCAAACGATTTTTGCTTATTATAGGCAAAACCGAAATTCAAATTTTTCAAGGCTTCCTGATTAAAACGGACAGTCCATACAAAGCCAAAATTATTACATGAAACATTAAACTTGCTATCGGACATTCTATTTCCAGCCGTATTCACCGAACTTACTTGATTGGAAAGGTCTATCGTTGCAGCTATATCGGAATTGCGATAAACTCCTATACCTGCCGGATTCTGGCTCAATGTCGTAATATCCCCTCCTAATGCGCCAAAAGCGCCCGCCATACCCATATAACGAGCCGTTCCCCGTATGTCTTGTTGAGAATATTTCAAAGCATCAACAACTCCCTGACTGAAAAGCATTGAGCTGCTACATAGAGCAGCCAATGCCAAACCATATCTCACATTCTTCATATGTCTCATTTTGAAAATTCAACCCTATTTATCTGCGTCCACCACGTCCGCTACTGCTACTTCCCCGGGAAGACGTTCCACTTCCTCTCGACGAAGAAGAATGAGACGGAGCAGAATAACTACCGGAGGAACGACGACTCGACGAAGAACTATTCGAGTAACCCGAATTTCGATTGGAAGAAGGTGTACTGCGATTATATGAGGAACTACCTCGTCCACCATTTCCTATACTATTATAATTTCTTCTCGAAGAGTTTGTATTATTATTGATGGTCGTCTGTCTTCTACTTTGACTACTCGACGGGTTAGAAACCGTTCCTGAAAATGAGGAATTCCCCCTTCTGGAAGAATTTGCCTCCCCGAAACTATACCCCCGGTTGCCATTCGAATTGGAACTATTGTTTATTACAGTGCCTCGATTTGTACGTACTCCGTTTACCGATTGTGAACCACGTCCGCCCGATGTAGAAGTTACATTTCCAACCGTACGACGACCGGTCGTATTTCCCGAAGTCCCTGTGCCGACAGTCGCACGCCGCCTGCTCGATGCAGCAGAGTTCCCGGAAGATATCGCACTACCGCCATAGCGGTTAGGAGTGCGGCCGTTGGGAGTGTACTGAGGACGATACGGTCTGTTCCAACCATAGTAAGGACGATCATAATAATGATGATGGTGATGGTGGTAGAAAGGAGGACGATACCATGAATTCCAGCCCCAACAACCGCCCCAACTGTAAAAAGGATCATATCCGAACGAGAATCCCCACGGACCCAAACTCCAACGCCAAGACCAGCTGGTATAAGAATATGGCGCCCATGTATAATTCCAATACCACGGATTTGTCCATGTCGGGGTTACCCACGCATAATTATCCGAGATATAAACATTCCAATCGTTATTATCCAAAAAATAAATATCGGAATAGAATGGGTCGCTTACCGAAACGACAAACTTTGGATTGTGGAAACGGCGAATGCGCAAAGCGTATTCATAATCCGAGTCGGAGCCGTTAAAACCATTCAAATAATATCCGTCGTCACCATTTTCATCGACCACATTGTATTCCACATAATCTTCTTTCTGATTGGCCGCAATATCTTCAAGCGTCATATCGGAAGATTCTCCACGACGATTATATTCATCGACATCTCGAAAGTGATTATCCGACGTTGCCATCAATGTTTTTTTAACCGCAGCTTTCTCTTGAAGGCCTTTCCGGGCCTCTTTTTCTTTCTTTTCTACAACAGGATTTTTATCGTTCGGATTATAATAAATATCATCTTCGACTATATACGAGCCTGCCCCGGCAAAACCCGTCACCAACATCGACAATATAATCAACAGGGCAAATTTTTTTGTTTTCATAATCATCTCTCCTTAATCTTAAATTACTCTATTGAAATTATATCTATTAGACTCTCTTTTGCAAGAATAGTTTAATGACCTTTATTAAAAAGAGTCTAAAAACAGACTAAATGCTGCATCCCACTCCTATAATTTTTACAAATATACTCTTTTCCACTTTATAAAGAGCCTTCACAAAAGGTTTTAACTCCCTTAAACAAAAAGCGCCCCCTTATGGAGAGCGCTTTGAAACCTACCGAATAATTCCTTTTCCCCTATTGTTCCACGGGTCTCAAAGAATAACCGAAGAAAATAAGAGAAAAACCCCAATAAATAAAGGCAGCCGCACACAAAAAAATAATAGAAAACGCAGCCGTAAAAGGTGAAGCGAAGAATAACAATCCAAGTATCAACAATAACAACCCGTTAACCAAATACAACCACCAATATCTATGGGTAGAAACCATATTCAATGCAGAAAACAAATTCGCAATCCCTTTATACATAAAAATAAAGGCAAAAAAGAAAGGAAGCACAGCCTCGCTGAAAGATAAATTCCCGACTAATATAAACCCGATAAGTATATCGATAATTCCACCGGCAAGCCACCAACCCCATCCTCGAACTTTTTGTTTAACATTGCCCGATACAATGAGCTGAACAATTCCAAAAAGAATCAAAAGCCACCCTAACAACAGAGATAACACCTCGTATCCCAATGCCGGTTGAAACCATAACCACAATCCGCAAGGGATCATCAATATACCCGTAATAATCAAAGCCCACCAATATTTGGTCTTTCCCCAAAAATGCATTGTTGCAATATCCATAATTATTTATTTTAAATGATACAATCTTTGCTATACAACACATGGGACACCGTAATTGTTTCAGTGACTACATCTTCAAATAAAAATCACGAGTAAGCATTATATATTCAAGAGTGTATCCCTCCCCTCTTTTCTCTATGGAAAAAGCATTTTCTTCCAATGGTCTACGAGCTCTACTCCACTCCGACAACAATCGTTTAGGAGCTTTACCCGAAATACCCGAAACATAAGTAAACCGCACCGGATAGAATCCATACAACGAAGCAATAAAAATAAGATGTTCTTGTAAATCGGCCGGAGATACCAAAGATAACTTCCCATCGGGCAACAATAAATAGAACGCACCCTCGAACAAAACTTCATAATCAAGAGTTCCCGTATGTCGAGCCTGTTCTCTCTTGCCATCGGGAGGGAGCAAAGAATCTATGAAATAAGGAGGATTAGATAAAATATGATGATACACCGGCTTTGTAGTTTTATCGTAAAACCTACAAAAATCCATACAATATACCGTTATCCTATCCTTCCACGGAGAAAGAGAGACATTGAACGCCGCTTCACTGGCCGCACCGAAGTCCAATTCTACTGCATCGATTCGAGCCAAAGAACGTTGAGCCGCCATAATCGCTATCAATCCTGTTCCTGTACCAATATCCAAAATGCGATTCGATTTTTCCACCCTGCTCCAAGCACCCAATAATACGCCATCGGTACTGACTCTCATTGCCGAGCGCTCCTGATGTATCGTAAACTGTTTAAACTTAAAAAAAGAATTTGCCATACCATCACTCATTTGCCCTGCAAAATAAACAAAAAAACATAATAATTTCGACAATGCCATGCTATTTGCTTAACTTTGGCACGCGACTTGTACAATAAAGTAAAACGATAGGTAAAAATAGGTTTAATGAAAAAACGACAAACCTAAACCTGTCAAAATGTCAATATTTAATCATACACCTAAGAACAATTATATGATCTGCGAAAACGACGAAAATACACCATCGATTATGCCTCTGTTTACAGAAATATCAGGACAAAACGATTCGGAATGTAAGACTTTAAATACAAAAGGATTGCCCATTCTTGCATTACGCAATATGGTATTATTCCCGGGAGTGGCTATCCCTGTCAACGTAGGAAGAACCAAATCCTTACAGTTGATCAAAGATGCCCAAAACAGTCACACCCCTATCGGTGTGGTTTGTCAGCGAGATGCCGCCGTAGAGGATCCGGGAAAAGACGATTTATACGAAGTAGGAGTTATCGGTGAAATCATCAAGATTCTGGAAATGCCCGACGAGAGTACGACTGTCATATTACAAGGGAAAATGAAACGGTTTAGAATCGACGAAATTACCGAAACGCTCCCTTATATGAGAGCCAATGTATCGCTGGAAAATGAAATTTTACCCGATGCCAACGACAAGGAATTCGAGGCTTTGGTTTCCGCCTTGAAAGACTTGACTTTCGAACTGTTGAAAAATATCGGAGAACAAGCCAAAGAATTGGTATTTGCTATTCGGAATATAGATAGTGCGCATTATTTGGTCAATTTCTTAGGTGCGAATATTCCGTTATCTGCAACCCAAAAGCAAGAATTGCTCACCATCAGCAATATCAAAGAACGTTTGTTCAAACTCTATGAAATGCTGACGCAAGAGGCTCATACAAATCAAAGCCGACATACAGTCCAAAACGCGCGAAGACTTGAATCAGCAACAAAGAGAGCACTTCCTGCAACAACAGATACGCACCATACAGGAAGAATTGGGTGGGAACATGCAAGACCAAGATATTCAGGAATTGCGTGAACGAGCCGAAAAAAAGAAATGGGACAGTAAAACTGCCGAGATTTTCGAAAAAGAAATGAGAAAACTCGAAAGACTACACCCTCAATCGCCCGACTTCTCTGTACAATATACCTATTTGGACACGTTGTTAGAGCTTCCGTGGAACGAATATACCCAAGATAATTTCAACCTCAATCATGTCCAAAAACAATTAGACAAAGATCACTACGGATTGGATAAAGTCAAAGAACGTATCATCGAACATTTGGCTGTGCTGAAATTAAGAGGTGACATGAAATCACCTATCATCTGTCTGTATGGTCCTCCGGGCGTAGGAAAAACTTCGTTGGGAAAATCTGTCGCAGAAGCGTTGAACAGAAAATATATCCGTATCTCATTAGGCGGCCTACATGACGAAGCCGAAATAAGAGGACATCGCCGTACCTACATAGGAGCAATGCCGGGACGTATCATACAAGGGCTCATCAAAGCAAAAAGCTCGAACCCCGTTTTCGTATTGGACGAGATAGACAAAATAGGAAACGATTTCAAAGGCGATCCGGCTTCGGCCTTACTCGAAGTATTGGATCCAGAACAGAATAATGCGTTTCACGACAACTATATAGACATCGATTACGATTTGTCGAAAATTTTGTTCATCGCTACTGCCAACAATTTAAATACCATATCCCAACCTCTGCTCGACCGCATGGAACTAATCGACATCAGTGGATATATTATCGAAGAGAAAGTAGAGATAGGACGTCGACATCTAGTACCGAAACAACTCGAAAATCACGGATTAAAGGAAGGTGATGTCGTTATTCCCAAAAAAGTAATGGCTGCAATAGTCGACCAATATACCCGCGAATTGGGCGTTCGGGAACTCGATAAAAAAATAGCCCGCATCATGCGAAAAGTCGCTCGACTGAAAGCCTCCGGTAAAGAATATAACCCCACCCTTTCTATCGACGATCTACACGAATATTTGGGCGCTCAGGAATACAACCGGGACAAATATGAGAACAACGACTATGCCGGTGTCGT
>ERZ773111.1301-NODE-1301-length-12098-cov-2.431039_pt1 | contig 12098 bp, 5 predicted proteins | sample MGYA00580567_ERZ773111 | MGnify/ENA primary metagenome ERZ773111 (study PRJEB29015, sample SAMEA2737875) | human gut metagenome | biome: human gut; feature: human-associated habitat; material: faeces | place: China | collected 2012 ...
CATCGGACAGCTTAAGAGAGCAGTCAAGATGCTTGGAAAAGCAAAGAAACCGTTGTTCCTTGCCGGTGGTGGGGTAAATATTGCAGGAGCGAATAAGGCGTTTACCGAACTTGTAGAACGTACCCAGATCCCGGTTGTGACAACGATCATGGGACGTGGTGCGATTCCGACAACGCATCCGCTTTTTATCGGTAATCTGGGGATGCACGGTGCATATGCATCCAATATGGCAGTGGAAGAATGCGATCTGCTGTTCTCGATAGGGACCAGATTTAACGATCGTATCACCGGAAAACTGCATGCATTTGCACCGAAGGCTACGATCGTACATATCGACATTGATACTTCCTCCATCTCACGTAACATTCAGGTAGATATTCCGATCGTTGCGGATGCAAAAGAAGCAATTGAAAAATTATTGGAATATGTAGAACCAATGGAGAAAAAAGAAAGCTGGATGGAACAGATCGAAGGCTGGAAAGAGGAGCATCCGCTTAGGATGAAACCAAAGGGAGACCAGATGCAGGCTCAGGATATTCTGGAGACGATCAATGAAGTGTTTAAAGAGGATGACAAGATTGTTGTGACAGATGTAGGACAGCATCAGATGTTCACATCCCAGTATCTGGAAGTGAATGAAAAGACCAGACTTTATATGTCCGGCGGACTTGGAACCATGGGATATGGATTCCCGGGAGCAGTCGGAGCGCAGATTGGCAATCCGGACAGTACGGTGATTGCAATTTCCGGTGATGGCGGTATGCAGATGAATATTCAGGAATTTGCAACAGCAGTGCTGGAAGAACTTCCTTTGATCCTCTGTGTATTTAACAATACCTATCTTGGAATGGTTCGCCAGTGGCAGAAACTTTTCTATGGAAAACGCTATTCTATGACGGATCTTCGTGCAGGCGCAGCGACAAGACGTGGAGAAGAGCATCCACCGAAATATACGCCGGACTTTGTAAAACTTGCAGAAAGCTATGGGGCAAAGGGAATCCGTGTAACCGAAAAATCCGAGATGAAAGCAGCATTTGAACAGGCAAAAGCAAACCGTGCACTGAAGGTGCCGACTCTGATCGAATTCATGCTGGATCCGGAAGTGCAGGTTTATCCGATGGTACGTCCGGGCGGAACCCTGGAAGATCTTTTGATGGATTAATGGAGAGGAGAGGTGAAGATGGATAATACAATGAAAAAAAGATGGATTTCCTTATATGTGGAAAATCAGGTTGGTGTACTTTCAAAGATTTCCGGACTCTTTTCCGGTAAATCCTATAATCTGGAGAGTCTGACGGTAGGTAGAACAGAAGATCCGACTATCTCCAGAATGACGATTGAGACGAACAGTGATGAAGAGACTTATGAGCAGATCAAAAAACAGCTGAACCGTATGGTTGAAGTCATCAGAGTCATTGATTTTACAGAAGTATCTGTTGTTATGCAGGAGCTGATGTTTATCAAGGTAAAAAACTGTACACCGGAAGATAAGACAGAGCTTTTCCAAATCGCGCAGACCTATCAGGCAAAGGTACGTGATTATGGAAAAGACAGTGTACTTCTTGAATTTGTACACACGGCACATAAAAATACAGCGATCATCCAGTTTCTACGTTCTGAATTCAATTCAATTGAAGTTGTAAGAGGCGGAAGTGTGGGGATTGAAGCGATCACAATGCCAAAAAGATAAAAAAATCAAAAAAAACAGAGCGCACTCTTGAATTTGAAAAACAGAAGTAATATAATAGCGATATGTAATCCGTAGGATTTAAAATACGGGAAGCAAAAATTATAATTTAGATATATGTTACTGTAAGAAGCAACAAGGGAATGGAGGAATTACAATGGAAAAGAAACAGATTGACTGGTCAAGCATAGGATTTGGTTATATCCCGACCGAAAAGAGATATGTTTCAAATTACAAAGATGGAAAGTGGGATGATGGATGCCTGACAGAAGATGCCAACATTGTATTGAATGAGTGTGCAGGTGTTCTGCAGTATTCCCAGTCAGTATTTGAAGGTATGAAGGCATACACAACAGAAGACGGACGCATCGTTGTATTCCGCCCGGATATGAACGCAAAGAGATTTGCTGATTCCGCAAGAAGACTTGAGATGCCGGTATTTCCGGAAGACCGTTTTGTAGATGCGATCGTACAGGTAGTAAAAGCTAATGCGGCTTATGTACCACCTTACGGATCAGGAGCGTCCCTTTATATCCGTCCATATATGTTCGGAAGCAATCCGGTTATCGGAGTTAAACCTGCTGACGAATATCAGTTCCGTGCATTTGTAACACCAGTAGGACCATATTTCAAGGGCGGCGCAAAGCCGATCACAATTAAAGTCTCAGACTTTGACCGTGCAGCACCGCATGGAACAGGACATATCAAAGCTGGTCTTAACTATGCAATGAGCTTACATGCAATCGTAACAGCACATGAAGAAGGCTATGCAGAGAATATGTATCTGGATGCAGCAACAAGAACAAAAGTAGAAGAGACAGGTGGAGCAAACTTCATCTTCGTAACAAAGGATGGAACAGTTGTAACCCCTAAGTCAAACAGTATCCTTCCATCAATCACAAGACGTTCACTTATGGTAGTTGCTGAGAAGTACCTCGGACTGAAAGTAGAGCACAGAGAAGTATACTTCGATGAGGTAAAAGATTTTGCAGAGTGTGGTCTGTGTGGTACAGCAGCCGTTATCTCACCAGTAGGTAAGATTGTTGATCATGGCAAAGAGATCTGCTTCCCAAGTGGAATGGAGAAGATGGGACCGGTTATCCAGAAGCTCTATGATACATTAACAGGTATCCAGATGTGTAGGATCGAAGCTCCGGAAGGATGGATCAAAGAGATCAAAGTAGACTAATTATTAGAATAGTTTCTATAAAGAAAGAAAAAAGATATGGCGTAAATTCCTCTGGTGGGATTTGCGTCATATCTTTTTTTAGGCATTTCCATGAAAATCCAGAAGCTCACGAACGTCTACCTCAAGCGCATCTGCAATATTAAACAGCAGATCCAGCGAAATGGATCGGACGATGTTAGGGGCTTCGACGGCGCCCAGATGTTGTCTTGAAATGTCCAGTTTTTCTGCAAGCTGTTCCTGGGTATAGCCCTTATGTTTGCGATAATACGAAATATTATACCCCAGTTCTATATATCGTTTATCATTATGAGTCGCTTCAGCGTGTTTGCTCATATAATCACCTCAACTATGTATTTTATGTAAATTTTTATAAAATATAAATTAGACGTAATATTACATATGATATTAGTTATACGACATATGCCATTTGAAAATATCCGGTTTCCGTTTTCAGGTTAATTATTAAGTCGGATAAAGACGGAAATTTACATAAATATTAAGTTTGTAATTAGCCATATGGTACAAAAATGCCCTTAAAAACAATAAAATGCGTATGTTTTATGTACATTTATACGAAAATGCCATGAAAATTGCTTTTAATCTTGATATTTAATATACGACAATATATACTTCTATATTGTGAAATGTCACAAAATAAATAACAAAGAAAAAGGATGCCATAAGGGATGGTATCCGGAAAATGAACTGTAAAAAAAGGAAGGAACAGTTCAGAATGAAGAATGGAGGTAAACTATGAAAAAGGATTTTTTCAAACGTGGAACAGCATTGGCGCTAAGTGCGGCAATGGCGATTAGTTTATTGCCGGTCATAAGCCCACTTTCAAAAGTTGACGCTGCGACAACTGAAACCGAAAAAACGATTACAGGTCTTGGTATAGCTGGAATTGGAAATCCATATGGATCTCATAATGGTGACAAGTTGAGTACAACAGCTTCCTGGAAGGGAAGTTATGTGTACTATGGTAAGTATGATGGGGAACCGATCAAGTATCGTGTATTAGATACAGAAAGCCGGTATTCATTTTCTACTGGTGCTTCCAGTATGCTGCTTCAGACAGATAAAGTGGTCGGACCGCAGGTATACTCCTATACTTTTGCAGGTAAGACGACATCTACAGAGCAGTATTCCTATGCTGACAGTTCATTAGTTAAATGGATGAATGAAACCGGTTATAAAAAAATGACCTGTTCCATTACAAATAAAGAGATGCCTTATTTTTTAAATGAATTTTCTTCAGTTGAATTGAATGGAATCCTGGCAAGTACAAAAGCATCAAAAAACAGCAGTGATGGCGGCTTAAATTTTGCTGCAGGCGGTTCTGAATATATATATACACCGTTAAATAAGGACAAGGTGTTTGCGCTTGATGCTTCCGAATACAGAAATACACATTATGGATATCCTGATACAGCGAACAAGGCAAAGCAGAGAGAACAGAATGTGAATAAAACACTGTATGGATATTTTATAAGATCTACTGCTAAGAATTCCGGACGCTCAGGTGCAATGGGTGTTCAGGTAAAAGATGGTGTTGAACTTTGCTTCCAGGGACCACTGGCATCTACACCGGCGTTTAACTTGAATAAAAATAATGTATTATTTACATCACTGGTATCCGGTACAGCCGGTCAATATGGAGCAGCATATAAGTTTACAATACTGGATTCGTCAATGGAGCTTTCTGTAGGAGGTTCTGTTGATCGAACCGGTAATGTTGTAACAGTGCCATATTCCGTGGCAGGAGAAGCGGGAAATCAGATATCATATCTGGTAACAGACAAAGCATATAACGCATCAGGTGTAAAAGTGCTTGCATATGGAAAAGCAGCAACAGCATCTATGGCAGGAGATGTAAGATTAAATCTTGCATCTATAGCAGCGAAGATTGGAAATAGCTGTACCGTTGATCGTTTAGTAAACAATTATAAAATTTATCTGGTTGTTGAAACAATAAGAAAGGATATAGCATCGACATCTGATATTGATGAGAGCCTGTTTACAGATTATGCAAGTAAGCCTGTTCAGGTATCTATTCCAAAAGCGGAAAATGAACCAGATGTAGATCCAGACGGTCCGATCATTGATCCGGATCCAAAGCCAAATCCAACAGAAAAATGGAAAGGAAATTATGTCTGGTTTGGTTCTTATAAGGGCGAACCATTAAAGTTCCGTGTACTTGATACAGATTCCGGAGCGGATTTTAATACTGGCAACAGTTATCTGCTTGAATATGATTCAACCATTAACCACAAATATAATAGTGAAGATACAAATAATAATGTATTTAAGAATGAATGGATGAATGATGACAGTATCGGTTTCCTGGAGACATTTACATCGGTAGAAAAGAGCACAATTGCATCCAGTACAAAGACAGGCGTATCTGCAACAGATGGTGCAGGACTTGCCGGTAAATTATCATATGAGGGTAAAACACAGTTGAAGGATACCAAGGTTTTTGCATTGAGTGTGGGAGAGACTACGAATACCAGCTATGGATATCCGGATACGATCCAGGCTTCTATGCAGAGAGTAAAGGGAACCGGTTATAATTTAAGAAGTACTTATACTCCGATTAATTATCATATAGTGGGAAGTTATGTTACATCAGATGGACAATTGGACAATGTATACGATTTTCAATGTAGAACATCACCAGCTATGAACATCAACAAGGATGCAGTTCTGTTTACGAATCTTGTAGCAGGCAAGGCTGGAACTTATGGTGCAGAATATAAGCTGACACTTTTAGATGATGGAATGACAACAGCAGTTACAGAGACTCCTTCCATGTCTGGTAATGTGGTTACAATTCCGTATAAGATCAGTGGAACCAATAAGAAGAGTGTAAATCAGCTTTCATATCTTGTAACAGATAAGAATTATAATGCAAAGAATGCAAATATCTTGGCATATGGAAAGCTGGAGGATGTAGCAGCTACATTGTCAGGCACAACAAAACTTGATCTTGCAGCAGTTGTTAACAAGATTGGCAAGGCTGGAATAACAACAGAAAATATTTTTGACAAATATAAAGTTTATATTGTTGCAGAAGAAATCAATGTGGATGATCTTACAACGGTGGGTATTGATGAAGGTTTATACACAAATTATGCAAGTGAGCCGACATCTGTTTCAAAGCCTGTTAATACATCCGATGAAAATCTGAAACGTGTAGAAACACCGACCGTAACAGTGTCATCGGACAAGAAGACATTTACTCTTGCTACAAAGACAGCAGGTGCAACCATTTATTACACAACAGATGGAAGTGATCCAGGCAGCAAGAATGGAACCAAGTATACAGGAGCATTGTCAGTTAAGGATAATGTAGGAAAGAAGATTACCATGATCGCTGTAAAATCTGGAATGAAGGACAGCTATATTGCGTACTTCACAGTGAAGGAGCAGCTGGATCCACCAGTGATCGTAATCAAACAGGTTGATAAGCCAACTGCAAAACTGACAGATGATAAGAGTGCAGTAATCCTTTCTACAACTACAGAGGGTGCAGATATCTATTATACAACAGACGGAACAACTCCAAGCAAGACACACGGTAAGAAATATATAGGACCATTTTCTGTACTAGGAGCAGATGGTAAGCAGATTAAAACAGTAAAGGCGGTTGGTGTTAAGGCTAACATGAAAGACAGTGATGTTCGGGAATATGCGGTAGAATCATTGGAGCCTGGCAAACCATTTGGAGGGGATGAAGCTCAGGTTGGAAAGCCATCCGTTAAGGCTTCCGATGATGGTACATCACTGATCATCACAGCAGATCCGAAGGATGCAGATATTTACTACACAACAGATGGATCAACACCAAGCAAGAAGAACGGAACCAAATATACAGGCCCAATTCCTGCAACAGATAAGAATGGAAAGACGATTGATACGATCAAGGTTATTGGTGTAAAAGATAACATGAAGGACAGTGATATTGCAACTGTCAAGGTAGCAGATCTGAAGACCCAGAAGCCAACGATCGCAGCAAGCAGTGACAAAAAGACAATTACTGTTTCAGCAGTAAAGGGTGCAACGATCTACTACACAACAGATGGAAGCACACCAAGCAAGAAGAATGGCAAGAAGTATACAGGACCGATTGATGCGGCTTCTGTTGCCGGTAAGACAATTAAGGCAATTGCAACTCTTCCGGGTAAGTTAAACAGTGATGTGGTATCGGCAGAAGTAAGCAAACTGATTCCGTCTACACCTGTAAATCCTGTTAAGGGACAGGTTGCAGCACCAACAGGAACACGTTCTAAGGATAACAATACATTTACCCTTGCAACAAAGACAGCAGGTGCAACGATCTACTATACAACAAATGGAAGTTACCCAACAACCAAGTATGGTACAAAGTATACAAAGCCATTCACAATTAAAAAGGATTCTGCAACTACGATCACAGCAATCGCAGTTAAGAATGGTATGGAAGACAGTGATGCAGTACAGTTTGTTGTAATCCGTCTTTCAGATGGAAAAGTAACCGTTAGGAAAGAAGAAGTAACACAGCCGGGACCAAAGCCAGGTACAAAAGAAGCCGATAAGTGGGTTTCAAGCGATAAGGTAGACAAGTATACCAAGGGACAGCTTACAGGCAGAGCTTCTGCTACAACAAGCAAGGTGACCTTACGTTGGGAACGTCTGAAAGAGGCTGATGGATACATCATCTACGGTAACTATTGCAATAAGAAGAATAAGATTTACAAATATAAGAAGATCAAGACTGTTTCTGCAAGTAAGTTAAAGGGTAAGAAGAACATTAGCTATACACTTACAAAGCTTGCAGGCGGTAAGAAGTTCAAGAAGAATACATTCTATAAATTTAAGGTTATTGCTTATAAGAATGTAAGAAATTCCAAGACTGGAAAGATAGAAAAGAGAATGATCGGCAAGTCCTTCCAGTTACATACAATAACTGCAACAAAGAAATACAAGTACAACAACCCGATCGGTGTTACTGTAAAGAACACAAAGGGTAAGACGGTTTCAAAGGTTACAGTTAAAAAGCGCAAATCCGTTTATCTTGATGCAACAGTCAAGATGGCTAAGAATAAGAAACTGAAAGTTCACTGTGAGAAGGTTCGTTGGATCTCAACAAATAGCAAGATCGCAACTGTTTCACAGGGAGGCAGAATCAAGGGTAAGAAGAAAGGTACATGTTATGTATATGCACTTGCTCAGAATGGTGCCCGTAAGAAACTGAAGATTACAGTAAAATAAAGCCCCAATATATAATGTATTAAATATACAAGGAGACTCGTCTGTCCAAGTTGGCAGGCGGGTCTTTTTTCATTCATTTTTTATGGGAATTTAATTGACTTTTATATAGGTAGTGATAGAATACCTCTACATGCGAAAATTATAGAGAGGTGAAACTATGCAGATAATTAAGAATTTGAAGCCATATTGGAAATCGGTTCTGATCATTGTTCTGTTATTGATCGTTCAGGCATATTGTGATCTGGCATTGCCGGATTATACGTCGAAGCTGATCGATACCGGTATCCAGAATTACGGCATTGATCATTGTAGTCCGTTGCAGATTCCGGAAAAAGCGTATACCATTATTAAAGGGTTTATGGATGAAGATGATGTGACGGTGTGGGAAAAGTATTATGAGCAGTCGGATGATGGCATATACCATATGACAGATGACGGCAAGGATCATATAGATGAGATCGATCAGGCGTGTATGGAGCCGATGATGATGTATTATTATCCATATACGATGGTGGATTCGGATGAAGATAATCAGTTAAAGCAGATGCTTGCAGCAAGCGGTATGACATTGGACGAGCTGCCGCCTGAGATGTGGAGTCAGATGGGAACGCAGATGAAGCAGATGATCGATTCCATGCGTGACAGTATGGGGGATGATATGATGATGTCATCTGCCATTACCTGTACAAGAACCTGTTATGACAGTATGGATTATAATTATAAGGATATCCAGATGTCCTATCTGAAACGTGTCGGTGTAGAGATGATTCTTATGACATTGTTAATGGTTGCATCGGCGATACTTACCGGTCTGGTAGCCGCAAGAGTAGCTGCAGGTGTGGGCTGTGATCTGCGAGAAAGCATTTTCAAACGGGTTATTTCATTCTCGGATGCAGAGATCAACCGGTTCTCGACTGCATCCCTGATCACGCGTTCGACAAATGACGTTCAACAGATCCAGATGGTTACGGTTATGCTGCTCCGTATGGTTTTATATGCACCGGTTCTGGCAGTTGGCGGTATCATAAAGGTTGTAGAGAGCGGCGCCAGCATGGGATGGGTGATCGTAGTTGCGGTAGCAGGCATCCTGGTTGTTCTCGGAGTGTTAATGGCGATTGCACTTCCAAAGTTCAAGATCATGCAGGATCTGGTTGACCGTGTTAATCTTGTGTCCAGAGAGATCCTGACCGGTATTCCGGTTATCCGGGCATTTGGCAGAGAGAAGTTCGAAGAAGAACGTTTTGATAAGGCGAATAAGGATCTGACAAAGACATCATTATTTGTAAACCGTGTAATGACATTTATGATGCCGGTTCTGATGTTTATTATGTATGCGGTTACGATCCTGATCGAGTGGGTTGCGGCTCACAGAATCGATTCGGGTGAGCTTCAGGTTGGATCCATGACAGCGTTTATTACTTATACGATGATGATCATTATGTCCTTCTTAATGATCGGTATGTTATCCGTTATGCTTCCAAGGGCAGGCGTGGCAGCAGACCGAATCAAGGAAGTTATTGATACAGAGAGTACGATCTGTGACAAGCCGGATTGTAAGAAGTTAGAAGCTGTAAAGGGTGTTGTCCGTTACGAACATGTAAGCTTCGCATATCCGGGAGCGGATGAAGATGTTCTGACAGATCTTGATTTTGAAGCAAGACCGGGCGAGACGACAGCGATCATAGGAAGTACCGGCTGTGGTAAATCTTCCCTGGTGCAGCTTATGCCAAGATTCTATGATGTCACAGGTGGTAAGATCACGATCGACGGTACGGATATCCGGGATGTATCAATTGAGAGTCTTCGGGAGAATATCGGTTATGTGCCGCAGAAGGGTGTGCTGTTCTCCGGCACGATCGCATCTAATATCCGGTTTGGTGCAGAGGATGCAAGCGATGAACAGATGAAGAAAGCGGCAGCGATCGCACAGGCAACAGATTTCATCGAGGAAAAGGATAAACAGTATGACAGCAGCATTTCGCAGGGTGGTACAAATGTTTCCGGCGGTCAGAAGCAGAGACTGGCGATTGCCAGAGCAGTAGCCCGGAATGCAAAGATCTATATATTTGATGACAGCTTCTCCGCTCTTGATTTCAAGACGGATGTAGCAGTCAGAAAAGCACTTCGTGAAGACATGACAGACAGTACGGTATTTATCGTTGCCCAGCGTGTCAGCACGATCTTGCATGCAGACCAGATACTGGTACTGGATGAGGGAAAGATCGTAGGCAAGGGTACACACAAAGAACTGATGGAGAATTGTCCGGTATATGAACAGATCGCCCGTTCGCAGTTATCTGAAAAAGAGATTGCGGCGAGCATAGCGTAAGAACTCAGGAAAGGAAGGCAACAGACATGGAAGAAAACAGACCAAGACGTGGTGGACGACATATGGGACCTCCTGGAATGGGAGGCGGCGAGAAAGCAAAGGATTTTAAAGGAACCATATCGAAGCTGGTTCGTTATTCAAGAAAATATCTGCCGGCAGTGATCGTGGTCATGGTCATTGCGGTGTTCAGTACAGTATTCAATGTTGTCTGCCCGAAGGTACTTGGTAAGGCAACGACAGCGTTATCAGAAGGCATTATGCGGAAGATAAATGGAATCGGCGGAATCGATTTCACCTATATCGGTAAGATTCTCCTGTTCTGTCTGGGACTGTATCTGTTAAGTGTATTATTTAACTTTACACAGGGTATCATCATGACAGGTGTGACCCAGAAGTTATGTTATAAGATGCGTAAGGATGTATCTGAGAAGATCAACCGTATGCCACTTAAGTATTTTGAATCCAGAACCTATGGTGAGGTATTATCTCGTATTACAAATGATATTGATACGATGGGAAACGGATTAAATCAGAGTATCACACAGCTTATTACTTCGGTATCGACTGTTATCGGTGTATTTATCATGATGCTTACGATCAGCCCGCTTATGACGATGATCGCAATTATTATCCTGCCGATCAGTGTGGCATTAATGGGTATTATCATTAAGAAGTCACAGCGTTTCTTCAAACAGCAGCAGGAGTATGTCGGACATATCAATGGACAGGTTGAAGAAGTTTATGGCGGGCATACGGTAATCAAAGCATTTAACAAAGAGGAAACAACCTTAAAGGAATTTCATGAGACAAATGAAGTCTTATACAAATCCGCATGGAAAGCCCAGTTCTTTTCCGGTCTGATGCAGCCGGTTATGATGTTTGTCGGCAACCTCGGATATGTAGGCGTAGCTATTTCGGGTGCGGCGCTTGCCATTCGTGGCACGATCACGATCGGTGATATTCAGGCATTTATCCAGTATGTAAAGAATTTTACACAGCCGATCCAGCAGGTAGCACAGGTTACAAATATGATGCAGCAGATGGCAGCAGCGGCGGAACGTGTATTTGAACTGTTAGAGGAAGAAGAGGAGGTTCAGGTTGTTGAGCATCCTGCTTCTGTCGAGGATATAAAGGGTGAAGTAGATTTCCGTCATGTAAAGTTCGGATACGATCCTGAGAAGATCATTATTCATGATTTCAGTGTTCATGTTGATCCGGGCAAACAGGTAGCGATCGTTGGTCCGACCGGAGCAGGTAAGACCACTATGGTTAAGCTGCTGATGCGGTTCTATGATGTAAATGAAGGAGCCATCCTGTTAGATGGTCACAATGTTAAAGAATATAATCGAAGAGAGCTTCGTGATGCTCTCGGTATGGTTCTTCAGGAAACATGGCTGTTTAAGGGGACGATCATGGAGAATATTCGTTATGGAAGACTGGATGCGACGGATGAGGAAGTAATTGCGGCAGCAAAGGCAGCTCATGCACATCGATTTATCTCGGCACTTCCGGGTGGTTATCAGATGGAGTTAAATGAAGAAGTGACGAATATTTCACAGGGACAGAAACAGCTTCTTACGATTGCAAGAGCAATCCTTGCAAATAATCCGGTTCTGATCCTGGATGAAGCGACCTCTTCC
>ERZ773111.1305-NODE-1305-length-12074-cov-11.446127_pt1 | contig 12074 bp, 10 predicted proteins | sample MGYA00580567_ERZ773111 | MGnify/ENA primary metagenome ERZ773111 (study PRJEB29015, sample SAMEA2737875) | human gut metagenome | biome: human gut; feature: human-associated habitat; material: faeces | place: China | collected 2012 ...
AGGGGATAACGAGCAGGCTGTCTATTATACAAAGAAGCTGCTGGGCTGGGCCTATCTCGTCATGGGTGTGCTGAATGGATCGATCCTGATTTTTGTCCGGCCTCTGGTGGGCATTTACGAGCTTTCGGGCGAGACGATGGAGCTCTCCATCATTCTGGCCTGCATCCACGCGGGCTTTGCAATGCTGCTCTGGCCTCTCTCCTTCGTGCTGCCCAACGCTCTGCGCGCCGCCAACGACGTCAAGTTCACGATGATCGTCTCCATCGCCAGCATGGCCTGCTGGCGTGTAGGCTTCAGCTATATCATCGGTGTGCGGATGGGCATGGGTGCCATCGGCGTCTGGATCGCCATGGTGGTGGACTGGGTCTGCCGCGTGACCTGCTTCGTGACCCGCTTCCGCAGCGGCGTCTGGAAAGAAAAATATAAGGCCTGACAACAGAAAGGGACGTTACATGAAACTCATCAGCTGGAATGTGAACGGGCTGCGCGCCTGTCTGACCCACGATTTTGCCGCAAGCTTCGCCGCGCTGGACGCGGACGTGTTCTCGGTGCAGGAGACCAAGATGCAGCCCGGGCAGGCCGATTTCGCCCCCGAGGGCTACACGGAATATACATACTCGGCGGAGAAGAAGGGCTACTCCGGCACAGCCTGCTGGTGCAAGACCGCGCCGCTGAGCGTGACCACCGGCATCGGCATTGAAGAGCACGACCACGAGGGCCGTGTGCTGACGCTGGAATACCCGGAGTTTTACCTCGTCAACTGCTACACCCCCAACAGTCAGGACGGCCTCAAGCGGCTGGACTACCGGATGACATGGGAGGATGCCTTCCGCGCCTACCTGCTGGAGCTGGATGCCAAAAAGCCGGTCATCCTCTGCGGCGATCTGAACGTGGCCCATCAGGAAATTGATATTAAAAATGCCAGGACAAACCGGATGAGCGCCGGTTTTACTGACCAGGAGCGGGCCAAGATGACCGAGCTGCTGGCGGCGGGCTTCACCGACAGCTTCCGCGCCATCCATCCGGACGAGGTGAAATACAGCTGGTGGAGCTACCGCTTCCACGCCCGGGAGAAGAACGCGGGCTGGCGCATCGACTATTTCATCGTCTCGAACCGCATTGCGGACAAGATAAAAGCCGCCGAGATACACAACGAGGTGTTTGGCTCCGACCACTGCCCGGTAGAGCTGGACATCGACTTATAAGGAGGGCTCTATGCTCAAAAGCTATCTTATCGTATTCTTTATCTCGATGCTGCCCCTCATCGAGCTGCGCGGTGCCATCCCGGTGGGCATCGGGATGGGCCTGCCCATTCTGCCGACCTATCTGGTCTGTGTGGTGGGCAATATGCTGCCGGTGCCGTTCATCTATCTGTTCGCCCGTAAAGTTCTCATCTGGGGCTACCACAAGCCCATCATCGGCCCCTTTTGCCGTTTCTGCATCGTCAAGGGCGAAAAAGGAGGTCGTGCGCTGGAAGCCAAGGCCGGGCGCGGCCTCGTGGCGGCGCTGCTGCTCTTCGTGGGCATCCCGCTGCCGGGTACCGGCGCATGGACCGGCACGCTGGCTGCGTCCATCCTCGACATGAAGTTCAAAGATGTGCTCATCGCCTGCATGGGTGGCGTGCTGCTGGCCGGGATCATCATGGGTCTGGCAAGCGCAGGTCTTTTGGGAGCGCTGAGCGGTCTGTTTGCGGTGTAAGGCTGGTTTTCCATCGCAAAGTGTGCTAGAATAACAACAGTGTGTCTTGAGTAAAGACGAAGAAAGGACGAATCAAAGATGCAAGAGGCTTTGAACCAGAAGATCGACGCATTTGTTGCGGCGAACAAAGAGCAGATCCTGAAAGACATTGCCACGCTGGTGTCCATCAACAGCGTGGAAGGTGCCCCGGAAGAGGGCGCACCCTACGGCGCAGGCCCCCGTGCCGCGCTGGACAAGACGCTGGAGCTGGCCGCAGGCATGGGCCTTGCGACCCGCAACTGCGAGAACCATATCGGCTACGCCGAGTTGGCCGGTGCCGATGCCGAGAAGTATCTGGCTACCATCTGCCATGTGGACGTGGTGCCGGAGGGCAACGGCTGGACGGAAGACCCCTTCAAGATGGAGATCCGCGACGGGTGGATGATCGGCCGCGGTGTCGCTGACGACAAAGGCCCCATGGTCGCCACCCTGTACGCCCTGAAGTTCCTCAAAGAGGAGGGCGTCTCCCTGCGCTATCCCATCCGCGCCCTCGTCGGCGACAACGAGGAGACTCATATGCACGATGTGGACTACTACCTCGCCAACTACCCGGCCCCTGTGTTCTGCTTCACCCCGGACGCAGAGTTCCCGGTCTGCAATGGCGAGAAGGGCCACTTCGACGGCAAGCTGGTCAGCCCCGTCTGCAACGGCGTCATCAAGGATTTTGCGGGCGGCGTCGCCACCAACGCTGTGCCTGACCGCGCCAGCGCTCTCGTGGCCACCGACATCACCAAGCTGCGCAACGCCCCCAACATCACCCTCGAGCCGGAAGGCGACGGTGTCCGCATCCGCGGCTGGGGCAAGTCCGGCCACGCTGCCATGCCGGAAGGCACTGTCAACGCCATCGGTCTGGTGGTGAACTACCTGCTGGACAATGACCTTTGCAACGACGCCGAGCGCGCCTATCTGGAAGCCGTCAAGAAACTGCACGACTCCACCGCAGGCGTGGGCCTCGGCATCGACTGCGCCGACGGCCCCTTCGGCCCGCTGACCATCATCGGCGGCAAGATGTCCATGGTGGATGGCCGGATGGTCCAGACCATGGACAGCCGTTACCCCACCTGCACCGACGGCGACACCATCGCAAAGCAGATCCGTGCCGCCATCGGCACCGGCGCAGAGCTGACGGATGTGGGCAGCGCAAAGCCTTTCTACATCGAGGCTGACACCCCCGCCATCAAGGCCTGCATCGACACCTACAACGAAGTCACCGGCGAGAACGCAACGCCCTTCACCATGGGCGGCGGCACTTACGCCCGCCACTTCCCCTATGCTGTCAGCTTTGGCCCGGAACACAGCGATATGGTGCTGCCCGAGTTCGGCGGCCCGATGCACGGCGCTAACGAGGCCGCTCCCATCGACAAGCTGCTGGAAGCCCTGAAAATTTATATCATCGCTCTGCTGCGGCTGGAGGAGATCGACTTTTGAGCCGGGTGCGCGTCTTAGTCATTGACGGGCAGGGCGGCGGTCTTGGCCGTCAGCTGACGGCGGCGCTTGCCGCCGGATGCCCGGACATCGAGCTGACCGCCGTGGGAACCAACAGCATCGCGGCTTCGGCCATGCTCAAGGCGGGCGCACACCGCGCTGCCACCGGCGAAAATGCCGTGGTGGTCAACTGCCGCCGGGCGGACATCATCGTCGGCCCCATCGGCATCGTCATCGCCGATTCGCTGCTGGGTGAGATCACCCCGGCCATGGCGGCGGCGGTCTGCCAGAGCAGTGCAGTGCGGGTGCTCATCCCCATCAACCACTGTGATAACATCGTGGTGGGTGTGCCGGACCAGCCCATCGGCCAGCTGGTAGCAGCAGCGGTGGAGAAGGTCAAAGAGTTGATACGATAAAAGAAAAACGGAAGCTCTCCCGAGGGAAAGCTTCCGTTTTTTAATGCTTGCGCTGCCGTGCGGCCACCTGCTGGGCCGTGGGGGGAATATCGCCCTGTGCGGCCTTTTCCAGCTGACCGATACGGCGGTCCAGATCCACCAGCCGCTGGGCCATGATGTCCGGCAGGTCCTGCTGGTCGAGGTCGTCGGCGGGGTTGACGGCCTTGTTGTTGATGCGCACCACTTCGGCAGGGACGCCGACGGCGGTGCAGTTGGCGGGCAGGTTCTTGAGCACCACGCTGCCTGCGCCGATGCGGGCGTTGTCGCCGATATACACCGGACCCAGCACCTTGGTGCCTGCGCCGATAAGGACATTGTCGCCCAGGGTGGGGTGGCGCTTGCCGGTGTCCTTGCCGGTGCCGCCGAGGGTCACGCCGTGGTAGATGGTGCAGTTGTCGCCGATCTCCGCCGTCTCGCCGAAGACGATGCCCATGCCGTGGTCGATGAACAGGCAGCTGCCGATCTTCGCGCCGGGGTGAATCTCGATGCCGGTCTTATGCCGACCCCGCTGGCTGACCCAGCGGGCGAGGAAAAAGTGCTTGTGCTCGAACAGCCAGTGGGCAATGCGGTGATAGACCAGAATGTGAAAGCCCGGGTAAAGCAGTATGACCTCCAGCACGCTGCGCGCTGCGGGGTCCTTGCGCTGGATGTTCCGCGCGTCCTCTAAAAGACCCATAATAGAAAACCTCCATTTTGCCGCCCGCAATGGCGGCCCCCTCTCTGATAGACATTATAATAGCACATCTGAACTTTAATGTACAGTAAAATGGTAGGATATAAGAACAAAAATGAGGATTTTTTTGCACAGGGGCGCTGGCGGCGGGGGGAGAAGAGGGACTTTTCGGTAGAGTAGCTAAAATTCGAGGCTTACGGATGCAAACCTTCTCACATGGAAATGAGGCCAAAAGCATTGACACATTTTGCGCTTCTATGCTAAAATATATCGAAAAAGAACGGATAGAAAAGGAGACGGGAGCATGAAGGCCAAGATGATGCGTGCAAAACTGGAAAATCAGTTTGCAGCCGTTTTTGCTGTGGCTCCAGTGTTTCCTTTTTTGATGTGCTGACTTTTCCCTTTGCTGGGAAAAGTTTTTTTTTGCCCTTCTGAGGGCAGACACACCCGGACGATGAAACCAGACGAACACAGACAGGGAGGGAATCTTATGCTGCTCATCAACGCTGTCAACGCCGAGGGCCGGCCTGTGGAGCTGTATGTAAAGGACGGAAAGATCGCCGCCGTCGGTCAGGACCTGGCCGCACTGGCCAGAGAAAACGAAACGGTGCTGGACGCCGGAGGACTGACCGTGCTGCCCGCTTTCGTGGACCTGCACTGCCACTGGCGTACACCGGGCTTTGAGTACAAAGAGGACATCGAAACGGGAAGCCGCGCCGCAGCTGCAGGCGGCTACACCTTCGTGAACCTGATGCCCAACACAAAGCCTGTCTGCTCTTCGGCAGCACAGGCCGCGATGGTGGAACAGAAGGCCGCTGAGGTGGGCCTGTGCGACGTGAACCAGACCGTCTCCATCACCGAGGATTTCGACGGCAAGACCATCGACCATCTCAAGACCCTGCCCGCTTCGGTCAAGTTCATCACCGAGGACGGCCACGGTGTGCAGGATAACGCCACCATGGCCCGGGCTTTCGCCATCTGCACCCAGCGGGACATCACCGTGATGAGCCACGCCGAGGATATGGAAATCAGCCCCTGGGACTACCGTCTGGCCGAGGACATCGAGACGGTGCGGAACTGCTGGCTGAGCGAGTATTACCAGACCCGCCTGCACATGTGCCACGTCTCCACTCGGGGCGCCATCGAGGCCATCCAGATGGCAAAGCTGCGGGGCGCACCTGTCACCTGCGAGGTGACGCCCCACCATCTCTGGTTCACCAATGATACCTGCGACTACCGCGTCAACCCGCCCATCCGCACCACCGACGATGTGCAGGCCCTCATCGACGCCATCCGCAGCGGTGTGGTGGACGCCATCGCCACCGACCACGCGCCCCACTCCGAGGAAGACAAGCTCAAGGGCATGGCCGGCATGGTGGGCAGTGAGACGGCTTTCGGCGTCTGCTACACCAAGCTCTGCAAGGAAGAGGGACTTCCCCTCGAGCTGCTGAGCCACCTGATGAGCACCCGCCCAGCGGAAATTCTGGGCCTTGCCAAGGGTCAGCTCGAGCCGGGCTATGACGCCGACTTTGTGCTGGTAGACCTCGACATCCTCTATACCGTGGACAAGAACAAGCTCCACTCCAAGTCCCACAACTGCCCCTTCGACGGTGCGCAGCTCTACGGCAGGGTCTGCGCCACGGTCAAGGGCGGCGAGCTGACCTATCAGGCAGAAGAATAAGCTGCAAATACATTTATATAAGAGAGACAAACAGGAGGAACCCCAAATGACGAACATGGATAAGCTTTACGAAGCAGTCGAAGCACGCGGCCCGGTCTGCGTGGGTCTGGACACCGATTTCAGCTACCTGCCCGCAGATTTCGTGGACAGCACCCTCTCCAAGGGCGAGAACATCGTCCGCTTCAACAAGAAGCTCATCGACGCCACCAAGGCCGTCGCGGGCTGCTACAAGGTGCAGATCGCTTACTACGAGTCTCTTGGCCTCGAGGGTCTGAAGGCATATGCCGATACCCTGAAGGCTGTCCGCGAGGCCGGTGTGCCGGTCATCGCCGACATCAAGCGCGGCGACATCGCCAAGACCGCTGAGATGTACGCCATGGGCCACTTCACCGGCGACTTTGAGGCCGACTTTGTCACGCTGGCTCCCTACATGGGCCTGGACTCCATCAGCCCCTATCTGCCCTACGCAGAGAAGCAGGGCAAGGGTATGTTCGTCCTCTGCCGCACCTCCAACGGCGGCGCAAAGGATTTCGAGTATGAGAAGCTGGCCGATGGCCGCCACGTCTACGACCTCGTGGGCGACAAGCTGAACGCCCTCGGCAAGGACTATATGGGTGAGCACGGTTACTCTTCCATCGGTCTGGTCATCGGCGGCACTCACATCGAAGAGGCTACCGAGATCCGTGCAAAGTATCAGGACAGCTTCTTCCTCATCCCCGGCTACGGCGCACAGGGCGGCAAGGCCGAGGACATCGCCCAGTATCTGTCGAAGGGCAACGGCGGCGTGGTCAACTCCAGCCGCGGCATCCTGCTGGCCTACAAGAAGCAGCCGGGCGTAGCCTTCGACGAGGCCGCTTACAACGAGTGTGTGAACATGAAGGAGGCCATTGCCCATGCGTGCAGCCTGCTGTGAAGCCACTGTCCTGCGCCATGAGGTCATCGCGGACGACATCCGCCTGCTGACCGCTCTCTGGCCGGACCGCGAGCATGTCCCCCACGCGGGGCAGTTCTTCACCCTGCGTGCCTGGGGCGCAGATGAAGCTCCCTTCCTGTCCCGGCCCATCAGCGTCCACAAGTGGGATGCCGAGACCCAGACCGTTGAGTTCCTGTACGCCGTCGTGGGCGAGGGGACCCGCAAGCTGACTGCCCTGAAAAAGGGTGACAGCTTCCAGCTCACCGGCCCCATGGGCAACGGCTTCGATGTGGCCGACATCCTGAGCAAGTATCAGAAGATCGCCGTCGTGGGCGGCGGCATCGGCACCGCCCCCATGTACCAGCTCACCCGGGAGCTGGCGGCTGGCGGCGTCAAGCCGGACGTCTTCTTCGGCTTCCGCGATAAGCCCTACTGCATGGAAGAGTACCGCTCCATCGCGGGCATCGTCAAGGTGTCCACCGACACCGGCGCGGTGGGTTTCCATGGTTTCGTCACCCAGCTGTATGACCCGGCGGATTACGATGTGGTGCTGGTGTGCGGCCCCACGGTCATGATGCGGAATGCCGCCCGCCTCTGCGCGGAGAAGGGGACTCCCTGCTTCGTCAGTCTGGAAAAGAAGATGGCCTGCGGCATCGGTGCCTGCCTCGGCTGCACCTGCGAGACCAGGAGCGGCGAGGGCAAGAGCGTGTGCAAGAATGGCCCTGTGTTTGATGCAGCGGAGGTGTTCTGATGGCAGACTTGAAAACGAACCTGCTGGGCTTTACCATGAACAGCCCCATCATCGGGGCCTCCGGCACGGTGGGCTACGGCGTGGAATACGAAGAGCTGGCTGATTTCAGCAAGATCGGCGGCATCTCGGGCAAGGGCCTGACCCTGCACGGCCAGTACGGCAACAAGGGCGAGCGCCTGTGGGAGACGCCCTCGGGCCTCATCAACAGCATCGGCCTGCAGAACCCCGGTGTCCAGCACTTCATTGATGTGGAGCTGGGCGAGATGCTGGAACTCAAGCAGAAGTACGGCACGGTGGCCATTGCCAACCTCGGCGGCCACAGCGAGGAAGAGTACGTCGAGGGCGCAGCCATGCTGAGCGAGAGCGGCGTGGACATCGTGGAGCTGAACATCTCCTGCCCCAACGTCAAGGTGGGCGGCATGGCCTACGGCGTAAAGGCCGAAGCTGCCGGTGAGGTGGTGCGCATGGTGCGCGCTGCCTGCAAAAAGCCCCTGATGGTCAAGCTGAGCCCGCAGGCCGAGAACATCCCCGAGATGTGCAAGGCTGTGGAGGCCGCCGGTGCGGACGCCATCAGCCTGACCAACACCTTCCAGGCCTGTGCCATTGATTTGGAAAAGCGCCGCCCGGTGTTCAACAACATCTTTGCCGGTCTGTCCGGCCCGGCGGTGCGCCCCATCGCCCTGCGCATGGTATGGCAGGCCGTGGGTGCCGTGAACATCCCGGTGGTGGGTCTGGGCGGCATTGCCACCGGCCGTGATGCACTGGAGTTCATCATGGCAGGTGCCACCGCAGTGCAGGTGGGCGCCGCAAACTTTGCCAACCCCCGCGCGATGGAGACCATTGCCAACGAGATGGCAGCATGGATGGACAAGAACGGTGTGAAAACGCTGGACGAGATCCGCGGCTGCGCCCGTCATACAGAATAAAAACTGATATATCCATAAAATATCTACAATTATGCGCATAAAATAAAATTTGACGCATAAATTTGCAAATAACGTAAAAGCGTGGTACAATACCACCCAAAGGAATATACACCACTGAAAAGAGAGGGAGAAGTACAATGAGTGAAGCACTTGAAATTCTGAAGAGCTGTGACGCATTTCTGGAGGGTCACTTCCTGCTGTCCTCCGGCCGGCATTCCGGCGCATACTGCCAGATGGCTTATCTGCAGCAGTACCCGGACCGCTGCGCCGAGGTGATGAAGGCTGTGGCCGATAAGGTCAAGGAACTGGATGTGGACGTCATCGTCGGCCCTGCCATGGGCGGCATCGTGTACGCCTACGAGCTGGCCCGCCAGACCGGCAAGCGCGCTATCTTTACCGAGCGCGTGGATAACGTGATGTGCCTGAAGCGCTTTGCCATCCATCCGGGTGAAAAGTGCATCATCGCCGAGGACGTGGTGACCACCGGCATCTCCTCTCTGGAGACCAAGCGCGTCATCGAAGAGGCCGGCGGCATCTGCCTTGGCATCACCTGCGTGGTGGACCGCACCAAGCCCGAGGCTCCGTCTCCCATCCCCATTCTGGCCAGCGCCCTGAAGCTGGACCTGCCCAACTATACCCCGGAGGAGTGCCCCATCTGCAAGGAGGGCAAGCTGCCGCTGGTGCATCTGGGCAGCCGCAAGATGAAGCAGGAAGCAAAGCAGACCCTGTAAACTGAAAGCTTTTGTTGAAACGAGGAAAACTATGAACGCATATCTTCTTTTGGCAAACGGCATGGTCTTTGCCGGACAGTCCGTGGGCGCGCAGGGCGTGACCGTGGGCGAGGTGGTGTTCTCCACCGGCATGGTGGGCTTTCAGGAGACCCTGACCGATCCCAGCTACTACGGCCAGATCATCACCCAGACCTATCCCCTCATCGGCAACTACGGTATGAACCACGATGACATGGAGTCCGACCGCATTTGGGCAAAGGGCTACATCGTGCGCGAAGCCTGCACCACCCCCTCCAACTGGCGCTGTGAGGAGACGCTGGACAGCTTTTTGAAAAAGAACAACACCATCGGCATCGAAGGCATCGACACCCGCCACCTGACCCGCATCATCCGGGAGAGCGGCGTGATGAACGGCGCCATCCTGACCACCTTTGACCCCGCCGACCCGGCCAATAAGGCCGAGACCGAGGCACTGCTGGCCGAGATCCGCGCCTACGCCGTGACCGATGCTGTGAAGAACGTGACCTGTGCAGCCCCCGAGGTGTTCAACCCGGAAGGCGAGACCCATATCGTGCTAATGCACTACGGCTGCAAGCGCAACATCGTGCGCTGCCTTGTCAAGCGCGGCTGCAAGGTGACCGTGATGCCCGCCTTTGCAACGGCAGAGCAGATCAAGGCCCTTGCCCCGGACGGCATCATGCTGTCCAACGGCCCCGGCGACCCCGCCGAGCCGGTGGAGGTCATCGAGAACCTCAAGCACATCTTTGAGTTGAACATCCCCACCTTCGGCATCTGTCTGGGTCACCAGCTGTCCGCACTGGCAGCCGGTGCCAAGACCATGAAGCTGAAGTACGGCCACCGCGGTGCCAACCAGCCTGTGACCGACTTTGAGTCCGGCCGCACCTTTATCACCAGCCAGAACCACGGCTACGCGGTCGTGGGCGAGGAACTGCCCGCCGAGATGGGCGAGGTGGCACAGGTGAACGCCAACGACGGCACCTGCGAGGGCATCAAGTACAAAAAGTGGAACTGCTTTACCGTACAGTTCCACCCGGAAGCAAACGGCGGCCCCAAGGACACCGAATTCCTGTTCGACCGCTTCCTGAACAACGTCAAAGCAGCAAAGGAGGCACGCTGAAATGCCGAAGGACCCCAGAATCAAAAAGGTGCTGGTCATTGGCTCCGGCCCTATCATCATTGGTCAGGCTGCGGAGTTTGACTACTCCGGCACGCAGGCCTGCCGCGCCCTGAAAGCAGAGGGCATCGAAACTGTTCTGCTGAACTCTAACCCCGCTACCATCATGACCGACCCGGACGTGGCCGACCATGTGTATATCGAACCCATGACGCTGGAAGTCGTGGAGCGCATTCTGGACATCGAAAAGCCGGACTCCGTGCTGCCCAACCTCGGCGGTCAGATGGGTCTGAACCTGTCCATGGAGCTGGCACGCTCCGGCTATCTGGACCGCACCGGCATCCGTCTGCTGGCCTGCAAGCCTGAGACCATCGACCGTGCCGAGGACCGCGAGCTGTTCAAGGAGACCATGGAGAAGCTGCACCAGCCCATCATCCCCTCTGAGGTGGTGGAGACGCTGCAGGACGCACTGGCCTGCGCCGACCGCATCGGCTACCCGGTCATCGTGCGCCCGGCCTTTACCATGGGCGGCACCGGCGGCGGCATCTGCGAGACCCGCGAAAAGCTGATCGAGATCGGCACCAACGGCCTGCGCCTTTCTCCCATCCATCAGATCTTGGTGGAAAAGTGCATCGCCGGCTGGAAAGAGATCGAGTACGAGGTAATGCGCGACCACAAGGGCAACGTGATCACCGTGTGTAACATGGAAAACCTCGACCCCGTGGGTATCCACACCGGCGACTCGGTGGTCGTGGCCCCCTCCCAGACCCTGACCGACCACGAGTACCAGATGCTGCGTACCGCTGCACTGGATATCATCACCGAGCTGGGCATCGAGGGCGGCTGCAACTGCCAGTTCGCTCTGAAGCCGGACAGCTTCGACTACGCGGTCATCGAGGTCAACCCCCGTGTGTCCCGCTCCTCCGCACTGGCTTCCAAGGCGACCGGCTACCCGATCGCAAAGGTAACGGCAAAGATCGCGGTCGGCTACGGTCTGGACGAGATCTCCAACGCCGTTACCGGCAAGACCAAGGCATGCTTCGAGCCGACCCTCGACTACTGCGTTGTCAAGTTCCCGCGCTGGCCGTTCGACAAGTTCGTCTATGCGGACCGCACGCTCGGCACGCAGATGAAGGCGACGGGCGAGGTGATGTCCGTGGGCCGCACGATGGAGGAGAGCCTCCTGAAGGCGGTGCGCTCGCTCGAAACGGGGGTCTGCCATATCTACCATAAGAAATTCGACGACTGGACGGTCGATCGGATGCTCTCCTATATCAAGGAGGGAACGGGCGACCGTCTTTACGCCATCGCCGAGCTGATCCGCCGGGGCGTCGAGCTGGCGCTGATCTACAACAGCACCAAAATCGACATGTTCTTCCTCGAGAAGTTTAAGAACATCGTCGAGTTCGAAAAGGTCGTAGCGGCCAATCCCCGCGACATCGAAACGTTGCGCGACGCCAAACGCATGGGTTTTAGCGACAAGTTCATCGGTCAGTTGTGGGGCATGAGCCAGAAGGAGATGTTCCTGCTGCGGCGCGAGCACAATATTTTCCCGGTTTATAAGATGATCGATACCTGCGCGTCGGAGGTCTCCTCCTACGTGCCCTATTTCTACTCGACCTACGAGGAGGAAAACGAGTCGATCGT